>Ga0194047_10001020_pt1 | contig 17740 bp, 16 predicted proteins | sample JunL225m_MetaG_2_FD_160070 | JGI IMG/M metagenome (GOLD analysis project Ga0194047, IMG submission 160070) | Anoxic zone freshwater microbial communities from boreal shield lake in IISD Experimental Lakes Area, Ontario, Canada - Jun2016-L221-5m | ecosystem: Environmental > Aquatic > Freshwater... | reverse complement strand
TAGAAAACGTGGAATTAGAAAGTAATAATGAAAATAAAAAAACAATATAAGAATTAAATAGCCAAGAAAATCCCTTTGAAAAGGAGGCTCTTTAATAAGTTCCGAATTTTTGAATTCGGGAGAGAAAATCACTGGCAAAGCTAAAAACGCGATGCAACCTAAAATATGGATAAAAATATACCCTCTCTTTTCCTTCATGTTGTCAAAGATAAATGAAACTTACCAATACTTTCTAGAAAGTTTCTATAAATACCTTTCAAAGTGGAACCTTAAGTTATTTTAACACTTTCTAACATGTATCATGCAAATATATAAACTCAAAAAAAACTACTTTTGTATCATGATTGATTTTGCTAAAATAGATACGACAATTTCGATTAGTGGCGTTGCGGTTCATCAACCAGTCACTGTTTTTACAGACATTCTTATCTCCATTTTGTGTATTTATTTTTTTAGAATACTATATCTAACAAAAATTACGGAAGGAAGTGTTAAGCATTGGACGCGATTTTTCTTATTACTAGGCTTTGCCTCGATTTTTGGTGCAGCCTCTCATGCGTTCTTTTTGGTTCATGAAGGATTTGGTTATGATTTGTTTTGGTTGCCAATGCAACTCCTAAATATTTTTTCTGCATTTTCGGCACAACAAGCTACCGTTCACTCTGTCCTTAAAGGTTCTATTTCAAAAAACAAATGGAATACATTTTCTATTATTCAACTTGTGCTTTCTTCAATCGCAGTTTTTGTATTTCATAGTTTTCTTGTAGTTGTAATTAACAGCGCAATCGCTTTGATTCCTGTGATGATTATTCATTTCAATGATGCAAAAAAGGAAGTACAAAGCATTTATGTTGGGTGGGGAATTGTTATACTGTTTTTAACTGCAATAATAAATGGCACAAAGTTTTCAATAAGTGAATACTTCACTTATCTTGATATTGCCCATGTTTTTATAATGATCAGCCTTACTGTTATGTTTGTTGGAATAAAGCGAAAAGCAATTGAGTTAACGGCATTAAGTTAAACGTATGAGATGTTTCTTCGTAAAAAGTCTTACAGGATACCAGGCTGCTATGAAGCCAATAAATACGACTACTCCCAAAATAAGACCAATATCCCAAAAGTGGATTTTTACAGGATAAGCATCAACAACGTAACCTTGAGAAAGTTTTACAAGTGCGAATTTGATTTGTAGCCAACAAACGAACAATCCAAGGATTAATCCTAAAAAGGCACCTATAATTGTAATCATAATGCCTTCTACTAAAAAAACTCTTCTTATTAACTGAATATCTGCTCCCATATTGTTTAATATGGTTATGTCTTTTTTCTTTTCTATTATCAGCATGGTGAGGGATCCAATTACATTAAAAGTGGCTATTATCAATATAAAAACAAGAATTAAGAATGTCCAAAGTTTTTCGGATTTCAGGGTCTTGTAAAGCATCACATTCTGCTGCTCTCTATTCTTAATATCATATTTTTCACCAATTAAAGAAATGATTTGATTTTGTACTTTTTCTTTATCAGTACCTATTGCGTACTTTAGTTCTATACTTGTCACTTCATTTTTATAATCCAAGATACTTCTTGCATTTTCAATACTCAGAATAATATATTTATAATCAAATTCATCATTAATGGTAAAAATGCCAGAAACGAATGTTTTCAACTCATTCATCCCATCCTCAGGATTGATTGAACTAATATTACCTCGTTTAGGTGCGTATATCGAAATTGGGGTAAAAAGTTCTCTTGGTCCTGTCTGCAGCACATTACTAATCCCCCTACCTATAACTATGTTGCGTTTCTCTAGATTAAAAACACCTTCTACAATTAAACTATCGAAGCCACTCATTTTCCTAAATTCTTTTCCGACACCTTTTATTGTAGATATACATTGCTTGTCGTTAAATTTAAGCAATGCGTTACCTTCAACAATTTCAGTGAATGATGCAATACCTTCAACATTTCTTATGGATTTTATTTCAGGGGAGTTTGGGTCAAAGGTTTTACCTTGTTTAATGGTAATTGATAAATCAGGGTCAAAAGAATTATAAAGTGATTGCACCAAATCGGACAATCCGTTGAAAGCGGACAATACAATAATCAATGCCATAGTACCAATACAAACCCCTATCACAGAAATACCAGAGATTATGTTAATGGCATTGTGTGATTTCTTAGAAATCAAATACCGTTTTGCTATGAAAAAGGGGAGATTCATTTTTATTGAAAAGTTTAAAGTTGCCATGGATAGAATGCAACTTTAACCTGTAATTACTTTTTTAGTAATTCATCGATTCGCATAGCATAGTCCAAGGAGTCATCCAAATAAAAAACAAGATTCGGAATTATTCGCACTTGCTTCTTTATTCTATCTGAAAGTTTGGTTCTTATATCTTTTGTTTGCTCTTGAATCAATTTCAAAAGGACCTTCGTGTCAGGCACGTTGAATAAACTAAGATATACTTTAGCTATACTCAAATCGGGGCTTACACGAACTTGAGTAACTGTAATTAGCGCATTGCCAAATATCATCCTAGTTTCGCGTTGAAATATTTCTCCTAGTTCTTTTTGTATCAAGCGAGATACTTTTAATTGTCTGGTTGAATCCATTTATATTTATTTTGGAATTCAAAATTAACAATTAAACAAGAGCAAAGCGTATATTTGCGCAATGAAAAAATTTTTCGGAGTTCTCCGTTATGTAAAAGGGTATTGGCGATATGGAATATTAAACATCTCTTTCAACCTCCTTTCCGTTATATTTTCCACGTTTTCTATCGTTATGGTGTTCCCTTTTCTTCAGATGCTTTTTTCGGAAGACAACACCAAAATGGAAATGCTTGTAAGAGGAGGTAAAAATCATCTAGGGTTTTCTACCACCGAAATTCTTGACACCATTGATTATTACCTTGCAAAGCTAACATTGGATCATGGTAAAATGCCTGTTCTTATATGGATTTGTGTATTTGTTATTGTTACTTTTTTCTTAAAAAATCTAACGAGATACATGGCAATGTATTTTCTTGCACCTATACGCAATGGTGTGGTGAGAGACATTAGAAATAAAATATTTAATAAATCGCTTGATTTATCTTTGTCTTTTTATTCAGAAGAAAGAAAAGGTGATTTAATGTCATTAATGACAACTGATGTAAACGAAATCGAATGGAGCATTATGTCTTCCTTGGAAATGATATTTCGAGAACCTGTCAATATTGTAGTTTTCCTTGGCTTAATGATAGCATTAAGTATTAAGTTAACAATTGTTTCATTCATACTATTACCATTGGTAGGAATATTAATAGGAAGAATTGGTAAAAGTTTAAAAAAGAATTCTACCAAAGGGAAAGAGAAAATGGGAATCATTCTTTCTATTATGGAAGAAACACTTGGAGGTTTAAGAATTATCAAAGGCTTTAATGCAGAGAAAAAAATTAGTGATCGATTTAAAGATGAAAATAATCAATATACTGCTATTGCGACCAAAGTGTTTCGGAAAGTGGATTTAGCCTCTCCTTTAAGCGAGTTCCTTGGAGTAAGTGTTTTTGTTGTCATTCTTTATATAGGAGGAGTAATGGTATTAGAAGAAAAAAGCATGGCAGGAGCTATATTTATCACTTATCTTGCTTTGTTCTCTCAACTTTTGCCTCCTGCCAAATCATTTACTCAAGCATATTATAGTGTACAGAAAGGATTGGCATCTGCCGACCGCATTGATAAAATATTAATGGCTGATATTACAATTAAAGATGCTGTGAACCCTAAATCAATAACTAAATTTGAAAAAGAAATTGAATATAGAGATGTTTCGTTTGCTTACCGAGAAGGTGAAATTGGGTGGGTGTTGAATAAAGTTAATCTTAAAATAGAAAAAGGTAAAACCATTGCTTTAGTTGGTCAATCCGGTTCGGGAAAAACTACATTAGCCGATATGCTTCCTCGGTTTTATGATACTACCGAAGGTGAAATTTTAATTGATGGCATTGCTATAAAAGAAGCAAGAATAAAAGATGTGCGATCGTTGATGGGAATTGTTACTCAAGAATCAATCCTATTTAATGATACAGTCTTCAATAATATCGCTTTTGGAATAGAAAACGTTACTGAAGCACAAGTTATAGAAGCTGCAAAAATTGCCAATGCTCATGAATTCATTAGTGAAATGCAAGACGGGTATCAAACAAATATTGGTGATAGAGGTAATAAAATGAGTGGGGGGCAACGTCAACGTATTAGTATTGCAAGAGCCGTATTGAAAAACCCACCGATTCTTATCCTTGATGAAGCAACATCTGCTTTGGATACCGAAAGCGAAAGGCTTGTGCAAGATGCATTATACAAATTAATGAAAAACCGTACTTCATTAGTCATAGCTCATCGCTTATCCACCATACAACATGCCGATGAAATAATAGTGATGCAGAAAGGTGAAATAATTGAAAGAGGAACGCATACCACCCTCCTTGCTGCCAACAATACATACAAGAAACTATACGACCTGCAAGCATTTGTTTAGCTTCATTTTTCTTTTTCTCAATGTTAGTTTTCTTCTCAATGACGATATGCTAATTTGATATTTAAATGAAGGTCTGTAACAACATGCAAGGTATTTTCAAATTGATTATTCCCTAATTTTTTTCAGAAAAGATCATGGAAACGAACTGAATTAAGAAAGGTGAATAAGAGATGAGCATTTACCAGAAATGAAGTTTGTTTTGTGATTTTCGCTACTAGTAAAAAGACAGAAACTGGTCATTTTTTAACAAATCTAATTCTTATTTTACCGAATATTACACTTTCTTTAGTATTTGCTATTCCTCCAAACCCAATACTGATAAGTGTTTCATCAGAAGGTGAACCTTTTTCACCAAAACCTACACCTTTTTGTTCATTTGGTGCACCAAAAACGAAATTTGGTGCACCAAAAATGGGAAAAGGTGAACCAAAAATTAAAAATGGTGCACCAAAAATTAAAAATGGTGCACCAAAAATTGAATTTGGTGCATCAAAAAGAGAAAAAGGTGAACCAAAAAGGGGAAATGGTGCACCAAAAACGAAAAAAGGTGCAGGTTTTATCGAAAAAGGTGTAGGTTCTGATAAATTAGGTTTAGCTTCTAACTGAGAAGGAGAAGCTTTTAATTAAAAAGGTTTAACTTCTATTAAAAAAGGTTGACTTGATTAATGAACCAAACTTAAGATTGATTCAAAAATTACTCGTCCATCCAAGTTTGATAAATCATTATCAACAGCTCTTTCAGGATGAGGCATCATTCCAAAAACATTTTTACCAGCATTGCACACTCCTGCAATGTTTTCGGTGGCTCCATTTGGGTTTGCTTCATCCGTTATTTCAGCTGCTTCGTTGCAATAGCGGAAAAGAATTTGTCCGTTTTTGTTCATCTGATCCAAGGTTTCTGCATCTGCATAAAATTTCCCTTCGCCATGAGCTATCGGAATTTTTAGTGCTTTTCCCATTGGAATGGATGAAGTAATTAGGGTATCAGGTGTTTCGGCTTTTATAAGAACATTTTTGCAAATAAATTTACGTTCGTTGTTGTGCATCAAAGCTCCTGGTACCAAGCCTGCTTCGCATAGTATTTGAAATCCATTACAAACACCTAGCACATATCCACCTTTGTTTGCAAATTCAATCACTTTTTCCATGATGGGTGAAAATCGTGCGATAGCGCCCGAACGAAGATAATCGCCATAAGAAAATCCTCCTGGAAGAACTATAAAATCACAACCTTTCAGGTAGGTATCTTTATGCCACAATTCCACAACCTCTTGTTTCATTATGTTTCTTAATGCATAAATCATGTCTTGATCGCAGTTGGACCCAGGAAAAATAACGACTCCGAATTTCATTTTTAGTAGTTTAAAAAGTTTTAAGGCTGTAAAGTTAAAAATACTTTGAGAAATCGCTGATTAAAATAGTAACCAGAAAGAAAAGAAAGAGCAACTCTCCCAGCCATTCTTTCTTCATATTCAGAAAATAATTGGCCGTAAAAACCGACAAAGGTATTGCCAACACTGTGTAGTTGGGCGAAACTAAGTCGGGAGCCACAGCAATTGAAAGTAGAGCAAACAGTAAAAACCAATTGATAAAAATTAAATTCTTTTTTGTTTTTTGAGAACCACTTCTAATAAAGTTCATCATTTGGCTTAATGCCAACAACACAATAAAACATCCAACGATACACATCAAATAAAACGAAGATGGAAAATCAAACGATGGTTTATCGTGATACACAAAATAGGAGGTGATGTGTTCCCAATATTCAGGTAATTTATCGAACCAAAAGTAATACGTAAAAACAAAGCTATAAGGCACCGCAAAACCGAGTATGGAAATCAACCATTCGCGCCAGTTATATGTTCGAAAGATAATTAATCCAATAAAAATAACTGGAAACAGAATAATACTCGGGAAATACAACATGGATGCAAGAGCAAGAAATAATCCAGCATCGAAAACATTAGAAAACGCATTGTTTCCGCGAAATGAGGTGAGCAAACTGTTAAGGCATAGAATTAAAAATAAATTTGCAATTAAAGATGGGTGAAAACAGAGCAAACTCGGATTGTTACTCATCCACACAATGTAAAATAAGGCTGGTAAAAAAGTTCGTCTAGTTATTACTTCGCTACTATTTACAATCTGATTCAACAGTAGTCCTTCGGCCACAACAATTAAAAACGAAACCAAAGAATTAATAAAAGGATAGACCATCACAGGCTTTGCTAATAATGTATATAGCATCGTTTGCTGCGAATTAACGATTTGAGTTGGCTCAATAAAACCAACAATCCACAACACAGCCACCATAGCTGGAAGCAGGAAAAAAGAAGAGGGATTATTATCTTTAAAAAAGCGTATAAACATTGAGTCGCTAAAATTAGTTTAAATAAAGTATGTGTTGTAAAGAAAATTTGTATTTTTGACCGCAATAAAAAAGTACTAATTATGAATATGACTGATGTTTTTTACGGAATTGGAAGTTTCTTTCAATGGACATTCCAATTTATGAAGCCACTTGGTTTCGGAGCCAATCTATTTTTTTGGTTATTGATTATTTCTCTGATTGTGGTTTGGCTACGAATGCAAGTTAAATTCAACAAAGAAGCAAGAACAAACAATACGCTGAAATAGATTTCCGAATCTCTTTCATTGGTATTTCACTTCTTGTGAATAAACTTATTAAAAACGGTTTCCTGAACCATGAGTTGAGGAAACCGTTTTTTTTATTCCCAAATAATTTTCAATAACAATATTGCATGTCTTTTTACGATTTAAATAAAGAAGATAGAATGAAAATGGTGAACACCATTCATCACCAGATATTATCTGATTTGAAATCCCATTCAACAAAAAGCTGCATTCTTTATTTTTCTGACGAAGACACTTATATTAGAAAGGCCGCTTATTTAGCAATTGGAAAAATACACAAAGTCAATGTTGATTTGAAAGAAGAAATTCTCAATTTATTAGATGAACTTTTTGAGTCGAAGAATGAAAAAATTCGGCAAACAGTTATAAATGCAGCAGGAGAAATAGGTATTCTCAACTTTTCCCCTATTGAACATTTCATGGAGCAAGGTCTTTCCGACTCACATCATTCAGTAAGAAATGCAGTTATTGGTTCACTCAAAAAAATGGGAGAAAAGAACCCACTACCAGTTTTGTCCTTTTCTAAAAAATATCTGCATCATTCTAATCAGGAAATACGAAGAGAAATTTGTCATGGCTTAGAACTAAGGGGACGAACACATCCCCAAGATATTTTACCATTACTTAAAGAACTTCAACATGAGAAAAAAGCAAGGATTAGAAATACCTTGATTCATGTCCTTGGTCAAATTGCTTATAAAAAAGGATGCCTTACTATTGTAGTAAATGATTTGAAAAACTGGGACAATAAAGAAATTGTGATGGAGACATTGAAAGAAATTATTGATGTGCATGATCGATACAAAAACTTCTCAGAACTTACTCAAGCAGAAGCCATAGTTTTTATCCAGCAATTCTTCCCTCAAATATAATTTTTCGAACTCAAAACCTTTCTGTTTAGCAAAAGTGATAAATCTTGGCAAGGCGTATTCTATGTTAACCTTCGCTTTGATGCTATCATGAAAAAGAACAATAGCGCCATTTTTCAAATGCTTGGTTGCGTTGTGTAAGCACTTTTCAGGAGTGGTTGCTTTGTCATAATCTCCAGTCAACACATTCCACATGATAATAGAATACTCGTTCGAAAGAATTGAATATTGCGACTTTCTTAACTTGCCATAAGGAGGTCGAAACAATTTCGAATCGACCAAATCTCGACATTGTTTGACATTGTCTATATAAGTTGTGTTGTTTGTTTTCCAGCCATTCAGATGGTTAAAACTATGATTGCCTACCGCATGTCCTTCAGCTAAAATTTGTCGGAAATTTTCTGGGTGCTTTTCAACATTGGCTCCCACACAAAAAAAAGTGGCTTTCACATTTTCTTTGTTTAATATATCCAAAACCCAAGGGGTAACCTCAGGAATAGGGCCATCATCAAAGGTTAAATAAATTTTTTTCTCCGAAGGGTTCATTCGCCATACCGCCTTTGGAAGGTACTTCTTGTAAAGAAATGGAGGGCGAATTGAATACAAGAGTAATGATTTAGATAGTTAGAGAATTAGAATTTGTGATTACCATCCTAATTCTCTAAATTAATTATCTTTGTTTCAACGAAGACAAATTGTATGCCTGCAATAATTTCGAATATCTATCTTCAAGCTCTTTTGATAAGGCTGATTGCTTAAAATTATTTGCAAAATAAATCAATCGTTCCATGATGTCTTGAGCTTGCTCCGGGTCGTTTCCAAAAGTTGGAATTTCTTTTCTATCGAAAGAATAGTAATACCTAATGTTACTTTCATAATTCGTGAACAATTTTTTAGACAATTCACTTGCTTTATCCAAAGCTCCAGCTTGATAGTATCCCATTGTAATAGCGTACATAGTTACATCGTAAGGAACGTTTTCTTGAGGAGTGACCTCCAGACATTTGTCAAGTAATTTTATTGCCTTATCTTTTTTACCTTCTTCTATCAATGCATTTGCTAATGCACCACAACGTTGACGAATATTCAATGCACATGAAGAAATGAAAACATTATCTAAAAAGATACCTGGTTTGTCCATTCCTCCCCATTTAAATTTATTCATAATATTGTCGTACATCACTTCTGTATTGATACGAGTTTCCTGTTGTTGTTCCTCAGGATTTTGTTTGATAGGAACCAAACGATAAGCCAATCCTTCTAACTGAAGGTAAGGAGCTAGGTTAAGGTATGATTTTGCTGGTGCTGTTGCAGCAAAATAAACAGGGCGTTTCCAATCATTATGAGCTAATAAATCTAAAACCATTAAATGGTTCTTCTGAACATAATTTCCTGTCATTGTCCAATCGATGCTTTTCACAATACGATTTGCTAATGCTTTTGGAACAGTACCATTGTTTACTACAGTTGCACTATCAACCGGCACGCTCATGTTTTTGGTTGGGAAGTAATTATAGCTTGCACCTCCACCCATTTCAAGCTTATGGTCTGCATCATCATTCTTTGCAAACTCTACTAAATCCTTCACTGGAATAAATCCTTTTATTCCTCTATCCTTAAACAACACCGCTTCGCGAGTACCTTGCTGATATTGTGCTTTGGTTAATGAAAAAGGAACAGGGTCTGAATCATAGGCCTTATGAACCAATTGGTCAATATACCAATCTGTATTTAACAACTCCAAACAGATAACACGTACATCCGTTCTAATACCTTCTACCTCTTGCGCATACCAAAGCGGGAAAGTATCATTATCTCCATTCGTAAAAAGAATAGCATTTGGGGCACATGAATTCAAGTAGTTTGATGCAAAGTCTCTTGCAATTGTTCTGTGACTTCTATCATGGTCATTCCATTCTTCTTTAGCCATTAAAGCAGGAACTGCCAATAAACATAAACCTGTTGCAACTAAAGCACTTCTGGTTTGATTCATTTTCTTTTCAAGGAAATCATAAATGGCGAGAACACCTAGTCCAATCCAAAATGCAAAGGCATAGAACGAACCAGCATAAGCATAATCTCGCTCTCGTGGTTCAAATGGTTTTTGATTTAAATAGACAACAATTGCAATTCCTGTGAAGAAAAACAATAATGCCACTACAGTAAAGTTCTTATTATCTTTTTTAAGTTGATACCATAAACCCAATAAGCCAAGAATAAAGGGCAGACCAAATAATGTATTTCTAGCTTTGTTGTTATCTGCACCATCTGGCAATCCTGTTTGTGGTCCTAATCGAGCCTTATCAAATGGTGTAATACCCGAAATCCAATTCCCATCAGCACTATTGCCATGACCCTGAATATCACTTTGTCTTCCAACAAAATTCCAAAGGAAGTAACGAGTGTACATCCAACCCGTTTGATATGCAAAGAAGAAATATAAATTTTGACCAAAAGTTGGTTTTTCTAATGATTCAGGTTCTCCAGTTTGTGGATTGGTGACACTTATATGCTGATAATTCCTAGGATTGGTCCAGTTTTTATAGCCTGTAATATGGTTTTGTTGGCTACTCCACATACGAGGGAATATAGTGCAGAAACGGTCATCGTAATTAGGAATTGACCCTTTTCTATCATCAATCACAACATATTTTCCCACCTTTTTATCTTGAGCATAAACAGGGTTACCATCTCTTGAAGGGTCTTTCGGATCTTGAGGTGCAGAAAAATACTGGCCATACATTATTGGCCATGTTCCGTATTGCTCTCTGTTGAGGTAGGATAGAAGGTTAACAGCATTTTCTGGATTGTTTTCATCCATTGGTGTGTTGGCTTGCGAACGAATAACAAGTACTAAAAAAGAAGAATATCCAATTAAGATCACCGTAAAACAAAGAATTACGGTATTTGCAATGGGTTTTGCCTTTTTAATGGTATACATCAAACCAAATACAATACCTCCGACTAATAATACTGCATATAATATGGTGCCACTATTGAACGGCAAACCAACACTATTTACTGCTTTTATTTCGAACCAAGCAGCAAGCTTAACAATCAAAGGAATTACCCCGCCTTGTATTCCACCTAAGATTATCACCGAAATTGCAGAAGTAATGATTACCCCTTTGCGATTGATGGTTTCGAATTTCTTGAAATAATAAATAAAGACAACTGCTGGAATTACCAATAGGTTCAATAAATGGACACCAACCGCTAAACCAATCAAATAAGCTATCAAGATAATCCATCTATTCGCATGTGGTTCATCTGCTTCACGCTCCCAACGAGTGATTGCCCAGAAAGTAATAGCAGTGAAGAAACTTGACATAGCGTAAACTTCACCCTCAACAGCTGAAAACCAAAAAGAATCGGAAAAGGTGTAAGCCAAGGCACCAACAGCACCAGCACCTAAAACGGCATACATTCTACCTGTAGTGAACTCGCCTGTTTTATCAACAATTTTACGAGCTAACGCGGTGATAGACCAGAATAAAAACAAAATTGTAAACGCACTACATAAGGCCGACATACTATTTACCAAAGCTCCAACTTTGCTGGTATCACCAAACGCTAATAAACTAAATACCCTGCCAATTAACAAAAAGAGTGGTGCGCCTGGAGGATGTCCTACTTCTAATTTATAAGCACAAGCTATGTACTCGCCACAATCCCAAAACGATGCTGTAGCTTCTATTGTACTCAGGTAAACAAATGCTGCAACTAAAAAAACTACCCAACCAACAATATTGTTTAAGCGTTGATAATTAGACGTATTATTCATAATTTTTTAATAAGTGTTATTTGCTTTATTAGCAGGGCGAAGATAGAAAAATATATTTGTAAGCAGTCGTTAAAAATTGCCAAGAACAAAATAAATGTTTTGATGATTAAGTTTATTTATTATTTTTGCAGCCCAATTCAAAAAAATTGGTGTTAATGTCCGATGGTGTAATTGGCAACACGTCTGGTTTTGGTCCAGAAGAGTTCAGGTTCGAGACCTGATCGGACAACAACGAATCAAGCCGCCCTTATTAAACTTGTTTTTATAAGGGCGGTTTTTTTATTGTTGCTTATCCAAAAAAAAATCTCTAATATTGCCTTCCAATTATTATGGATATTGAAGAAATCTTCAATTCCAAAAAATGATACTCTATGAAAGCAACGAACTACATTGTTTTTTTTATTCTTCTTTTATGCACGATTAGTGTCAAGTCTTTGGGGCAACAACTACCACCATTGAACGACACTGTGGAAGTGATGCATGTAATAGGCATGGCAGTAGAAAATGGCGTTCCAGTGGACGGTGTAAGCATAAAACTTTTCAAAGGAAACGAAGAGTTGGAGTATGAAGAAATATCATCGGTGCCAAAACATGATCATCATTTTACATTCGACTTGATGGGTAATGCCTATTACACCATACAAGTTTCGAAAGAAGGATATGCAACACGCTCGGTTGGGATTTCTACTAACGTACCTGAAACATTTGTGATAAGTGAAGTGAATCCTAAAACTTCTTTTGATTTTGAAGTTGAGTTTTTTAAATTGAAAAAAGGGGCGGATGATGAATATGTTGATTTCCCTATTGCTATGGTAAGGTTTAATCCTAAAAAAGGGAAATTTGAAAGAGACGAAGCGTATACGAATAAGCTTAAATTGAAAATGGGTGATATTGCCGAACATGCTATGACGACAGGCTCGGACAATCAAAAAAAGAAAAAGTAATCTATACGCAACTAGCAAGAAACGCAATAAGATTACCTCATGGTAGTTTCTATACTGCTTCTTTGAGTTCTATTTTCTGTCTCCTCTTTCATCTTCAAAAAAAATTACCTTTGCATTCCAATTAATAAAACTTGAATTTAATCATCGACATAGGAAACACAAGAGTGAAAGCTGCCTTGTTTTCGAATAATGAGTTGGAGCATTCATTTATTTTTGATTCTACCGAAGAAGTCTTAAGGTTTAATTTATTCACCCAATACCCTATCAATAATTGCATAGTAGCCGCGGTTGTAAACGAAATTGACACTTTTATTGAGGCATTGAAAAAGAAAACCTATGTACTCTTATTCACCAATTCAACTCCTATTCCAATCAAAAACCAATATCAATCAGCACAAACACTGGGGAGCGACAGGTTAGCTGCTGCTGTGGCTGGCAACGTAAAGTTTGAAAACAAGAATACTTTAATAATAGATGCTGGGACCTGTATCAAATACAATTTTGTAAATTCATCAAACCAATACTTAGGTGGTGCAATTTCACCTGGTTTAAAGATGCGCCTTAAAGCCATTCATGCATTTACATCGCGCTTACCACTGCTCGAACTTGATGAGAATTTTGATTCCTTGATAGGAACTACAACCAACGAGAGTATTTTATCAGGAGTAGCATTGGGTGCTGTGGCAGAAGTTGACGGTATAATAGATAGATACCGATTGATTTATGAAGATTTAACAGTAGTAATTACAGGTGGTGATTTTAATTTCTTTGCGAAGCGGTTAAAAAACAGCATCTTTGCAGACCAATTTTTAATCCTTTACGGATTGAATGTCATTTTAGATTATAATATTAATGCGAAAACATAAAGAAAAGCTGTTTATAGGAGTTCGGAATACAAGGTTTTCGTTACTAATTATTACTATTTATTTTCTTACCTTTTCATCATCTGTTTTTGCTCAAGGCACAAGCTCGCCTTACTCGCGATATGGAATTGGTGATTTGAATAACAAAAACACCGGTCAAGCCATCTCGATGGGAGGAACAAACATCGCCATGCAAAACGATTCGGTTCCTATGTTTTTCATCAATCCAAGTAATCCTGCATCTAACTCCAACATCCGATTGACTACTGCGGAGCTTGGTTTGAGTTATACGCGTGTGCAACTAGAAAGTGCTACTAACAAACAAACCATCAACAATGCATCGATAGGTTATTTCTCTTTAGGTTTTCCATTCAAAAAATGGTGGGGAGGAAGTATTGGTTTGATACCGTTGAGCTCGGTAGGGTATAAAGTTACCGACCAGCAAACAATTGACAACATTGGCACAGTAAATTATTTATACCAAGGTTCGGGAGGTGTGAATCAAATTTATTTTGGAAATGGTATAAAACCTTTGTACGGATTACCCAACCTTTTTGTGAAATCGAAAAAGTACAAGGCTTTGAAGGATGCTAAGAAAGATGCTGAAATTGCAGAAATATTGAATAGAAAAAAGTCGTGGCAAAACCTTAGCTTAGGATTCAATACTTCTTATTTGTTTGGAGGCATATCACACATTAGACGTTCTATTTTCCCTTATGGCAGCGGGTTCTTTAATACCCGAACAGGAACCACCACTCGTGTATCGGATGTGTATTTCGATTATGGCGCCCAATATGCCTACACATTTAGTTCTGTAAAATATCATGATAGGAAAGACACCGTGAATCCAATAAAACACCGTGAACTAAAAGATAAAGTGAAACTTTTGGTTGGTGCCACTTTCTCCGCTCAATCAAAAGTAAATGCAAAAATTGATAGCCTTTCGTACAGTTATTACAACGATGCTCAAGGTTATGAACGAATAAGAGATACCATTGAAAATTCGCAAAACTATAATGGTAAAATTGTTTTACCACTTTCGTTTGGTGTGGGTGTTGGTTTCAAAAAAGGAGATAGATGGTTGGTAGCTGCCGACTTTGCAATGCAAAATTGGAGTTCGTATCAAGCATTTAACCAAGATGGTGGTTTGAAAAACAGCTATCGTGTATCGCTAGGTGCGCAATGGGTGCCGAATGCAAAAGCACTTCAGAAAAAATACATGGCTCGTGTACATTATCGACTTGGTGCACGGTATGCACAAACAGCTTTGGAATTAAAATCGACACAACTTACCGAAAAAGCCCTTACTGCTGGTTTTGGTTTCCCAGTAGGACGAAATTATTTGTTGCAAAACTTTTCGATGATAAACATCGGTGTTGAGTTTGGACAACGAGGAACTACTGAGAACAATTTAATAAAAGAAAATTTCATTAGAGCAACCGTAGGGTTCACCATAAACGACCGCTGGTTTGTGAAACCAAAATTTGATTAATTTTACCTCATTCTTATGATGAGTGCTGTAAAATATCTGTTTCGTATTTTTCCAATTCTTCTTCTCCTTTTGTTGGCGTTCTCTTCGTGCGAAAACGACATTGCTGTGGTAAACACTGTGACGCTAGAAGCCGAAAAAAAATTGCCTATCGAGTCGGGAGTGAATATTGAAATCATTTACAGCGATTCGGCACAGGTAAGAGCAAAGCTTACAGCACCTGCATTGAATAGCTATGCTGGCAAAAAACCCTACCGCGAAATGCCCAAAGGATTGGAGATTATTTTTTATGATGCGCATCGTGCACATCAAACCAAATTGACTGCCGACTATGGAATTGGTTTCGATAGCGGCAATGGTATGGAACACATGGAGGTGAAACGAAATGTGGTAGTGGTGAATCAGAAAGGGGATAAACTCAATACCGAACACTTGATATGGAATGCGGTGACAAAAAAAATATTTACCGATGAATTTGTGAAAATAACTACCAAAGATCAAATCATTTGGGGCGATGGATTGGTGGCTAATCAAGATTTTTCGGTGTACGAAATAAAAAATGTGAAAGGACAGATTTACGTGAAAGACGAAGACCTGAACAAGAAAAAATAATGAACTCATCATCCCAATTGAACAATGAACAAAACCTTTAGAATACTCGAATTGATATGGCTCTTTATTGGCTGTATCTCCATTTTGCTTTGTGCTTATAGCATCATCTCGCAAGACAACCGAGGAGCCATTTACTTTTTGGTGCTTACCTTTGCCAGCGGATTAATGTATGCTGTGCGAAGACGACAACGCATAAAGTTTGATGCCAAACAAAAAGAAAAACAACAAATAAAATAAACATTGAGTAGTACGCTTATCATATTACTTACACTCGTAGCATCCGCTTTCTTTTCGGGGCTCGAAATTGCATTTATTACTGCCAACAAATTTCGCATCGAACTAGAAAGCAAACAAGGAAGCATAGCCGCTAGGGTGCTCTCTTTTTTCACCAAAAACCCTTCGCGCTATTTGGGCACCATGTTGCTAGGCAACAACATTGCTTTGGTTATTTTCAGTATTTATATGGACGAGGTGCTGGAGCCTTATATCCATCATTTCACCACCTCCAAAGTGTTGGTGCTTTTGCTCTCTACCTTTTTGTCGACCATGCTTATTTTGGTGACTGCCGAATACCTACCGAAGAATTTATTTCGTATCAACCCTAATAAATCGTTGCGATTGTTTTGGTTTCCGTTGACCCTTATTTTTGGAATTCTTTACCCCTTTGTATTAATCACCATTGGGCTTGCCGAATTTATTTTGACTTACTTCTTTCGGATGAAAATACAAAAAGAAAAAACCGTGTTTACCATGATTGACCTCGACAACTATCTGAAAGAGGGCACTTCGGCCAACGAGCAACAAAAAGAAGTGGACCACGAGATACAAATATTTCAGAATGCGCTCGATTTTTCGTCCATCAAAGCCCGCGAGTGCATGGTGCCTCGCACCGAAATAATAGCGCTGGATGTGGAAAGCAGCATGGAGGTATTGCTCGACAAATTTGTACAAACTCGATTGTCGAAGATATTGATTTATGCCGGAAGCATTGATAATATTATAGGTTATGTGTATTCGAAAGAACTATTCAAAAACCCGGAGAGCATCCGTAGCATCCTCATTCCGGTGAGTGTGGTGCCCGAGTCGATGGCGGCTAGCGAAGTGCTAACGGTATTTATTCAACAGCGCAAAGGAGTGGTGCTGGTGGTTGACGAGTTTGGCGGCACATCGGGCATGCTTACCATGGAAGATGTGATGGAAGAAATTTTTGGTGAGATAGAAGACGAACACGACAAAGAAGATTTGATTGAAAAACAAATTTCCGAAACCGAGTTTATGTTTTCGGCTCGCCTAGAAACCGATTACATCAACGATAAATACAACCTCGAATTGCCCATACTCGACAATTTCGAAACCATTGGCGGGCTCATCATGCATTATCACGAAAGTATCCCGAAGGTAAACGAGGTGATAAAAGTGGAACAATTTGTATTCACCATTGTGGCTGCTACCCGCACTCGCATCGACCAAGTGAATTTGAAAATACGTAAATAAAGTTTGATTTACCGCGAAGGCGGAAAGAAGCAAAGAAGAATTTCACAATTTTGTAGTAGGCAAATGGTCAATTTTGCAATTTTAAAGTAGCAATAACTTTTGTTTTCAATTTTGACCTAAAAATGAGTAAAAAGCGACCGCAGATTGACCGCAATCTCACCGCAGTCTCACCGCAATTATCCCGCAGTTATCTCTGAGGGGATTTTAGGGTTTAAATTGTTTACCTTTAAGAAACGAAAAAACACATAATGATAGGTGCAAAAAGGACTAAAATTTATGCTAAAAAGGTGAAAATGCTGATGGTTACGGCCAACCAAGCGAATCGATAGGCGTTACTTCTTGATAGAAAACTTCAGTTAGGCCACTTTTACCGATAAATGGGTCTGTTCAATAAACTGTGTCAGGTTAAAATTATTTACCTTTGTATGTTGATTAAAACAGACATTGGCTCTGCTGGAGAGCAACCGATGAAGGGATAGCTCAACCAACTGGAATATCATAGAAC
>Ga0194047_10001015_pt1 | contig 17823 bp, 16 predicted proteins | sample JunL225m_MetaG_2_FD_160070 | JGI IMG/M metagenome (GOLD analysis project Ga0194047, IMG submission 160070) | Anoxic zone freshwater microbial communities from boreal shield lake in IISD Experimental Lakes Area, Ontario, Canada - Jun2016-L221-5m | ecosystem: Environmental > Aquatic > Freshwater... | reverse complement strand
AGCCAGCAGCAAAAAAAGCAGCAGCTAAGAAGCCAGCCGCCAAAAAAGCAGCAGCTAAAAAGCCAGCAGCTAAAAAAGCAGCTAAGAAACCAGCCGCCAAAAAAGCAGCAGCTAAAAAGCCAGCAGCTAAAAAGCCAGCAGCTAAAAAAGCAGCTAAGAAACCAGCCGCTAAAAAAGCAGCAGCAAAAAAAAAAATAGTTAAAAAGGCAGCGGCTAAGCCAGCAGCAAAAAAGCCAGTAGTTAAAGCAGTCAAAAAGGCTGCAGCCAAACCAGCTGCGAAAAAGCCTGTAGTTGCTAAAACAGCTACACAAACTGCTTTAAACCCAACTGCTGCTTGGCCTTTTCCTACCGGTAGCCGTCCATAAGTTATTAGACGGTTTCCGAAAGGTAACTGCTAGATTTAACGAAGAAGTTAGTCCACCTAGGTGCAAATCTAGGTGGATTTTTTATTTAAAGTTGCGTAATGCCCCCAGATTGAGTTGTGGGGGAGGATGTCAACTGTTAGGCTGCTCTAGAAATCGTAGCCAAAAGCATCTTTAAATTGAAGATGAATTTCAGACAGGTTTGGTTGATGGTTTTGAGGACCTTGACTACTGATCTTTATAGCTCCCATCAAAGATCCTAGTCGTCCAGTAGTTTCCCAATCAAGACCATTTTCAATGCCAAAGAGTAGTCCAGCACGAAGAGCATCACCGCAACCCGTCGGGTCTACAGGAGAAGTGACTGTCACAGCGGGAATTAAGAAATGGCTTTGGGAGGAATAAATTTCAGCACCTTGTGCGCCTTTAGTCACGATGAGGGCTTTAACTCGTTGCGCTATTTGAGTTAAGGATAACCCAGTCCTTTGAGAAAGCATTTCAGCTTCGTAATCATTAACGGCCACATAACTTGCTAATTCGATGAATTCTTTGAGTTCAGGACCATCAAACATCGGTAAGCCCTGCCCTGGATCAAAAATAAAAGGAATATGTGCATCAGCAAGTTGCTTTGCATGATCTGTCATTCCTTGACGTCCATCGGGCGCAACAATAGCAATTTTTAAAGAGGAAGATTTAGCACGAACAACATCGCTGACGAGGTTGAGATGAGAATCAGACATTGCACCAGGGTGAAAAGCCGTGATTTGATTGTTATCACGATCAGTCGTGATCATAGCTTGAGCTGTGAAAGCCTCGGGTAATTCTTTTATGAATTCAGCAGAAATTCCGTAGCGATTTAATTGATCAAAATAATTACCAGAATCACCACCAACGGTAGCCATAATAATCGGGTCTCCGCCGAGGAGTTTTAGATTGTATGCAATATTGCCAGCGCAGCCGCCGAATTCTCGGCGCATTTGAGGAACCAAAAATGCAACATTAAGAATATGTAGTTGATCAGGAAGAATTTGTTCTCTAAAACGACCCTCAAACGACATGATCGTATCGTAGGCAATCGAACCACAAATAAGACTAGACATAATTTCCTTTATAAAGATTAATGATAAATAATTTGGACTTGATACCCTGTTGCATTTTCTGGAATTCGCAACGGAATCTCTGCAGTAATTTCAACTTCATTTGGAACGCCACGAAATAAATAGCGGTTACGGTTTTTAATTTCAGGGGGCAACCATTCTTTCGGTGTTAGTTCGGTGTAAGCGATTGCGTTGCCGCGATCATTGGTTAATATGAGCTCAAGGTTAGGAAGTGCAATTCGTTTAAGGGTTAAGGTGGTTTCGACACGTAGTTGAATTTTTAAGGTGCTTGATGCTGACTTATCTAGGCTAAGATCGGCATACTCGATGCGCCAAGCGGTAGGATCCTTACGCGGCACTTTTCGCCACTCATTAAAAAGTAGGTAGCTTAAAAAAAGAAAACAAAAAATTAAACAAACAAGTACAGCGATTTTTAAGCGTCGAATATTCAACACTTACTCCTAAGGTTTCTGGCCTGTAAGACATACCCACCCATCTTGTTCTGCATGAACGTGTAGGGGTAACCACGGTTTGTATATTTCAATAACGTCATTGGCTTGTCGTGCAAGAACGCCTGATAAACATAAGTGGCCAGAGCGAGCGAGATAGTGGCATAAGGCTGGCGCAAGAACTTTTAGAGGATTGGCGAGAATGTTTGCAACAACAATGTCGAAGTATTGGTTAGCCGGCATTTCATCTGGCAGGGCAAAGCTAGCTTGCGTGTGATTGGATTGAGCGTTTTCGCGACTCGCTTGAATGGAGTTAGGATCAATATCGATACCAAGAACTTCTGCCGATCCTAATTTTTTTGATGCGATCGCCAAAATTCCTGAACCACAACCGTAATCTAAAATTGAAGCTGTCTTAAAGAATGGCTCATTAGAAATCGATTCTAGCCACTGTAAGCAGAGTTTTGTTGTTGGGTGGCTTCCGGTACCAAAAGCTAGACCAGGGTCAACACACAGGCAAATAGCCTCATTTAGAAGAGCTGCTTCAGGTATTGCGTGCCAAGAAGGAACAATCCAAAACTTTGAGCTAATTTGGATGGGTTCAAATTGTGATTGCGTCAATTGCACCCAGTCTTGATCAGCAACATCTTTTTCTTCGTAGCTATCAATCACAAAACCGAGGTTAGCAAGTTCGGCGAGGATTGCCTCAGTATGTTGTGGAAAGCGAGTCCACAGTTCGGCATCAAATAAGGCTTCTACTTGAGATGCATCCCATGCTTCTATTTCGGGTAACGAGCCGGGCTCGCCAAAAAGAGGAGATTCTTCAGGAGTATCTGCTTGCGAATCAGTCACAGATATTGACAGGGCTCCAAGATCCATTAGGGCATCTCCAAGAGTCTCCGCAGTAGGTGCGTCGACAAAAAAGGATAGCTCACGATAAGACATAAACTTACTTAGCTTTATTAGAAAGATTTCTTGCGTCAGCTTGTTCGGCAAGACGATGCTCAAGATAATGAATACTTGTTCCGCCAACATTAAATTTTGGATCAACCATTAATTCACGGTGAAGAGGAATATTAGTTTTAATACCCTCGACGACCATTTCCGATAACGCAATGCGCATTCGACGAATAGCCTGATCCCGAGTGGCTCCATAAGTAATTAACTTGCCAATCATTGAGTCATAAGTTGAGGGCACGGTATAACCACTGTAAGCATGAGAGTCTACGCGAACGCCTGGACCACCAGGCGCATGCCAGGATAAAATTTTCCCAGGGCTTGGAGTAAAGTTAAATGGATCTTCTGCATTGATCCGGCATTCAATTGCATGCCCCCTAAATTCGATATCTCTTTGACGAAGTAACAGTTTTTCTCCGGCCGCAATTTTTATTTGTTCCTGGACGATATCGACCCCTGTGATTAATTCTGTCACTGGATGCTCGACTTGAACGCGAGTATTCATCTCAATAAAGTAAAACTCATTATTTTCAAATAAAAATTCGAAAGTGCCGGCACCTCGGTAACCCATTTTTCGACAAGCCAGCGCGCAGCGCTCACCAATTTTAGCGATGAGGCGTCGATCAATACCGGGTGCAGGAGCTTCCTCAATCACTTTTTGGTGTCGACGTTGCATTGAACAATCTCGCTCGCCAAGCCAAATAGCATTTTTAAAGGTATCGGCCAAAATCTGAATCTCAATATGGCGCGGGTTCGTTAGAAATTTCTCGAGGTAGACTTCGGGGTTTCCAAAAGCGCGACCTGCTTCTTCACGCGTCATATTCACAGAATTGATCAGTTGGGCTTCACTGTGTACCACACGCATTCCACGACCACCACCACCGCCTGCTGCTTTAATAATGACTGGGTAGCCAACTTTTTTAGCAATAGCCATAATTTCACGAGGATTTTCGGGTAGCGCGCCTTCCGATCCAGGCACACACGGTACACCGGCTGCAATCATCGATTGTTTTGCAGAAACCTTATCACCCATCAACCGGATAGTTTCCGCGGTCGGGCCAATAAAAACAAAGCCAGATTTTTCTACGCGATCTGCAAAATCGGCATTCTCAGAAAGAAAGCCGTAGCCCGGATGAATGGCTTGAGCTTCTGTCACTTCGGCAGCCGAAATAATGGCGGGCATATTCAGGTAGCTCAGCGAGGAAGCTGGCGGTCCGATGCAAACTGCTTCATCAGCTAATTTGACATATTTGGCTTCTTTATCTGCTGTGGAATAAACAACAACGTTTTTAACGCCTAGTTCACGGCAGGCACGTTGGATACGTAATGCGATTTCACCGCGATTAGCGATGAGAATTTTGTCAAACATGGGAATCCTTAGAACTTAAGCAATGACAAATAAGGGTTGATCAAATTCAACACCTTGCCCATTTTCAACCAAAATTTCTTTAACAATACCATCGAAATCACTCTCTATTTCATTAAGTAATTTCATGGCTTCAATAATACAAAGTGTTTGTCCAACTTTGACAGAATCTCCAACACGAACAAACGGTGGAGATTCTGGATTGGCCGCCTGATATAAGGTCCCTACCATTGGGGATTTCATAATATGTCCGGCTGGAATAACGGAGGGTGTGGGGACACTTTCGGGTACTACAGGTAGAGGGGTAGGACTACTAGCTGGAACATTTCCATGGGGATTTGCATGGATTAAGACTTGTTGAGACGTTGGAATCGCATGACGTTGATTAACAATCTTTACTTTTTCTTCGCCTTCTGAAATCTCTAATTCAGAAATTCCAGACTCAGCAACTAAGTCAATAAGTGTTTTAAGCTTTCGTAAATCCATCGATAACTCCTAAAAGAAGATTGTTAAATACCTGTTGCAAATGAAAAGTTAGCTAGTTGGCTTATGAATTGCTTTAATTGCAGCCTCGAGCGCCAAAGAATACCCTAAAGTACCCAGGCCGCAAATCACACCAACGGCGATAGCTGAAAAATAAGAGTGGTGTCTAAATGACTCACGCTGATGAATATTTGATAAATGAACCTCTATAAATGGGATGGCTACCCCGGAAAGACTATCTCTGATGGCAACACTTGTGTGGGTATATCCACCTGGATTGAAAAGGATAAAGTCAACGGACTCTTTTTTAGCTAATTGGATTCTGTCAATGAGGGCGCCCTCATGGTTACTTTGGAAAGTATCAAGCTTAACGCCATGGGTTTTGGCAATTTGATGCAAATTTGAATGAACATCATCCAGAGTCTCATGACCATAAATAGTCGGTTCTCTCGTTCCGAGCAAATTGAGGTTTGGTCCTTGTAGTACTATTATTGAGCTCATTTTTTATCATTTAGCGCTTAACTTGCGCTAACTCCTTGAAATATTCGCATTTAGGTACCTAGTATAGCTTAGGATTTTTAGAGAAAAAAGTCTTAATGAAGATATATTGAAATATCCACCCCTAATTTTTACAGAGAGCCTTTAGCCAAGGCATTTTGAACATCAGACTCGGCCACTTTTCCTAATTTACTATATACCACCTTGCCATTAGGGCTAATGATGACCGTAAAAGGGAGTGCTCCTTGAGTATTTCCCCAGCGTTTAGCCCAATTACTACCCTCAAGTCCACCAACTACAATAGGATAGGGTACAGGCCGATTTTCAGTAAATTGACGTATGTTAGATGGTGAATCGATACCGATACCGATAAATAGTACATTTTTAACGTCAGATGACTTACTGAGTTGTGCAAGTAGTGGCATTTCCTCTACGCATGGTGGGCACCATGAGGCCCAAAAGTTAATGACTAAAGTTTTTCCACCCCATGCATGGGTATCAATCGCCTGACCTTGGGGATCATTCCAGTTAGCATGAAGAAATTCCGTTAAGATTTCCGAGTGAGTTGAGGGTGATGACGACTCTGGTGAAGTATCGCGGCTAAGCCATGAGGACACCCCCCATCCAATCATTAAACTAACAATGCCCACTAAACTCAGCATCGCTAGGAGTGGAAATTGGGTTTTTAGTACTTTTTTTATCTCTAATTGTTTGGACATTCTGGTTCCTTAGCTAAAATCTTACAATGCATCTACATATTTTAGGAATTTGCGGCACCTTCATGGGAGGGATTGCCGCCATCGCTCGTGAGGCTGGTCATCAAGTGACTGGTTGTGATACTAACGTCTATCCACCGATGAGTACCCAACTAGAAGCACAGGGTATTCGTCTTATCGAAGGCTTTTCAATAGATCAATTGTCTCTTAAGCCGGACCTGTTTGTCATTGGAAATGTTGTATCCAGAGGAAATCCTTTGATGGAAGCTATTCTTGAGGCGGGTTTGCCATATATATCAGGGCCACAGTGGTTGGGTGAACAAGTGTTAGTGAATCATCATGTACTGGCCGTGGCAGGAACGCATGGCAAGACGACAACGACCGCAATGTTGACTTGGATCCTTGAAGCTAACCAATTGACTCCAAGTTATCTTGTTGGTGGTGTGCCTAATAATTTTGATGTCTCTGCGAGGTTAGGATCTAAAGCTAAGCATCTTGAGCGACCTTTGTTTGTGATTGAGGCCGATGAGTACGATACAGCGTTTTTTGACAAGCGCAGTAAGTTTGTTCATTACCACCCTAGGACAGCTATTTTAAATAATTTAGAGTATGACCATGCTGATATTTTTGAAAATTTAGCAGCCATCCAAAAACAGTTTCACCATTTAATTAGAACCGTTCCTGCTTCTGGAAAAATTATCGTCAATGGCCTTGAGGTGGCATTACAAGAAGTAATAGATATGGGCGTATGGTCGGGTACGGAAAAATTTGGACTAAGTCATGGCGCTAAACACCCGCTAGATTGGTCTTTTGATCCGCTACCTAATGATGACTTTAATGTGATTTACAAAGGTAAGGACCTAGCCCAGGTTAACTGGGATATCAACGCAAGTATTGCAGGACGACATAATCAAATGAATGCTTTAGCAGCAATAGCAGCAGCCCATCATGTTGGGGTATCTATAAAAGACGCTGCGGATGCACTAGGAAAATTTAAAAACGTGAAGCGGCGTCTAGAAATTATTGGGACAAGTCATGGCATTACGGTCTATGACGATTTTGCGCACCACCCCACAGCGATTACAACCACGATTGAAGGATTACGCCGACGTATTGGCTCAGCGCGTCTTATCGCGGTGTTAGAACCACGCTCTAATACGATGAAGCTTGGTGTCATGAAACAACAATTACCCGAAAGTTTAAAACAAGCAGATCAGATCTACGGATACGGCGCAACTGATGGTAAAGCAGCATTGGGGTGGGATTTAAAAGAGGCGCTTTTGCCCTTAGGCCAAAAAGCGCAAACCTTTGATGATTTGGATCAATTAGTTCAAGCGATTGTTGCCGATGCCAAAACAGGCGACCATATCTTAGTGATGAGTAATGGTGGCTTTGGCGGTGTTCATCACAAAATCCTTAAAGCTATCTCCTAATCATGCAATTTATATACGAAGAGGGCGGGGATATAAAGGCTGCCTTTGCAGTGGGCACGGGAAGTGTTCAACATGAAACTTGGCAGGCAGAAACTATTAGCGGTAAAAGGATAAAGCTTCGCACTAAAGATATTTGGTTAAGTTTCGCTTCGCCGAGTGCAGAGCTTGTTATGCAAGGAGCTAACACGATAAAGGAAGATATAGACATTAGTTTGTTGTGGGAATGTGCACCAGAAGAAGATTTTAAATTTGATGTGATTGCAGGGGAATACTTTGGGGACAAAGTATCGACTGAACAGCTTGTCGCACTTGCTATGGCGCTTCAAGCTGCCCCGATTTACTTTAGAAGGCGTGGTCGTGGCTGCTTTCAAAGAGCACCTGAAGAGCAGCTAAAAGCTGCAATAGCTTCTGTAGAGCGTAAGCGTATTGAACTTGAATCACAAGTTCAGTGGCAAGCGCAGCTGGAGCAAGGTGAACTACCATTGGCGTTTGTCGGTAATATCTCACAACTATTATGGAACCCTGACAAAAATGGCAACCTCTATAAGGCACTTGCAAATGCAAGTCATACAAGAGGTATTAGTCCGCAAGCACTTTTGCTAGAAGTTGGAGCGATTCCTTCAGCGCTAGAAATTCATCAAGGAAAATTTCTTAAAGAGCATTTTCCAAGAGGTGTGGGGTTTAGAACTCACCCACCAATTTTAAGCAGTACTTGGGATGATTTGGCGCTTTCAAATATTGAAGCGGTATCCATTGATGATGCCACGACGACTGAAATTGATGATGCTTTTTCAGTAACAGCGCTTCCAAATCAGTTATATCAAATCGGGGTTCATATTGCTGCGCCAGGCTTGGGTATTAAGCCCAGTGATGAGGTGGATCAAATCGCTTCTGAACGCATGTCAACGGTTTACTATCCGGGTGGAAAAATTACCATGCTTCCCGAGAGTGTTGTCAGTGTCTTTTCTTTAAATGAAGGCGAGATTAAGCCAGCACTTTCACTCTACGTCGTCGTTAATGAAGCAGGCGAAGTTCAAATGGGCGAGGGACTATCGCCACGTACAGTCATTGAAAAAATAAAGATTAAAAAAAATCTACGTTTACATGAAGTTGAACCTCTTGTGACTCAAGAGAAACTGGAGAGTCCAGAGCCTATAGAGGGGCTGGATTGGCAAAAAGAACTTGCCATTTTATGGAGTGGCGCCAAATGTCTTTTTGAAAAACGTCAAGAACTTCGAGTCTCCTTTGGACAGCGCAAAGAACATCTAGGCCCACCTGATTCCAGTAATTTACCAAGAGATTTTAATTTTGAGATTGTTGATCAAACGAGTCAACGTATCACTCCCGATATCTTTTTAAAGAGTCCTGTGGATGATCGCTCTTGGTTAGTCAATATTACAACGCGACAGCGTGGTTCTGTAATAGATACTATCGTGGCGGAATGGATGATATTTTGTAATAAAACATGGGGTCAGCTTTTGGCCAACCATGAATTGCCTGGAATCTTTCGAGTTCAACAAGGTTGGGGAGCGTTAAGAACTCGCATGCAAACCATGCCAGGTCTGCATGAAGGACTAGGCGTTGAAAATTATGCATGGTGCACTTCACCACTTCGACGTTACGCTGACCTTCTCAATCAGTGGCAATTAATCAGTTTTATACAGCAGGGAGTGATGGCTAAACTAGTAGCGCCATTTCCGGCAAAAGATACAAGGCTCATGAGTTTATGCGCTTCATTTGACACGACCTATAGTGCTTATAACGAATACCAAAATATTGTTGAGAAGTATTGGTGTTTAAGGTGGTTGTCTCAATTTCAAAACAATGAACAACAAAAGTTACCATGGCGCGGTTTGGTCAGAGTTATTAAAGAAGGGCAAGTTCGGGTCGAACTTGTACCATTAAGGTTATATGTAGCCGAGTTAGCCAGTCAGGCTCGGGGGAAGCAAGTAGAAGTCGATATTTTGAGCATTGATTTATTAACACTCACTGCTGAAGTACGAATCCATAAAGTAATTGATGCAATAGGCAGTGCAGACGAGGTTGAGATATTTGAAGAAGATCAACTTGAATCAGATCAAAATAACCCTGCGCTTGATCTTAGTAAAAATATCGAAGAGATGTCTTCAGAATTGTCGAACGACGAAATCCTAAAAGAACTCGACCCTATTGCAACTATTGCAACTAAAGAGATCAATGAGACTGAAAAGGTTTCACCACCCACTCTTAGCCAGAGTTAAAAATGACGCAGTCTATAACGGTGCTTGACGCGAATGTACCTTTAAAAATGAATTTGTGGACAAAGTCATTTTTAATAGCACTGGCATTGTCAATTGGTGTTCATGTCGTGCTTTTATTCATGCGTAAAAATGAGGAGGACTTAAAAGAAAAACATACCAAAGCACCTATGTTGGTTGTGCTTGTGAATAGCAAATCAAACCTTGCCCCGCAAGCTCCAAAAAAGCTTGCACAATATGATTTAAATGGTGGCGGTCAAGAGGCTGATGCTATCGTTGCATCGGCTCTAGCAGAATCTAATCCACAAATATCACAGCGTTTAGAAAGTTTAGAAAAAGAGCAAACGCGACTCTTAGCCTTGCTAAGGAAAAAACAAGCTAATCCCCTTGACGCATCGATTGGGAAGAGTGAGCAAAGTTTGAAGGATCAAGACCCTCTTGAGGCGGAATTAGCAAAGCGATTGATCCGAGAAAGCCAGCGGCCGCGTAAGGCTATTTTTACATCAACAAGTGCTAAAGCAGTGGTTTATGCCGAGTACTATGATCTCATGAAAACTAAGGTTGAGAAATACGGAACGACCTACTTTCCCAGAAGAGATAATCAACCTCTCTATGGCAATCTTGTCATTATGGTGAGTGTGAATTCACTAGGAAAAATCATGGCAATTCCCCAAATTGAAAGATCCTCGGGTAACGCGGACTTAGATCGTCAGGCTATAGCCATTGTAAATGCGAGTGGTCCTTTTGGACCTTTTCCCAGCAAAATGGCTAGACAAATTGATGTGATTGATTGGATTGCAACTTTTGATTTTGTTCAAGGACAGGGGAACAAAATTCAATTAGAATTGAACATGACTAAAGATAAACCTTAATGAGCAACGAACTGTTTCAAATCGATCCACGCGAATATCTAGATTTAGACGTCTATGCAGTCATTGGCAATCCGATTGCTCATAGTCTCTCACCGGAAATTCATTCCCAATTTGCTACGCAAACTCAGCAAAAAATCCATTACGGCAAAATATTTTGTGAGCTGGGTGGGTTCAAACGAGTAGTTGAAGTTTTTTTCGCAAGGGGAGGTATGGGACTAAATGTGACGGTTCCATTTAAATCTGAGGCCTTTAATTTATGTACTAAGTTGACAGATCGTGCATGGGCGGCTGGTGCGGTTAATGTGTTAACTAAGGTACAAGGGATTTACTGCGGCGATAACTCGGACGGTGTTGGGTTAGTTCGAGACTTAGAACAGGCCTCTTGCTCATTTTTGGCCTCAAATATTTTGATTATTGGCGCTGGAGGTGCTGTGCAAGGAACGGTTTTACCGTTAATGGAGAAATTTCCCGCGCGCATTGTGATTGCAAACCGAACTTTAGAAAAAGCGCAAAAAGTTGTAGAGCGGTTTAATAACGAAGCCACCCGCCATCAAGTAGAAATCAAAGCTATCTCCATTGCTGACTTAACAAAAGAGAATCAAGCTTTTGATTTGATTATTAATTGCACGTCAAGTGGCCTTAATCATCAATCTCCCCTGACTGATGATTTAGCCAAGCACTTGGTGAACCTATCTCAACAAGAGAAAAAAGATACCCTTGTTTATGAAATGGTTTATGGAAAGATAACGCCATTTCTTGAACAATTTAATGCACTAGGATCTAGGACTAGAGATGGATTTGGTATGCTAGTTGAACAGGCAGCGGTTGCCTTTGAGAGCTGGATTTCAGTGGAAAAAGACCAAAAACTCGACACCTTTACTGTGCTGCAAGGTTTGCGGAAGAAATTTCAGAATTAAAAGCATCTCAAATGGATGTTTGCACTTAACCTATTTTGATTCTTACTCTATTAGTCTAACCAACCCTTACGCTTAAAGTAAGCCAGAGGAATGACTGTTGAAATAATCATCATTAGCAAAGCCATCGGATAACCAGCCAAGAATTTTAATTCAGGCATGACCTCGAAATTCATACCCCAAATACTTGCAAGGAGTGTTGGAGGCATTAGTGCAACGGAAACCACGGCAAAGATCTTAATGATTTTATTTTGATTGATATTAATAAAACCAACGGTTGCGTCCATTAAGAAGTTGATCTTATCGAATAAAAAAGCGGTATGGTTTTCTAGGGAATCGATATCTCGCAAAATAAGCCGAGCTTCTTCTTGCTGGACTGGAGAAAGTAACTTACTGCGCATTAAAAAAGAAAGTGCTCGTCTTGTATCCATGACGTTTCTTCGAATGCGACCATTAACGTCTTCCTCTTTTGCAATTGTCTCAAGGACTTCTCCTGCAATTTGATCGGTAATCGAGTCTGATAAAACGCGTTTACCTGTATTTTCAAGGTTCTCGTAAACCTCTTCAAGCGAATCTGCTGAATATTCAGCATCTGTAGAGTACAAATCAAGCAGTACATCCTTAGCATTATTGACCGACCCAGGTCGAAGTCGTGCACGCATTCTCACCAGTCTAAATACAGGCAAGTCGACATCATGGATAGAGAACAGAATAGTGTTTGTGAGAACAAAAGCAACCCGGACGTTACGAGAATCATCGTCTTCATCCAGTAAAAAATCTGTACGAATGTGTAAGTGACCGTCATCAGCTTCAAAATATCGTGCAGAAGCCTCTAAATCGCCTAATTCTTCGAGTTCGGGCAAGCTGACGCCAAAAGCTTCTTTAATCCAACTGAGCTCTTCTTCGTCGGGTTCAACAACGTCAATCCAAATGGGGTCATGGAATTGAAGTAATTCATTGCGATCGTCGACTTGTTCTTGGGACAGACGCCCATTTCGTAGTACAAATAAATTAATCATATCGAATCAAGCCCCAAGAAAGAAACTAAACTATTATTTGTTGGAAGTTTATAGTATTTGCAAGAATAAACTTTTTTTAAATAACCTGTTGCCATTGTATTCTCTCAAAAGAACAATTTGCTAATGAACGATATCCCTTTTACTCACAAACTGTCCAAGCTTTCCAAACAACAAGATAGCTCGCTGTGTATTGGATTTGACCCAGACATTCTTAAATTGCCCGTGTCGATGAGGGGTAAGGCGGATGCGATTTTTGCATTCTGTAAAGAGATTGTTGATGCCACTGCGGATTTGGTCTGTGCGTATAAACCACAAATTGCCTATTTTTCAGCCAATCGTGCCGAGAATCAATTGGAACTATTAATCCAACATATTCATCGCAATCATCCTCAAATCCCGGTAATTCTTGATGCCAAACGAGGGGATATTGGCTCGACGGCCGAGCAATATGCTGTGGAGGCATTTGATAGATATCAAGCTGACGCTGTGACTGTAAATCCTTATATGGGTTTTGATTCAATAGAACCTTACTTAAAATATGCCAATAAAGGCGTCTTTGTTTTATGCCGTACTTCCAATCCGGGTGGCTCAGACTTGCAGTTTTTACCCCTGAAATCAGATACTCAAGTGCTAGGCAAAGATGAATTACTATTTGAACGAGTTGCAAGTTTAGCTGCAGGGGCCTGGAATCTGCATGGTCAATTAGGACTCGTTGTGGGGGCTACATTCCCCGAAGAAATTGCTCGTGTCAGACAGATTGTGGGGGCCAATATGCCTCTTTTAATCCCCGGAATTGGGGCTCAGGGTGGTGATATAGAAAAAACCATTCAGGCTGGAGGTGGCGAGCAATTGGTGATTAACTCCTCTAGACAAATACTTTATGCAAGTTCAGAAAGCGACTTTGCAGAGGCGGCTCGACGAGTCGCCATTCATACGCGTGATGCGATAAGGCAAGCCCAAAAAAACTTAAAAGATAAAGATTAAAAGGCGGCCTGAAGTTTTTTAAGTAGTTGCTCTAAGGAATACTGAAGTGCAAGAGTTCGAACAGCCATCCGAGTATCGTCATTTATTTTTGATTTGTTATTCAGTAAATTGACACCTTCGGCTTCGACGATTAATTCACCGTGTATTTTCCAGGCCCAACCGAAACAAACATAGCCTACCGGCTTCTCGATACTTCCGCCAGTCGGGCCTGCTACGCCAGTAATTGATAAAGAGACACTAGAACCGGAGGAGCGAAGTGCACCTAATGCCATTTCTTTAGCAACTGGAATACTAACAGCGCCACTGACTTGAATGAGATCCATCGGTACGCCTAAATCATGACGTTTAGATTCATTGCTATAGGTCACATAGCCTCGCTCGAACCAGTTGCTGGATCCCGAAATTTCGGTAAGAGCAGAACTCACCATTCCTCCTGTGCATGATTCAGCAGTGCATAAAGTGAGTTGATGTTGAATTAAAAATTGAGCAAGTTGAAGAACTACAGGATTGTGTTGAGAGGACATAAATTTAAAAACCTAACCTAATAAAGAGTGCCATAACCAAGAGTGTAAAAAAAGCAGCTAATAAATCATCGACCATTACGCCAAGACCTCTGATCCAAATCATCCAATCTTGTTGATAATTTGAATGGGGTTGCCAATATTTGAAAAAAGAATCCACCCATCTAATTGGGCCAGGCTTGAGAATATCAAAAAAACGAAATAGACCAAAGGCAAGAAGTTGTTGCCACCATGAGCAAGGCAGAACGAACCATAAAATTAGCCAAAACGCTACAATCTCATCCCAAACCATACCTGAGTGATCTGGCTGATTAAGATCTGCCCCTGTTTTTCCACAAGCCCATGCGCCCAGGATAAAACTGATGCTTAGTATGATTGCTATTTTCCAATCCCCAAAGTCAGGGCCGAACTCTAGAAAGAGTAAGGCACTAGCCCAGGCCCACATTGTTCCGATGGTTCCGGGTGCGCGACGACTCAAACCACTCCCAAAACCAAAAGCGATCATTCGCCACGACTCCATTTTGAGCCATTGCCACGTAATTGAAGATTCAATTGTTGAAGGTTCTGAAATATTGGCTTGACTCATATCGATTTGAAGTGATCAAAGGATTGCAAATAGAGGGCAGATAATTCGGGGCTTAGGGTATGACCTTCGTGATCGATTAAAGTTTGAGTTGGTGAAATGAGTTGAGCTTGGGATGGCTTTAGGTTTTTAGATCTTGCGGTAACAATTCCAATCCGAGTGAGTGACAGGTTTAGCGTGCGGCTAATATTTTCTATCGCATGGCGATTATGCTCAGATGCTGTAAAGCATAGTTCGTAATCGTCACCACCTTTGAGCGTACACATTCTTCTGAGCTCATGTGAGACTTCCATGAGTTCAGCTGAAGACGGCACTTGATCAATCCAAATCGTAGCATCTAATTGTGAGGCTTTAAGAATATGATTCAGGTCGCCAAGAAGTCCGTCTGACACATCAATAGCGGCGTGGGCAATTCCTCGTAAACTTTGTCCAAGTTCGATGCGTGGGGTGGGAGTGTGCATGCGATGTGTGAGGTGTTCAATTGACATGGGTAACTGCCACTCACCTCGGATAGCACCCAAAACAAATCGAGCATCTCCAAGTACATTTGATACCCATATGTCATCATTTGGCTGGGCTAAATGACGACTCAATGATTGACCAGGGGGTATTTGACCAATAGCCGTAATGCTGATTGTTAAAGGCCCTGCAGTGGTATCGCCACCAATAAGGGGGCAAGCGTAACGATCTGCGATGAGATGTAGGCCTTTAGAAAACTCACTGAGCCACTGTTCATTGATTTCTGGCAAGGCAATTGACAAAGTAAAGCCAATAGGTGAAGCTCCCATGGCTGCCAAATCTGATAAATTGACCGCTAGAGATTTTTGTCCTAAGAAAAATGGATTTGCATTAGAAAAAAAATGTCGATTCTCAACGAGCATATCTGAGGTAACGGCTAAAGATTGATGATCTGGTGGGCTCGAAAGCAAAGCACAATCATCACCGATGCCTAATAAAACTCGTGAAATTTGCTCTGATTGGTGAATTTTAGGAGATTGTGAGTCTGACTCACGCATAAAAAAGCGGCGGATGAGATTAAACTCTCCAAGATGTATGGAATCTTCGTAGGTCATTCCTTATTGTAGGATATGTCAACAATTTAGGCGTAAAGTATTGGGAAGATACTTATAAATACTAGGGCATAAAACATGAGTCAAGATTCAAAACCACCATCATCTAATCAAGATAAAAACTTACGTCAAGCTGCTCTTGAGTACCACGAATTTCCTATTCCAGGAAAGATTGCAATTGCTTCAACCAAGCAGATGACCAATCAGCGAGATTTGGCGTTAGCCTATACTCCTGGGGTAGCGGCGGCATGCGAGGAGATTGTCAAGGACCCGGTAAACGCATTTCGCTACACATCACGCGGGAATTTAGTGGGCGTTGTGACGAATGGAAGTGCAGTGTTAGGACTTGGAAATATTGGTGCGTTAGCGAGTAAGCCGGTGATGGAAGGTAAGGCAGTACTTTTTAAAAAATTTGCTGGAATTGATGTCTTTGATATTGAAATTAACGAATCCGATCCAGAAAAGCTCGTCGAAATTATTGCTGCTTTAGAACCCACTTTTGGTGGGATCAATCTTGAGGATATTAAGGCTCCAGATTGTTTCTTAGTTGAGCGCAGGTTACGTGATCGCATGAAGATTCCGGTCTTTCATGATGATCAGCATGGCACCGCCATTGTGGTTGGCGCTGCGATGACAAACGGGTTAAAAATTGTCAACAAAGATATCAAAAAAGTAAAGTTAGTGACATCAGGGGCAGGCGCTGCAGCATTAGCGTGTTTAGATTTGCTTGTGGATTTAGGCATGCCTGTTGAAAATATTTGGGTGACTGATTTGGCGGGTGTGGTGTATGAGGGGCGTAAAGAACTCATGGATCCCGATAAGGATCACTACGCAAAAAAAACGGATGCGCGAACACTATCAGACGTGATGGATGGGGCTGATATTTTCCTGGGACTATCTGCTGGTGGGGTATTAAAACCAGAGATGGTTGCCAAAATGGCAAAAAATCCTATTATTTTTGCCTTAGCTAATCCTAATCCAGAGATTCGGCCTGAAGAGGTCAAGGCAATTCGTGACGACGCTGTGATGGCTACTGGTAGAACGGATTACCCCAATCAAGTCAATAACGTTTTATGTTTTCCGTTTATGTTTAGGGGTGCTCTTGATGTGGGTGCGACGACAATTACTCGTGAGATGGAGATTGCAGCGGTCAATGCGATAGCTGAACTTGCTCGGGTCGAGCAAAGTGATATTGTCACATCAGCCTACGGTAAGATGGATCAACCATTTGGTCCTGAATATTTAATTCCCAAACCCTTTGATCCGCGTTTAATTACGATTATTGCTCCGGCTGTCGCGAAAGCGGCTATGGATTCAGGTGTAGCGACGCGGCCAATTAAAGACTTCTCCGCCTATCAAGACCAATTGCAGCAATTTGTATATCACTCTGGCACGATGATGAAGCCTTTATTTGCAACTGCGAAAAAAATGCCTTTATCTCATAAGCGAATCGTATTTTGTGAAGGTGAAGATGAAAGAATTCTTCGTGCCATTCAAGTCTTGGTGGATGAAGGTATTGCTAACCCCATTCTGGTTGGTCGACCTTCGGTGATTGAACGTAGGATTGAAAAGTATGGACTTCGTTTAGAGCGAGATACAGATTATTCAATTACTGATCCTGAGCATGATGAGCGTTTTAAAGATTACTGGCAAACCTACTTATCACTCACGAGACGCCAAGGGGTAACTGAATCCTATGCGCGTTTAGAAGTTAGGCGACGCAATACACTGATTGGCGCCATGATGGTTAGAAAAGGTCAAGCGGATGGCATGATCTGCGGTGCGATTGGTGACCCCAAAGTTCATTTGCAATATATTGATACGGTGATTGGTCATGAACCAGGCGCGCATATGTATGCAGCCATGAATGCGCTTGTATTGCCAGAGCGCCAACTATTTATTGTTGACACACACATCAATTACGATCCAACAGCTGAAGAGTTAGCAGAGATTACTCGACTAGCAGCTGCAGAACTCAAGTCCTTGAGCATTATTCCTAAAATTGCCTTGTTGTCCCACTCTAATTTTGGTTCTAGTAATTCAGACTCAGCGCTAAAGATGCGTCAAACACTCGAAATTCTGCAACGTACTTGCCCCGAATTAGAAGTTGATGGTGAAATGCATGGAGATACTGCGTTAGATGCTGACCTGAGAAAAACCTTTATGCCGGACAGTTTGCTTAAAAGTGACGCTAACCTCTTAGTCATGCCCAATATTGATGCAGCTAATATCTCCTATAACCTATTAAAAGTGACTGTAGGGAAT
>Ga0194047_10001013_pt1 | contig 17841 bp, 18 predicted proteins | sample JunL225m_MetaG_2_FD_160070 | JGI IMG/M metagenome (GOLD analysis project Ga0194047, IMG submission 160070) | Anoxic zone freshwater microbial communities from boreal shield lake in IISD Experimental Lakes Area, Ontario, Canada - Jun2016-L221-5m | ecosystem: Environmental > Aquatic > Freshwater... | reverse complement strand
TCAATACCGAGTTAATGGTAATTCATTAATTGATTTAGGTTTTAATAAATTTAACATACCTTATGTATCAATAGAGTATAATGGTGTTGAACACGATATAACAAAAACAATAAAAAAAATAAAACATAGTACATTAAAAGAAGTTTAGCGATGATTGAAAATATACACTTATGGTCTGCCGATAGGGGAACTTATTTTGATAGAAACGTTAACATAATTTCTTGGAGTGATGAATACAAAATTCATGTAGGAAAATATTGTTCAATCGGAAGAGATTGTAATTTCTTTTTACACGCCAATCATAGATCAGATTGGATAACAACAAGCTCTCAATTATTAGGACCAGTTACACCTGAAATTGCAAGTTTACATATGGAGATGGGTCATCCATCGTGTAAGGGCGATATTATAGTTGGAAATGATGTGTGGATTGGAGCTAAGGCAACAATAATGTCGGGCGTTAAAATTGGACATGGGGCAATTGTTGCAGCAGGCGCATTAGTAACTAAAGATGTTGAACCTTATTCAGTTGTTGGAGGGAATCCTGCAAAACATTTAAAATATAGATTTGATGAACCGTTTATAAAATACTTATTAGATATTGCTTGGTGGGATTGGGAAGAAAGTAAGATTAAAGGAGAGTCTATGACATTATGGAGTAAGGATATAAATTATTTTATAGAAAAACATAAGAAATGATTACAGTAACATATAATTCAGATGGTATTAAAGTTAATGTTGAACAGATTAGTAAGTACAACAAAAATTTGCCGTTAAAGTTAAACATTAGAAAGCATGTTAGTGGAGATGTACAATGGTCATCAAATCTAAATGATAATTGGTTTGCAACTTATCCAGATACAGAAATGTTTGATGTTGAAATTCTTGATTCAAGAGAAATGATTGTATACAAAAAAAAATGGGATATTATGGAACATGGAAACCATTTTTATAAGTCCTTATGGTTATACAACAAATCATTATTGTCTAATGGAAAATTCCCAACAGGATTAGTTATTGGAACACACGATGGTGAGTTTGGTGAGTGGGTACCAATAGTTCAAAATAGAGAGTGTAAGGTTATTTTGGTTGAAGCTTCAGATAAACAATTCAATAAATTAAAACAAAACTATAGTAAAAATTCACTTGTTAAACCAATTCAAAATTTAATAACTCCAAATGGTGGAGAAGTTGAATTCTTTGAGGGAGGTGCGGGATATACAAATACTGTGGTTGAGAGTGTAATTAAACATTGGGAAAAAGAAGAAATCCATTCTACTAAAAAAAGTTCTATTGGTATTACCGATTTAATATTATCTGAATGTAATGGAAAAATTGATTGGTTACATCTTGATGTTGAAGGATTGGATGCTCAATTAATAATGGGAATTGATGAGACCAAAGTGTCATTACCCAACTTTATTATTTTTGAGGATTATAATTTATCTCAAGATAAAAAAGACGAAATTTATAATTGGTTAAAAAATAAAGGGTTTGAGATTAAATCCGAAGGTGGTATTTGCGACGCAATCAGAAATTAATTTTTCTTTTTCTTTTCTTTAGATTCATAAAACTTTAACAATTTTAAAGAATCTTTATAATGCTTTTCAAGTTTATCTAATTCTTCTAATGGTAAATTTGTTTCGGACGCGGCATTATATTGTTCCTCAGCTTCTTGTATAATTTTCTTTATCGTTTTGATAAGTTTCATATATCATAAATATCGGTATAATCTGTCTTTATTTAAGTTTTCATAAAACTATATTTAATTTGTATAAAAACCTACAATCAGGTTATTTATAGAATAAGAAAAAAATAATGGCAACTATATACAGTGTAAATCTTTGGGCAACAAATGAGAATACTCCAAGTGATGCGTTTACGCTACAGTATTCTACTACTAGTTCAACAGGTCCTTGGAACAGCTGTACTCCTACAGTTAATAACGACACAACATGTCGTTCTATGTCTCCTACTCTTAATATCCCATCAGGGAATACTATATATTTTAGATTAATTGTAACAGGTAGTGAAAGTATTGGAGGACAGCCAATTGAATTTGGATCTGCATTAGGTTCAAGTTGCCCTGCTGCAGATACATTGTGTGTTGTTTCATATACAATTAATTCAATAACAGATATTGCATTTACTGCTTTGGCGGATTATGGTACTGGAAATTATACATATTGTCCATTAGTTACGCCGAATGCGACATCAACACAAACACCTACACCTACCATAACCTCATCACAAACTGCAACACCTACAGTTACACAAACACCTACAATTACACAAACGCCTACAGTTACTCCAACAAACCCTAATATTTATGATTGTTCAGGATGTATTGGTACTGGATGGATACCATATGATGCAACATCTTGTTATAAAATTTCAACAAGTGCAGCAACTGCTCCTGTTAATGCTGTTCCGCTTGTAAGAAGAAGCGCTGTTGAATATAGTCAATTAGGAACTGAGTTTTATGATACAGGGTTTAGTGTTGGTGGTACAGGTACCATATTACAAACATCATTAACTGCTCCATTGTGGTATAATTCACCAAATAATACTATAAATGGTCCTATGAATAGATGTGCTATTTGGTATAGCGCATATACAATTACTAATACTTGGTTAGGGTTTTCAACTTGTTTAACTGGAATATCTGTAACAAATACATATTATGTTGGTATTGCGGCTGACAATGAATTTAAATTAGTGCTTGATGGTGTCACAATATTAGATACGACTGTTGGTTCTATGGGTGCGGCAGATAAATTTAAATATTGGCATGTTTATCCTGTTACAATTCCTTCTGGTAATCATACTTTAGAACTATATGGGTTAGACTATGGTGTTATTGCTGGATTTGGTATGGAAATTTATGATAATACTTTATCTGAATTAACAGGGGCAACCACATTAGGAGATTTAAATATAATTTTTTCAAGTAGCGGGTATACTTACGCTGATTTGGTGCAAACAACTGGTGGAGTATATCTTTCTTCAGGGTATACGTGTCCATCGGGATATGTTTATTCTAGTTGTAGTGGTAATTGTATTGACTATCAATATTGTTATTCTACACCTGTAACACCAACACCTACCAATACTGAAACGCCAACTCAAACTCCAACTAATTCTCAAACGCCAACACAAACTCAAACTCCAACTAATTCTCAAACACAAACTCAAACTCCAACTAATTCTCAAACACCAACACAAACTCAAACACCAACTAATACTCAAACACCAACTCAAACTCAAACACCAACTAATACTCAAACACCAACTCAAACTAATACTCAAACACCTGGATTGACAATTCAATTTCAAGATTGTAGTAATGGTGATAAATTCAGATATTATAATGGGGCTCTTCCAACAATTATAGGTGACACTTATAACATTACAGGTGGTAATGATTTTAACGGATGCGCAACAATAATAACAAATACTTCAGAAGGTCCATTATATGATGCAACTGGAGTTATTTTTACAATGACAACAGGATGTGGAGATCCTGTATGTCCAAGAACAAGTGAAAAACCTGCATCATTATCAAATTGTGCAACAGGGGAAGTAATTTATCTTAATGTAGATTCAGATACCGCATACCCTGGAGCGGTTTATTTGTATAGTGGAGGTTGTTATTCATTTGTTGAATTTTCAGGACCAGGTGGTGAATATGTACCAGGGCCATCTTATAGTAACTGTATTGATTGTATTCCCGTTCCTTTAACACCAACGCCTTATCCATCACCAACTCAAACACCAACTATTTCATCAACACCTCAAGCATGTTCGTCAACTTATTGTTTTAATACCACTGATTCTTCATTATCAGGATATAGTGGAAATTATACATATACGGGTTCATACAACGGAAGTTCAACTTTTATTGGAGATGGTATATTAACAGGATATATTTATTATAACAATAATTCTTGGTGTTTAAGTACATCTATTGGTGGTTCTTGTTTATTACAAGGAGCTTCGCCATGTTATTATAATTGTCCTGATTTTTCGTCAAATGTATTTTATTCTGGACCATGTGTAACACCAACGCCAACACCTATTAATTGTGATACTTTTGATTTTAATGCTTATTTTGATTGTGATTGGGAGCCTGTCCCTACTCCAAGTCCAAGTATTGCATGTGATGATGTTAATTTTGATATTTCAAGTATAGGAGTAACTCCAACACCATCACCTTCACAAAATTGTTCAGGTAGGGCAGTTAGTTTTAGTTTAAGTGGTTATACAGTTCAACCAACGCCAACACCAAGTAATACTCCTACGGTTACTATTACAAGAACTGTAGATGTTGCTGGATCGGCAAGCTATGTGATATTAGATGAAACATTTAGTTGTGTTTCAGTTAAAGTATTGATTGATTGTTCAACAGGAGATGAAGTTTATGTTACTAGTTCATTAATATTGAATGGTACGCCAGCAACAATTGGAACAATTTTATTGGTTGATTTGGATGATGGTACAAGAAGATGTGTTATTTATGATAGAGATGATTCAAATATTTCTTCTAATGTTAATGTTGACACAGTACTAGAATTATATAATGATTGTGCATTTTGTAATGTTGTTCCAACACCAACACCTACTACAACACCAACGCCAACTCAAACAAGTGCATTAACACCAACTCTTACTAACACAAGCACTCCGACACCAACAATAACGCCATCACCAAGTAGTACTAATGGAACAACACCACCTCCAACTCCAACTCCAACAAAAACACCAACAACTACTATGACACCAACTAATAGTCAAACTCCTACATATACTCAAACACCAACTCCGACATCAACATTTGTATATGTTTACCAAAGTTGTTCTGCGGTTCAAATAGGTAAATTTTCAACATTAACACAAGTAGTTCAAACGGTACAAGTACCTTTTGTGACAATAGCTAATAATGTGTTTAAAGATAGTTATGGAAATTGTTGGACATATCTTGGAAGATTTGATAGTAGTTATATTGTTCCTTCACCATATTATTGGATTAATTATTCTGGTAATTATTTTGATGGAGCTCCATCAACAGTATATGGTACTTGTACCGATTGTGAAACAAAAGTAATGTATAAGGTTTCAATTACAGGAAAAAATTTAATTGATCCTACTTCAGATGCATTTAAAATACAGTATTCAACAACAAGCAGTTCGGGTCCTTGGAATAATTTATTCCCATATGTTAATAAAGGTATGGTGTGTAAAAGGTACTATGTAGGGGCAGTACCACCTCAACCTGCAGGAAGTTATGATGTTATGGTTTCGCCTGGAAGTTTTATATATTTTCAATTAATTGGACAGGGAGTTCCTCCTATTAAATTCTATTCTCAGAATGGACCATATCAATCTGGACCAACATATACTTGTGATTCTATTGTTGGTAATCCTTATGAATGTTCTGCGACTTGGCAAATAAATAATTCACAAAATATAACAATTGTTGCTTATGTATATGATGATGGAACAGGCCAGTATGTTTACGATTATGGTTGTCCATAATATGTTCTAAAAGGATTTTTAATAAAATAAAATAAATATTTATAATAAAATGGCAGTACAAGTAACAATTGATAATATAACAGGACAAACACCATATGATATTTACATATGTCAGTCAGATGGGACTGGTTGTTTTTATATTACAACTACATCTACAATACCTTACATATTTGATATTCCTGCACCAAATGATACATCATTATCATATATGTTAAAAATAAAAGATGGACAAGGATGTACTTTCAATGCCATTGCAAATGTAATATCATGAGTCAAGAAGTCACAATTACATCAGTTACCGCAAATACTCCAGTTAACATTTATTATTGCGACTCAACAAGTGGGTCTTGCGTTTATGTGCAAACTGTATCAACTTTTCCATATACGTTTAATGTTCCAAATCCATATGACTTAATAGATTTTGTTATAAAAATTGTAGATACACAAGGATGTGTTGATGGGGATATAGTTTATATTACACCAACACCTACTTCATCACAAACTCCAACACAAACAATAACACCAACAGTAACAATAACTTCAACAAATACACCATCATATACACCAACAACAACACCATCAATAACCGTAACATCAACTGTTAGTCCAACTATTACACCAAGTCCAACAACAACACCTGTTTTATCATATCATCTTAAAGGACAAAATACTTATACAACATCAGTTGATTGTTGTGGAGATGTATTAACATCAACAAATTATTACACATATATTAATGAAGCGAATTCAATTCCTGTTGTAGGAGTTAAAGTTTACACAACTCAAGTTAATGGAGTACTTTATAATCCATATAACGGAGGAAATAGATTTTTGTTGATGAAGTGGGGATTAAGTAATTATGCTGTTATGATAGATAATTTAGGTAATATTACTAATTATGTATTATGTTAATTTTTTTAAGAATAAATTGTATAATATGATATTTATTTAAAAACTTAATGCCAAATCTTTTAGCATATAATTCAGGTGGTTTAGTACCAAACGCATTACAATTCGGAACAATTGTGATGGATGTTAATAATACTGTTAATCAAGGTTCTTCAATATGGTGTCCGGATTATGGAATATGTAATCAATACTTTATAATTACTGACAGTTATACAAATGGAAAAACATCTCAAGTAAATTCTAGGGCAATGGGATTCCCAACAACAGGGTTGACAGATTCTGCATTAATATTATCAATTAATAGATTAGCAGCATCAAAATCTTCAGGACCATTTACAGGATTAACAGGTGCAATTACTTGGGCAATTAGCGAAGGATACTTTATAATAAATCAAGAATACCCTTCAATAGTTACAAGTGGTTGTGTTGTGAATTTAGACGCTAGCTTACCGGCATCATATCCATTAGTATTTAGTAATTGGTACGATTTATCTGGAAATGGAAATACGGGAACCTTAAATGGTGCAACATATTTATCATCATCATATGGTAATTTATCATTTGTTTCATCAAATTCTAATTATATTTCATTTGTATCAACATCAAATATTCCTTCGGGAAATGCTAATTATACGATTAGCACTTGGTTTAAGCCAAGTTCTTTAGGAACTAAAGGATTAGTGGGTTGGGGAAATTATGGGACTACTAATCAAAGTAATTCATTTAAACTTTCTGCAACAGGATTAGTAAATTCGTGGGGAAGTAATGATTTATCGGTAACTACAAGTTTAAGTACTGGTACTTGGTATAACGCAGTCGCAACTTTTAATGGTACAACAAGACAAATTTGGGTAAATGGTATTTCGGTAGGGAGTGATACTCCAACAAGTCATAACGTAACGACAACATCAAATTTAACTATTGGTAGAACAAATAATACAGAATATTTTGATGGATCAATAGGGGAAGTTCAAATATTTAATAGAGCATTAACATCAAATGAAATCGTTACAAATTATAATGCATTATTACCAAGATATAATGGCACTTATACTGACCCATGTAATCCTGCACCATATTGTACACCAACACCAACTCCTACATCCGCAACACCAACACCAACACATACATCAACACCAACACATACATCAACACCAACTAAGACATCAACTCCAACTCCTACAGTTACTCCTACATCAGGGTTAACTACATTTTGTTTAGGATATAGTACAACAAGTTGTCTTGACGCATGTTCTGCATCATGTACTACATATTATAGTAATTGTAGTACTCTTGCTTTAAATTGTTCTTTATATATAGATACTAATGGTACTGCAGCTCCTGACGGATATTATAGTAATGGAGTAAATTGTTATCATTTAGTTACACCACCAGTAACACCAACACCTACAATAACCGCATCTCAAACTAACACGCCAACACCAACACATACATTAACACCAACACATACATCTGCTGCTTTAATTCCAGTTTCTATTACAGCAAAAAATTTAACACAACCAACTAGTAATGGTTTTACACTACAATATTCAACAACAAGTAGTACAGGCCCTTGGCGTAGTTTAAATCCTGCTGATAGAACTGATGCAATTTGTCGTAGTTATACAGATGCTATTAGTGGGGAAGTTAAAGTTTCATCAGGAACTACTATATATTTTCAAGCAGTTGAAGATAATGGGGGTCCATTACTTCCTATTAAATTCCGTTCTAAATCTGGTACATATCAACCAGGTATAATATACACTTGTCCTGATGTTTCTTCACAACCTCTTGAATGTTATTATACCTACGTAATAAACTCCACACAAAATATAGAAGTAGTTGTTGAAGTAGTAACTGTTGGATTTGATGATGTTTATGTCTATTGTCCATAAATGAAAACAAAATTAATAAATTTAATATAAGTAAAATATTCGTATGGCATCATATATTACCGAAATAACAAATTGTTCATATACCGTTACGATACGTGGTAGAAAATTAAGCGGCACTCAATGTCAACTTAGTTGGGGTATAAATGACCCATCAATGCCTAATAATAGTAATACTCTTAGTACAACTTGTGGACCTGAGGGAACATTAAATGTATCTGGTGGAACTACGATATATTTTATGGGTAATGATGGTAGTACTCCTCCTGGTGGATGGCTTGCCACACTACCAAGTTATACTGCTTGTCCATCAACAGGATTATATTGTCCACCTTCGGTAGGAGGAAATCCACCATCATTTAGTTTTGTTATTACAGGAGATACAACTTTATATTTTAGTGTTGATGGAGATACTCCATGTTAATATAACTAATTAAAAAACTCTTTCTTTACTCTCTATATTTAAAATATATACTTAAGTTATCTGTAAAAAATAAATTTTAGGTTATTTATAATTAAAGAGTTAGATAATGGCAAGTTGCGTAACATATACATGTACAAATAATGATCAGGGTGATAGAAGTTTAAGATATACAGATTGTACTACTGGAAATGTTATTATCATTTCAAATGTTGGATCGAATGTTACTATTGGACCTTTTTGTTCTAGTACATACCCTGTTTTAGGGGCGGCTAGTCAATGGACAGTTGTAGTTGGAGGGTCTTGTAGTTCTCCTGCAATAACACCAACTCAAACTCAAACACTAACTCAAACTAGAACGCCAACACAAACGCCTTCTACAACTCCAATAATATGTGGAAGTGGTGTTACAACAGGTAATTATTATTATACAGATTGCTGCGGTAATTTTATTCAAGGAACAGATACTAATGTAATAGTTGCAATGGATTATACCAAACCGAATAATGGTGTAACTAAGTTGAATGTTATTACAACAACAACATGTCCAACTCCAACACAAACACCAACACCAACAAATACTCCAACACTAACTCAAACACCATCAAATACTCCAACATTAACTCAAACTCCAACAACAACAATAACACAATCACCAACTCCATCAAATGCTGCTGCTTATAAATTAAAAAATGATTGTGATGTTTTTACATTATTTGATATGGGCGTTAGATGCCAAGTTTTAAAAGAACCCTCATCTAATGATAGTTTTGATGGGATTCTAACAATAAAAGTAACAGGAGGAACTACTCCATATTCTTTTTATTGGGATGGAGGACAAAGAACACAAACTTTAAGAAATATCCCTTCAGGAAATTATCCAATTACTATTGTGGACTATTATGGTGATTACACTGCAAATACAATTTGTAGTATTTTTGCTCCAAGTCCTACGCCAACATCAACAACCACACCAACACCAACAGTAACACCATCTCCATCATGGCCAAGTTTATGTTTAATTGTTACTTATGCAACAGTAAGTTATGGGCCATACCAATTTGTGATAAGTGGAAGTCAAAATGGAAAACCGCAATGGACTTCAGGTTCAATGGTACTTGGATGGTCAATAACGAATTTAAGATGGGAGATACAAGGATGGACAAATACTGTTGGATTACCTGTAAGTACTGACCCATCAAATATACCAACAAGTTCATGGGCAATCGCAGGAGGAAATGGTGTACAACCTTCAATCTCAATGACTCAAGGAACTTGTCCTGCATATTTACCTTTATCAACTAACGTAGTGGGAACAAATACATCGTGCAGTGGAACATTAAATTGTAATGGTTCAATTAGTATTACAACAATGGGAGGAGTTGCACCATATGTTTATTCAATTAATAATGGAATTAGTTTTCAATCAAGTAATGTGTTTAACGGATTATGTCAAAATACATATACGGTCATAACTAAAGATTCGTTAAATAATACTCAAACTCAAGTTGTTATTATCGGATTTGATGGTGCTCCTATAACATATACTATATCAACAGTAGTTGATAGAATTCAAATTATTGATACTTCAACACAGATTGCATATTGGCATGTAGAAGTAAATCCACCTATAACTGATGGATCAATTGTAAGTTTTGATTTGAATGTAAGTACTACCAAAAATTATAATCAACCTGGAGATGGAACAATAACTGATACAATTACGGTATCACAAAATGATATACCACAATACCCATCAACAACTTCTTCTGTTACCACAACATCAAATAGACCTTATTGTAGTCCATATCAAACAACTAATGTGAGTGAAAGTCAAGTTTATTCATTACAAATTAGTAAAGATATTACAGTAACAGGTACATCAACATCAATTCTTACAATTACTGATGGTCAAGTTGCAACTAATGGATGTGTTACTAAATTAGACCAAACAATATTAACATCAGTCTCATCATCAGTTATTGATGGATGTACTTGTTGTACAGTTACTGATGATGATATACCACAAGGTATTGTAAATCATACTATTCAAAATGGACAAATTGCAATTCCATAAAATAAAAAAATGAAATGAATATTTATAAAAGATGAGTTATATAATAAAAAATACCGCAGGATTAATTAGTACAAGACTTACTGATGTGGGTAGGAGAAATATTTCTCAAGGAAATTTTAACATTTCATATTTTCAAATAGGAGATAGTGAAGTGTCATACTCTGCGGCCACAAATTATAATCAAGTTAATAATAATATTTTGATGCCAGCATTTAATGCCCAAAATGATACAGGATCTCCTGAATCAAATAAGCAAAATATAAAATATCCTTATTATGTTAGTGGACAACAAGGTAATACCTATGGTATTCCTTTTATGGATAGTGATGTACAAGTAGTTTATAATTCGGCAGGGCCAAAAGGATTTTTTGTTACTGGAGGAACTCAAGGTTCTTGGACAGCACAAACAACTTCTGCATATACCATTACATCCAACTATTGGATTGATATGAGTACGTTATCAGGACAAACTACAATAGATGTTGAACTTGACCCATCAATTTGTGGTTCAACAACAGGTACACCATCAGTTAATGATTTTATTACATTAATTTTAGATGGAATGGGAGGGTGTGGTGATTTTGGAACATATCCAATTTTAACTTATAGAATTCAAGATATAAATCCATCTACAGGGACTTCTGCAACAACTTATTGGAGTTTAACTTTGGATAGAAGCGTGCCTGATTATTCATTTTTGTCATCTGGGTCAAGTTATGCTAGAACATTAATTTATCCATCAGGTATGACTGTATTGTATGATTCAATAACACCAGCACCTTATTGGCAAACAGATACTCTTAACTTTGAATCACCTTGTGATGTTACAAATAGAGAAAACACTTTAATTTGGAATATGAATATTCCCTGGTCAGTAAACCCAGCAGGATTAGATAATAATTATTGGGAAGGGTACAATCAATTTGGTTCAGTAAGTTATATTGGAACTAAAGAATATTTGGGATATCAAGAACCAAGTGGACAAACAGATACAAGTCAAGTTTATTATTATAATTCATTTGATGAGAAAATTATTGTGAAACCACAAGAACAAAAGGCTATTGCCATAATTCATTACACAAATCAAGACATTGATAATGTATATGGAGAAAAGTTTTCAACGGTTCCATTTGATCCGCAAACACCAACAGATAGTACAGGTTTAGCCAGACACCTTAAATTAACATTGCCAACATTAATGTGGCATAAATCAACAGGGTCTTCAATAGGAGAAACTTTTTGGATTGATCCTCCTGATTATGATTTATGTTATCCCTATTATATTAAGTCTAAGGTTAACGTTGACATGAACGATCCTGGTATTAGATATTATCATCTATGGGATACAAATCCTGATGGTAATGGTAATTTAAATAGAATAGGTAAAGTATTTCCTGATCAAGAAATTATAATAGTGGATGATGAAGAGATTGTTGCGGCACTTTCTAATAAATCAAATAGAAACTGGACTTTACCAGCCCCTAAGTTATCATTATTAACACCAAATACTTGTTATACTAATAATGATACTGCTACAGGAATATTCTCAGCTGCCACTCAAGCTATGTGGGTAACATATAGATTTGATTCAACCGCATTTACACAATCATTACATTGTAATTATTATTCATATATTAGTGCTGATTCAAGTGTTACTGCAAATACACAAAATATTGCGGTTAGATTTGGTCCTGAGTTTTCATTCTTGAATCCTGAATTTGAAACAAATCTTACAGGGTATACTGCTAATTCAATTAAGTTATTATGTCAAATGGTTACAGGGGATACAAAACCAAATCCAACATCATGGAAAGAAATTGATATTACTGGTGAAATTAGTGGTTCATCTATCAATAATTATTTAACCATGAGCGGTCTTACAGGAACTACATTCCAAATTTCACTCTCTGAATATACTTCAGCACCTTATTATGATTTAAGTGATTACATTGATTTAACACCATTAAATGATACTGATGTTTTGAATTTTGGTGATGAATACTATTTTTATGGTAATTTTGAAACAGACATCTCTGCCACAATATATGAGATGAAATATCTTGTTACTCTTGGCCGAAATCAATTTACTAATACATCAAATCCAACATGGATTTCAGGAACAACTTCATATGTTACAGAAATTGGGCTTTACGATACCAATAAAGATCTTATTGTTATATCTAAGCTACAATCTCCTGAGTTAAGACAAGGTATTCAGCAATATGTAGTTAAATTGGATTTTTAATTATGGTAAAAAATATCGCAAAAGATTCACCCAAAATTCTTGGGTTGGATGTATCAACTAAAACCATTGGATGGTGTTTATTTGACATTGAAAGTAAAAGTTTATTGGAATTAACTCACGTTTCTCCAAGACCTAAACCAACAACTGACAGTAAGATTGAAGATCTTATACTTAAAAGTGGGGTTTTTAAAGAAAAACTTACAAACTATGTTGGTATGGGAATCACTAAAGTGATTATTGAAGAACCATTATTAAACTCAAATAATATATGGACTGTAGGTGTTCTTATGAGATATAACACATTGATTTGTAAAGAAATCTATGATGTATTGAGAGTAATCCCTGAATTTATTTCAACATATAATTCAAGAAAATTTGCCTTTCCGCATTTAGTTCAACCAAATGATAAAGGTAAACATGTGCTTTTTGGAGGATTCGCAAAAGACACAGATAAAAAAGTTATCATATGGGAATTAGTTGCCAAACGAGAACCTCAAATAACTTGGCAATACACCAAAAACAATACCCTTAAGAAAGAAAATTACGACCAAACAGATGCCTATTGCGCTGTTTTAGGGTATATGAAATCAAAAGAAATTTGGTAGATTAAATTATATTGATTATCTTTGTTCTTATGGGAAGATATGTATTACAAAACGAATCAATAAAGAGTGTTAAAAAGTTGTTATCAAAGTATTCTTCAACCAACATTGACACAGCAAGAGTTAAAGGTGTTATTAAAGCTATTGGGTATAGAAAATATACGTGGGGAGAAGAAATTGATATCCAGTTTACAGGTAAAATTGCTGCAAAAAAATATAGTGATGAATTAACATGGTGGGATTCTTCAATATTAACAGAAGAGGTGTCATTAATTAAAATTAATAAATTAATTAGACGGGCTTGTTTTACTACTATTAGGGAACGTATGAACTATTTCAATATTAAAATGATTGGGTATAGTTCTATAAAAAAAGTTAAATGGTTATGATAATAATTGCTTACATATGGTTTATGTTTCTCATTATAACAACATTATTTATTATTGTTGCTGTTATAATTGAAAAGAATTTTGATGAAACACATCCTGTCAAAAAATGGTGGAGAAAACATATTATTGCTCCTGACCCATACGAAGAAACTCCTCAAGATTTTAACGAATAATTTTACTATATTTGTACTATGTCAGATGAAATAGAAGTATTAGTGGAATTATTAACTGATGTTTTAGGTAAACCACATCAGCATTATGAATCCAAAGGACAAATATCTTTTGATTGTCCTGTATGCTCAGATGAAAAAGGATTAGATCACGGAGATGGTAAAGGTAACCTTGAAATTAACTACGGAAAGCATGTTTACAAATGTTGGAGTTGTGGAGAAACATATGGAACACAAGGACCACTTGGAAAATTATTTGATAAGTTTGGAAGTAAAAAACAAAAAAAACTTTATGAATTAATTAAGCCTGAAGAATTAAAAAAGGAAGACATTAGACGACCTAAATTACGTTTACCTGAAGGTTATACCTCATTTGAGAACTCCAACCCAAAATTCATTCCACATATAGAAGCAATGAGATACCTTACATCAAGGGGTATTACAGAGGAAACAATTAAAAAATATAAGATAGGTTATACCGTAAATGGTGACTTTTCCTATAGGATAATAGTCCCATCATATAACTCAGAAGGAGTATTAAACTACTTTGTTGCCAGATCTTGGGTACCCAAAAAGATGAAATACAAGAATCCAACTGCAGAAAAAGACCAAATTATCTTTAATGAAGGTGCCGTAGATTGGAAAAAAGACGTATATTTGTGTGAGGGAGTATTTGATTCGTTCTTCTTACCTAATCCAATTGTGATGTTGGGAAAGAAAATGAGTAAGTTATTGTTTGAAACATTATACAATAAAGCAGAAGGAAATATCATTATATGTACAGACGGAGATGCATTTAAGGATGGGGTTAAACTGTACCACGAATTAAATGGTGGTACATTATATAACAAAATAAAAATAATTAAACTTCCTTCAGACAAAGATGTCTGTGATTTAAAAGGACAAATAGATGAATATTATTATGAAATTAAATAACGTTGCACAAGAAATTAGAGAGTTAGTTAAAGTTAGACAAGAAGAACTTGGATTAACCTTTGAAGAAGACAATCACATCTATACAATGAATGGAAGGAAAGATTATCCTTCAGTATCTAAAGTCCTCAAAAAATTTTATACGGAGTTTCCAACGGAAGAAGCTGCTTATAATAAAGCAGGTGGTGACCCACAAAAACAACAACAATTAATTGAAGAATGGGCTGCCGCTGGAGATTACTCCACTAATATGGGAAGTAGAGTTCATTATGTTCTTGAGAAAAGTATCATAGAAAAAAATGGTAATTATAAAGAACTTAGACAACCGGCATATGAGTGTGATTTAACTCAGATGATGAAGGGGGATAATATGATTGTTGCTGGAAACAAATATATTAAACTAATGGAAGAAAGGGGTGCCGTTTTATTGGACACGGAAATAGTTCTTGGAGACCCTGAATTGGGATATACAGGTCAGCCTGATAAAGTATGGTTGATGATGAATAGAGAAAAGACTGGATTTGGATTTGTCATTACAGATTGGAAAACTAATAAGAAAAAAAACTTCCAAGAAACCAATTATACAAAAAGATTAAAAGACCCATTTGGTAAGTTTCCTGATACTGCTTTAGGTCATTATTATCTTCAATTACCTTTATATGGTAAATTACTTTTGAAGATGTTAGAAGGAACAAAATATTCAGACATTAAGTTATATGGTTGTGTTATTACACATTTAATGGATGATGGTTCATATGAAGAATACAGAGTTCCTCAAGAAGTTAATGATATTGTGTTAGATATGGATGTGAAAAAATATTTGATAAATAAGAAGTAATTGATTATAATTTAAATATAAAAAAACAAAATATGGAATTAGAAAAACCAAAAATTAATTTAAGAGATTGTCCGACTATCAAATGTGAAAGTTGTGATGGAATATACTTCAAAGAAGTAATATATCTTAAGAGAGTATCTGCGCTTATGACAGGTTCATCTGAAGATACTACAGTTCCATTCCCAATTTATAAATGTGAGGAATGTGGGCATATTAATGAAGGATTTAACCCTTTTGAGGAAACTAAAAAAATATCAAATGATTAAACGATTAGTACATTTTTCTGATTTACATATTAGGTTATTCAAGGATCATGATCAGTATCGTGGAATTCTTGAAACTGCGTTAAGAGAGTGGGAAACACTTCAACCTGACCGAATTGTATTTACAGGTGATTTAGTTCATTCAAAGAATCAGATGACACCAGAGTTAGTGGAATTTGTTGCTTGGGTATTGACCGAGTGTGCCAAAATTGCTAAGACCATTGTTATAATTGGAAACCATGACTTTCTTGAGAACAACAATACAAGACTTGACGCATTAACTCCTGTTATTGATTCGTTAAAAAATGAGAATATTGTGTACCTTAAGAATAGAGGAATATATGAAGATGATAATATCAATTGGTGTGTTTATTCTTTAATGGACCACAATATTCCACCTGATATTCAAAAATCAAAGAACAAGAATATTGGGTTATTTCACGGACCAGTACAAGGACTTTATACTGACGTGGGTTATAAGTTTGAAGATGGTTTTGATGTAAGTAAATTTAAAGGATGTGATTTAGTCCTTTGTGGTGATATACATAAACGCCAAATTTTTGATATTCCTAATAAAAAGAAGGCTTATATGGTTGGGTCAACTATCCAACAAAATTTTGGTGAGACAGTTAAAAAACATGGTTATGGCGTATATGAAGTTGAAAAAGACGAATATTCTTTTGTGGATTTACCTAATCCTAAACCTTTTCTTTCTTTTTACATTAATTCAATTGATTGTTTAGAAAAAGGATCGGAGAAACTAGTTAATTATTAGAATGGAAATTAAGATTAACCTTTCAAATACGGAACATAAAGATTTAATATCTTATTGTAATTTAAATGATTTACTTGTTAGTTCAGTTGTCAAGGATTCCTTTACAACTGGATTTAACATTGAAAGGTATGGTCTATTGAATGTTAATCAAGAAGTAAAAGAGAAAGAGGTTATTAAGGAAGTTATCAAGTATGTTGAGATTCCTGTGGTAGAAGAGAAAGAAGTTATTAGGATTGAATATGTGGAGGTTCCTGTAGAAAAAGTGGTTACTAAAGAAGTTATTGTTGAAAAGATTGTTGAAGTAATTAAAGAAATCCCAAGTACTCCTACGGAAATAAAAGTTATAGAATATGTTGATAGAGAGGTAATTAAAGAGGTTATTAAGGAAGTTTTTGTCCCAAATATTGTCAATATTTGGGACCAACCTGAACCAGAAATTAAAGAAGTTATTGTTGAAAAGATAATTGAAGTCATTAAGGAAGTTGAAAAGATAGTTGAGGTTCCTGTTGAAGTCATTAAAGAGGTAATAATTGAAAAAGAAGTGGGAGGTGTGGACAAAAGTAAGTTAGAAGCTCTCCAATCTACCATCCAAAAGATAAGGAGTGAAAACCTTGAAAAGGATAGATTGATTAAAGAGTATGAGAAAACAATTCAAGAAATTCAAGAATTTAAAGATGGCAAACGAGCAGTTTATCTGAGTGGGTCAAATTTAAATAAAACATTATAAAAAAAGATATATGACACAATTAGTATTATGGATGATTATGACTTATGGTATGAGTAACATCCTTG
>Ga0194047_10001012_pt1 | contig 17852 bp, 16 predicted proteins | sample JunL225m_MetaG_2_FD_160070 | JGI IMG/M metagenome (GOLD analysis project Ga0194047, IMG submission 160070) | Anoxic zone freshwater microbial communities from boreal shield lake in IISD Experimental Lakes Area, Ontario, Canada - Jun2016-L221-5m | ecosystem: Environmental > Aquatic > Freshwater... | reverse complement strand
CAGTGAGCAGATTATGGCCGCGCTGGTGCAGGCGTGCGGCCATCGTAGATTTGCCCTCGCCCGACTGGCCGAGGAAGGCCACAGCGCCCCCGTCGACGGCTACCGCGCTGGCGTGCAGGGCGAGGGTGCCGCGCTGGTGCAGCAGAACTCCCATCGTCACCCCAAGGATAAAGAAGCGCAGGGTCGCCTCGTCAACCCCTGGGCCAGGCTCAACCGTAACCTCGCACCCAGCGCGCACGAGAAATTTTCCCGCGACTGGGTAGTAGAAGTAAACCTCGTCCGGGGCGCTCTGGAAAGCACCGTTGGCATCGGGATCGATCTCCAGCGGGGGCCGATCAATCACGCCGAGGCGGATGGTGACATCCGCAACGACGCCAGCGGTCTCGGCACCGAGCTCGGGCAGCGCCAGATCCGAGCTGATGCGCAGACCGTAGGCGCTTTGAGATCTAGATCTGAATGCGAAAGAGCTCATAGAAAGTATTCCTACCAGAGTGATCGAACTCGTGAAGAAACCTGTGAGACACAATACGCAACCTTGTCCGTATCGGTACAAAGTCACCGTGTCATTACCTGCTGCTTGCCCACGGATTGCGCAACGAGCTGTCGCGGATCGGAGATTCGGCATCAGGACAGCCTCGATCACGTTCAGGGCCTCAGCCGCCAGAGCTATGCCAAGGCCCTTGCATCAACAACTGTGAGCGATGCTGCATGGCGCTGGGAAGCCATATTAGGCCCAGGTGCATCTCGTTGCGCAATCCGTGGGCTTGTCAAGCCAAATTCGGCTCTGGCTTCGGTATAATCTAGCTATTACCGCATTACCAACGGCAAAAAGACGTTGTTGGTGAGAGTAACGTATCTAGCAAGAATGCTACTCGCTGCGTAATAGTTGAGCTTGGGCTTATTATCCAAATTGAAAAGGCATGTTTTATTTTCGGGGCCAAAAAAGCTATGACTATCATTGAGTCCCCAGACAGTAAAGCTGTCACAGACACCCGACTCCATGGCAGCCTCTAACATATCTCTGGTAATAGACGCTTGCTCCTGTTCAGGGTTAGCGTTGCCGGGGATTTGAAAGGTGTCGAACTCGGTAACCCAAACGGGTATCCCATAGCTACGCATTGCATCGATTACATCTGCTTTTTTGGGGCGAGTTTTATAAAGATGCAATTGAGTTCCTACTGCGTCAACGATGCCTAAATTTTTTAGTTCATTGATATCTTCTTTTGTGATTTGATAATTAACCCCGTCTTTTGTGTGATTCTCGTAATGATTATATATCAATACAGCTTTCGAATCAATAGCCCTGGCATGTTTGAATGCAATTCGCACGTAATCACGTCCAAGCCGCTGATACAGCCAATCAGTAGTGCCGTAATCTCGGAACGCCTCATTTACTACAATATACGAACCAATCACGCCTTTATACTTGGTCATTACGGCCTCAATATGATCTTGCATGATCGTGAGCAGTTGATCGCGGGTGAAGCTGCCATTCTTGATCCAATCGGGTATTGAACGTTCTGAGCCCCAAATCAACCCCCCTACCATACTCTGATTTGCTGCCCTTGCCTTCGTAACTAGGCTGTCTGATCCGCTAAAACTCCAGCGACCCGGCGCTTCATACGCAATCAGGCTTAATTGGTTGATCACTCGGTGATTGAATTCCTGGGTGGCGATTTTTTCAGGAAGCCCTGTCGGGTCTTGTACATCGCTATCTTCAAGATACACACCTATCTTGAATAATTGGCCCGATGGGCGGAGGATCCTTGATGCTGATTTGCGCAGTGTTTGGCTTTGCATCCTAGCTATCATGGAATGTGATGCCGTATTAATCGCAGTCCCTGCTGTAATTATGCCTAGAAGTTTTAAGAAGGTTCTGCGCGAAAAGATATGGGTTCGCTGTGGTTTCTGATTGTTCATGATGTCCTCCGATTGGCTTTACGCATAACACGATTGTTTGCGCTATACTAAAAACCCATGTAGCGAAATGGCGTGCTTACTAAACGACTTAGAGGTCTGACAACATAATCTCTGAGCAGGCGGATCGGGCGAACAACATAGTATAGGAATGAGATCGATCTGGGTAATGTCATCACATTCCAATCATGAATCGTTGGGTCTAATGCTAGATGAAAGCCATAGCGTAGGCGATCTCGCCAACGCTCGCGGACATGAAAGAAGAAGCGAAATTGCTCAAAACCCTCAACGGTCTCTGCTGTTTCTTCGAATAAGCGCCATGCAACTTGAGTTACAAGCCGTATGACCGTTGGGTCGGCCTTAATAGCCTGTGTAACAATGGAGGACAGTGGAGCATTAAGCAATTCTTGTGCCAACCCTAAACCCAGAAGTACTGCTCGTTTGGCTCCTAATACCCGTGCTCTATATAACAGTTCCTGCCAGTCAATATGTTGGTGTGTTTTCAGGAGTTCGGCAATATCGCAGATCCAGAACAGGCGCTCCCAGCTGTGACTTGCGCCATGGATACACAATGTTAAAATTTGATCTTCCGGTGCAAAATGGAGAAATTGCCGACCGCCGATTAAAATAGGGGTGAGACGCTCCCACAGGCCGTCTTCGTCGATTACAAAGGCATAGAATTTTGGCTTAATTCCACCGTGCAGTTCGATTTTTATCGATTGATCTGCATTGATAAATGCGTAATCGTCCTCGTATTTAATTAAATCGGCCTCTTGTTCATCAGTAAGCTCTATTAAGGGTCGGTATCCCTCGGTGATGAGTAGTCGTTTAGCACGGGCGATGTCCTTTTTATGTAACAATAAGTCGAGATCGCCGAACTGACGCAGGCCCAATTTTCCATATGCTTCTATAGCCAGCACTGGGCCCTTAAACGGAACCGTGACGATTCCATGGGTTGCAAACAGATTGGCTAGCCTGATTAACTCATGTGTCATACGAAGGTTTGCGTATGTGGTTGCGACTGTATCAGCATGTAACGTTGCAAGCACCTTATCCAATATTATCTCTGGACATACATGTCGCAGGTATTCATAGAGTAAAGGTGTAACTCGATGCCGCACCGACAGGGCCACTAGTCGATCCCAATCGATCATCAGACTAGAAATCGACAGTACTGATAAGGAGGGATCATCACAAGCCACTCTGCGAGCACAGGCTAATAAAAGCCGCTCTTCAGGGCTCAGTGCTGCTCTAAACTGTTCCATTGTCTCCATAGTTGCTTATTATCCTGACAGCTAATATAGCAATCCTACCGAAGTTGTAAAGATGCTTGACCGGCTGCCTCTTCCTGATGGGGAGTGGGCTTCACGACCTGCGTAGGACTGCTATATCAGTGATATTGGTGTTTCTTCCGACCCATCGGCAGTTACGCTTTTCACTGATTGCTACGGCTTGTTGCAGGCTTGTTGTGGCGATGAGAGGTGCCAATGTTATGCCCCCAATACCACCAGGTAGAAGTACCTAGCAAGACAATCATCTGAGCCGCTAGCCAACCAAGTCCGATTCCTGTCATGCCCAACTGTTTCATGCCGATATAGCAACCCATAGTACCACCGCCATTACTTAGTGCTGTAATGACAAACACTGGGCCAAGACGGTCTGCGATACGGAGAATACCGACGATTATATTGATAAGAACTGTTGGGATTCCTGCAAGCGCAACGACAAACAATAGAACTATCCCATTGGTAAAATAATCATGTCCATAGATGGTGAGGATGAACCCTCCTCCAATCGCCATTGCTAGAGCAAGCCCTCCAGCGATCATTGCGCCGATAACGGATGTTCGCCACATTGATACTTCTGCTACCGTTTGGTGTGAGCGTGAGCCCTCAGCAAACAATGAGTCCGCAATTGAGCCGGCCCATGAACCGACGGCTTTACCCATAAGCCAGGCAGGGAAGAAATAAGCTCCCGCGCTTGCTCCAAGATAGTTAATCACCAACAGTGGCAGCAACATGTCTGGCCCCCGATTCAATTGATCGGATAAGTAATTGACTAGCGAATATCTTGCAAACCGGGTGCGATTCGAAATCCGAAGGGTAGGTTGGAAGCGGTAGGTTGGAAGCACACGGGGTATAAATAGGCCAAAAGCGATGACAATACTTGCAACCATGGAAATCGTATATGCGCTAACTGCGGCTAGATGCCCTGAAATATACCCAACAATCACTACTATAGCGCCGATTGCCGCTACGGACTGAAACACCTGCTGGAAAAGCGAATAGCGCAACTGGCCAGTGGCAAGAAAGACACAGTTCGTCAACTGACCTAGGGCAAAACTGAACACTAGGGTAGCGAATAGAGCAGATACCAGTGGAGTGGAGCGAATTGATATCAGGCCTGGACTCCAGATCGAGATGGTGCTCAATGTCAGCATAATGAGAATAGCTGCTGCGCCTAGCTGCGCACAGATCACGAAGTTTAGCAACTTGGCAGGATCCTCCACGTGAGTGAGGTGCCGAACCAGTCCATACCCTAGACCGAGTTGGGCTAATCCAGCTAATAGCATGGCAAGCGTGACATACCCTGATGCAATGCCAACATCACTCGCTTCCATAAGACGAGCCGCCAAGGCCCAGAAGACAAAGCCCAATCCCGCACTGGCAATACGAGCTATCATCAATACATAAGTATTTTTGTATAGTGGTGTGCGGAGATGGTGTAATAATCTCGAGAGCATAGTTTTTTCCTACTACTACAACGAGAGAACATACGTAGCACTTCGCAATGCTATGCGGCAGAACAGGCTTTAGAACTTTCGAGCTTCCGTCTGCGGATGGCGTCATGAAGCCCTCCTCAAACAGTTCTCGTTGTAGTACTAATCTACCGAATACACGTTATGTCCTGCAAATAAGGAACTGCATGATGGTTGCGTAGAATACCCTGTCATATAGCGTCGTAGAAACTCAGCGATAGATGCTATAGGGATCTCCCATATGCTCCTCACTTCCAGGTTGTGCTGCAGCCTCAGAAGGAGGGCGATGTGTAACATTTGGCATCGGACTTGTAACACGCGAATGATCTGGCACGGATCGGGTAACAATAGTGCCTGCACCAATAAGAACGAAATCGCCAATGTCAACTCTGCCAATAATGATGACACCATTTCCGATCAAGACATTATTACCTATTTTAGGCGATTTCACACGAGTCGTCTTACCCTCAAATCCATTCCATGCAATCGTTGTGTTATGATAAATGGTTGCGAATTCACCAATAGTTGACATATGCGTTATGACGATATTTTGCGGATGAGGCAAGTATAATCCTTTACCGATATTTACAGACCCAGATATCTGAGAATTGCAGAGAAGCCATTGATATATAGAACCCAGAAATCGGACGATGTACCAAATCAAAAATGGTGATTTTAGATGTGATGTGTGAATCTTCTCGTAGACGTATTGCTCAACTCTTATCTCGATCAATAAGAGCTTTGCTCGCATCCCATCAAGATGCATCCCCCGATTCCTTCGTAGATCCCACTTGATCAGATCTAATAGTTCTGAAAAGATCATTTTATCTGTCCTCCTATACCCTAATCAACTAACACCGCTCAACGTTGTGATGCCACCAACCTATACCGTTCCACATTGCTCTACCGTTCATTACTACCGTATAGACAAATCAGGCTAAAGTGAGACTATTGAACCGCTCCCACCTTTGGCTCCAGGACGCGGCGATGGCCGAGATGACGTGCTTCAATTGTTTCGCTTTAGCCTGGGATATTTATAATGTGTAATGCCAATATGTCGTCGAGGGCATCACAATGTCTCAATATTTTCACTCTCCGCTATAGGGCTTCAAGAAGCGGTAAAGTCTACTAGCGCATTCACGACCCCCATGGTTTTGCTATACGTAGGCTAGTACTCTGACCATCTTTATAAATGGGTTGTGCTTGCTACGGTTGGCTCGCGTATCGGTCTTCCTGAATCCATCAGATGAAGATGGACGCAGTACTAGGTTCTCAACCAAGAAAATGGAATAGGTCGTAATTAATCAAGCCATACCCGAAGAGTAGCAATAGCATCTGGATATTCTTTTAAAAAAAGATGAACATCAAGAAATTTCGATCTCAATTCCCAGATCTGAGAAATATCAAGCTTTTCTTGATCGATCTCATTTACTCCAACACTGATTAAATTGCTCTCGTAAACTTTATCCTTTCCATTGGCCCAAACTTCAATACGGTAAGTTCCGGGATTTTTAGCATGATTGACAATATAGATAGGTAGTCGGTAGTTTTTGGCTCTTACTTCCCGGGCATGTAAAAAATCTACAACTTCATTCGGTTGCATGTAGAACTCAACCACATCAACAGCATTATGAGCTTTATCACTCAAAGCATACCCTAAAGAAATAGTCGTTATTAAAATCAGAATCCCAATCAAAGATGTTTTTATTAAAAACCAACGAATAGCTCCTTTAATACTTGGTGAAATCTTTTTTCTCTGTCGCCAAAGCCGAAATAGTAAAATACTCATTAAAACACCCGTAGTACATACAGCTACAACAATAAAACGCGACGCAGTTAAGCCCTGGCTTGTTTGTAATAACACAAAGCATATTACTGTTGATATGGAAATACTGGCAATCAAAGAAATAAAAGCACGCTCTAACTGATCGATAATCCCGCCAAAAAAAAGCACGAAACTTAATACATAACCAGGAATATACATCACGATCAACATGGCAGAAGCCATGCGTAGCACTTGCATTAATACGTTTAGTTGAATGCTCACTGCCAAGTCCCCAATTCTTCCAAGTATTGAGGATTTTCGGGGAAGTAGATAATAAAAGACTTACCATTGTCGTAAATCGTGCTAACACTTGATCGATTACGCCATTTCTTGATTTCACTAAGGGTACGATATTCAGCCTTCTCTGTGTAAATTCCAGCCTCTCCAGGCCAATGCAACAATACAAAGGCAGGAGCCTTTTTGTAGAAATGTAACCTTCGTAAATATTCTGTCGATTCTATACCAAAAAACAAAGCATTCTGTCGATATCCTACACCATCAACTAGCATCTGCGCTGATGCTAGTTGATGATCCATGGCAAACTTAAGCATATAGTATTGATACATTGAATTAGTATCATGAAACCACATGATCGGAGTCTTGGATTTGTCAGTAGGATCCGAAGTATATGCTGGTGTAAGTGGCTGATATGGATACAATTGAATTGCAGAGATAAAAAATAAAACCGAGAGAATTCCTGATAATTTCAACTTCGAAATAAGCCTTTGATCATATATTTGCATTATGGAAGTAACCCTCCATAACATATAACCAGATGGAATAGAACTAAATGTAATAGCGTAAGACAAGAAGCGGCGATAGCCTTGAGAACCAAAGCTAATAAGAAACAATGTGGAAACCAGAACGCTTGAAACCAAAAACAGAATACTATATGTTCGCAATGACCTCAGCATCAAATCCTTTGTTCTTATACTTCGGGCAAGGAATAGCAGAGACATACCTGCTAGACCAAAAACCACAAGATCATGGGCATGGTAAAAAGCAAGGATTAGTAATTTATCCATGATCCCGATCTCAAAAAACCGCTGCGGTATTAGCGCTGGTGTCATAGGTTCGTTGGTCGCGACCAGAACAGGAGCAATTGCCGTATAAGCATTAAAAACAAAACTATTCCAAACAAAATTTGCACTATACATCCAGTAAGTAATAGCAGTAATTATCAACAAAAAGCCAAGAAAAGCGAGATGAGATGCCCTCTGATTGAAAATCCGACCTTGCATATCGAACTTTAACACAAAACCAGCCAGAACTAGAATTAAGGTATTCAAAATAGACGAACTCGGATGCCACAATATAACTGTTCCCGTGAGTAGTAATAGCAAAAAATTGTAAGACATTTTTTCGCTTGGCTTGAGTCGGTAGGAATCTCGTAAAAAAAACACCGTTGTTAGGCAGAGGGTAATAGACATAGTGAAGCTAGTGCCTTCTAATACGTAACCTACAGAAGGAAGACTGATACCCGAAAGAATAATAATAAGACGCGAAAGATTATAAGGGAATTCTAAATGTTTGCAGAGAGTGTAGAATGCTAACGGGAAAATCCCACCTAAACCACAAGCCATGATCTTTATCATGGTCATTGTATCAAGTCCAGAGATTTGGGCCATTACTCCAGTTATGGCATGAAACCCTGGGGTATAAGCATATGAAGAGATATTCTCGACATGTCCACTCGTTGCAATGGTTCGTGCCATTGAAACATGAGCGGCATTATCAATGGTTGAGCTATAGGTAGTAATATATTTCAATTCAGGTATTATCGAGAGCAAGAAAGCAAGCATCGAGCTCAATAATGTAACGAACTGAATGTTTGTACTGATCGTCACATTGACAATGTAAGATACGATCAAGGCTAACACAGGGAGCAAAATACCATCGAGCACCCATTGATCTTGGTATCCTCTATTCAACGCCACTGCAGTTCCAAGTCCCCAAATTGCAACCATTATAAAAATTGACAGACCGAGCAAATTTACTAAGGTTGACCATTTTATTTGATGCAGGTATCGCTCCGTCTTACACTGAACAAATTTGTATAACATGAAATCCTCCTCGAATACATTCTTTAGGTTAGTGTGTGTTTTTAGTTCTATCAATAAGAACCCAAGGTTTTTCGTCTATTCGCATGCGTTGTAGTGAGTTTCGATTGTTAAATGCATAGATATCTAAAGGAAATCGACAGAAAAGGGCGCGAGTGCGCTCTTTAAGGACTATCCAACTTGCCATTAATGCATTCACTCGACCAGGCTGTGCAACAACGCGAACATCCAAGTCAGATGACGACTTTAAACCTTCACGAACTGCGCTCCCATAGACTGCAACGTAATCAATACTTGACTCGGTGAAAAGGCGATTCTGAATGCCCATAGCATAATTTTGAAACCCTTCAAGAGAATTACTTGTACCCTTGTAATGCTTAAGGACACCCCATAACTGTCCATTGAATAGAAAGTTCAGAGTATGGGCCAGTAAAAACGAGCCTAGCCATGCGATTTTTACTGGAAGCCACTTTCGTAAAGCCGTTGCTCCAATAATGGTTAAGAGAATATCTAGTACTAATTTAAGCCAACGCTCTGTGGAATCCATATATAGGAGACCTTGAAATACCCAGTGCGATGCAAGCGCCACTGCTGGATATCTCAGCATTCGGCGGATAGCGGATCTTCTGATATTTGCGTAACCTTTATTCATAGTTGATATCACTCCTTGTCGCTATTCCTGTCAATTCGCAAACCTGAAAGAAGAGACAGCTTATTGAATCGGAGTTTGCCAATAGTGGCAACTGTAGTGTATTGGCAAGTCTGCGATAGGTATTCAATTTTGTGTCTAGTCGCCAATCTATGCGCAGATCCTTTCGCCGATCTCGCACAGTTTCTGCATCGAGGTCAAGGATGGCAATCGCTGACCTGCGGGGAAGTAGTAGCGGGTAGAGTCTCCCTGGCAATCGACGGTAGAGTTCAGAGTCGCCGAAGGCGACGGACATATCAACTAGCATATCGAGCACGAAGCGCTCACAAACGATTGTTCGACCGAGGGCTAGGGGCAGGTAGACTTTTATTAATGCGGTTAGCAAAGCATCGAGCAGCAGCGTCCATGGCAGAAATATCTGCAACAGAGGGGAGCGCCGAAAATCCCAGTAGCCATGGCGTACATCGCCGCTCTTCTCGTACCAGCTATAACCGCGCCAGCGCGCGTAAGCCAGCAATGGCACACTAAGCAGGAATGGGTAGCGTAACCAGCGATGCACGGGTTCGACGCCTTCTGCTCGCAGCCGTTCCATAATTAGGCGGGCCTGCGTCGTCTTACCAGTGCCATCGCAGCCAGTAATATAGATAAAACGCGGCTTATGCATGTTGTGTTCTACAGGCTGTCGATAAAATGCATCCATTCCTCACCAACCTGCTCCCAGCTTCTGGTCTGCGCCCAAGGCAGATCCTGCTTACTACTCACCCGAGCATTTCCTGATTGTGTACTAAGATCGCGTGCCGCGCGCACTAGCTCCCGTGCCAGCGAGTTATCACTGGATGGTGTAGCAAGATAGTGCGGGCCGTGGGCCACCAGCTCTGGCAGGCAGACTAGGTTTGTCGTCACCACTGGCTTGCCAAGCGCTTGGGCCTCAAGCAGACTGAGCGGTGCATCGGAGGGCACGAGCTCAAATGGGAGCGCGACAATATCACAGGCTGCTACATTCCTGACGAGATGTTCTTCGTCGAGAAAGCCACTAACGACATTGACATATGTGCTAATCTCAGTATCTGACAATAATCTCCTTAGATCAGCATCTTCACGCAGCAATTCATCGGCTCGGCGGCGGTTGAGTATCACCAGTTTGAGCGATGGGTCTTCCTGTCGCGCGATCTTCAACGCGCGTAACAGTGTATGTAATCCGCGCAGCGGGGCGGGCGAGCCAAAGTAGAGCACGACATGATCTGCTGCTTTATAGCCAAGAACCGCTCGCATCTCACAGGCAACGTCGTGACCGGCCGCTTGCCAGGCCGGATCAACCCCCGGGGGGATCAGGGTAATGGATTTCCCTAAGAGGCCGCCCTGAAGCAGGCTCTGCCGAGTGGCGCTGGTTTGAACGACAAGTTGCTTCAGTCTGCCACCGCTTAGCGACCGACGCAGCATCGTTCTGGGCAGGAAAGCCCCTGCCAGGTGGACTGCACTCAGCCTATAACCGCTAGTGATTCGACCGAGACCCAAACGACTCATATCTCTGCTCGTATAGATCGGACTGGTAAAAACGCCTACCACTGGCATATCATCACCTAGCCAAAGCTGCTGGTGCAAAAAACTAGTCAAGCCTACATTCCACAGAATATGGTCTGGCCTTATCTGTTGAACAACGGACTGAAGCTGTCTGTTAGGTTTCCAGTGGAAGTTGCGTACTGATGCTACACGGAGTACCCTCACGCCATGAAGTAACTCCTCGGACGGTAAGTAATCCTGACCATCACTCACAATCGTGACCTGATGGCCATGTAACGAGAGTTGTCTCGCAACTTCATGGACGTAACGCCAAGGCTGCAGCCGCCGGTTGTGCTCAGTCATACCATGCACAATCAGGCAAATTGTCTTGAGCCGGTTCGGCAAGGCTGTGCTCCTGAAAGTAAAGATTCGTACTGTGCCCGATAATTCTGGGCCACAATCCGCCAGGAGTAGCGATCTTCAATCGTCTGGCATGCAGAAGCTCCCAAACGAGTTGATAGCGCGGGATCTTGTAGCAGGCGGATGATGGCTGTCGCCATCTCATTAGGAGCCCGTGGAGCGACTAACAGGCCATTCTGCTCATGTTGAACGACATCCAGGGCACCACTAACGGCTGTGGCAATCACTGGCCGAGCGCAGGCCATCGCTTCAAGAAGCACAGTCGGTAGACCCTCATAGTGGGCCGGATGGATGTAGGCCATAGCACCCCGATAGAGATCGGCCATATGCGCACGATCTTCAATATGCCCTATAAGAAAGACATTAGCATCGAGTTTGCGCCGCTGGATCTCAGCTTGCAGGCGTTGTTGAAAGGCACCTGAGCCAGCGATCAAAAAGCGCAGGCGGGGGAAGATGCGTATGACTTGCTCTGCGCAGCAGATAAGGTCTTCTATTCCTTTACGTGGCCCCAATCGTCCGGCGGTAAACACGTAGGGGCTATTCTCATCAGGTGCGCTCCCATCAACAAAGAAAGACTTCGTATCGACCCCATTACCTAAAACAGCTACCTTGCGAGGATCGACGCCATACTCGGTAAGCTCGTGGGCGACGCTGGATGCAACTGCCACTAGACGATCAGCGCGATGAAACATTGATTGCTCTAAGCGGTGGCTGACCGGCAGTTGGAGATGAACAAGCAAGCCAAGCAGACTATTCGCCGGTATAGAGGCGGCATCAGCTTTCATCGGTGTATGGACAGTAATCAGTGTTGGCCGGCTTGTATTGAACCAAGGTACGAGCGGCGAATGAAAATGAAAAAGATCGACGGTTGGTGCCAGTTTCTGTGCTACTTGATTAACAAAGAGGCCATGCATATGCACATGATACGGATAAACTGGTACAAAAGGTACTCGCCATATAGGGATGTTATCTACAATTTTAAGGCTTGTTGGGCTTGCACTGCCCCGTGTAATGATCTGCACCTGGATCCCATCACTCACCAGGTAACGTGCCAGATTCCAGACATAGAAGCCAATCCCTTCACGTGGAGGTAGTGATTCTGATGTGACGATACAAATACGCATGCCTAGATGTCCTCTCCCAGAAGTGGAGCAACTCGAGGTCGGTGGGTATCCCACGCTCGTAGTTGCTTGCGTATCGCATCCACTAGTTGAAGGCTACCTTCTTTAGGAGGTCTTACCATCAACTGTTCTGCACGTACAACCGCTTCCCGCAGAGTTACAGCAGTAACGTCGTGTACCACAATTGCCCTTCTCTCAGCATCTAACACAGCTGCAAGCTGGAGTTGATGATCGTCGATACTTTCACCATAGCGCTTCAGCCGAGGGACAACTATCATCGGTCGTCCAGCACGCAATGCAACCAAGATAGCGCCAGCACCGGCTTGGCAAATTAAGAGCCGTGATTCGCTAGTCAATGACTCCATACGTTGACTGCTCGTAAAGTCAAAATACTCTGCGTAGCGCGGCTGGTAGGTTGACGCACCACGCTGAATGATAACCTTCTCTTCAAGCAATCCTGCCAACTCATCAACAGCACGAACAAGACGATCAAAGCCGATATTATGAGTGCCGACTGTAACGAGAATCATATAACTGCTCCATAATATCGTGCTTTTGCACCACACTTTTGGAGGAGTTGTGGCCATTGCACTAGAAACACATCTGCCATCGGATATACTAGACGTCCTGTCTTTGAAAGATCGTCTATTCTACACCAGCTTTCTATGAAAATAGTCTTTATCCTTAGGAGTTTGCTGAGATAAAAAAAGGGTATAGCAATTTCAGCACCAAGGCTCACGATTACGTCAGGGCGTTCTGTAAGTAAAACATACAACGCCCAGAATAAGGCCCGAAACATACGCCAGTAGTTAGAGCCTATATTGTCGGTCAGGTGAATTGGTGCAATTGCCGCCAATTCATCTTCGCGTGCGCTATGATAAGTGGCGAAGAAAACCCTGCAACCCTGAAAGGATTCAAGGATTTGCAGCATTTCAGTAAGGTGTCCACCATGTGAACACACAAGACCTATCTTCATTGCATTTGCCTTATGCATGGCCTGATGTTTCATGTGATTAATTTCCGATCAACTCGCCAATGAGCTGATTTCTTCTTGTCACTGATGGAGATATTTCCGTGCCCAACGCCACCCAAGTGCCCTTAGTCGCTCATATTGAACATTAAGCTCAGGGGAATGACCTGTAACAAGATTGGTAAATTGCTCAAATGAGAGATCCGACGTGACGGCCAAACGAGAAAGAGTAAATGGATCATCTTCAATCGAACATCTCCTATACCGAACAGCGCATGCGGAGGAGAAACCTGCTTGTTGAATCACTCCACGGATAAAAGCATTGTAATAGCCGTAAGGGTATGCAAAGCTGAAAATTTGCTGATCAAGTTGTTGCTCCAGGAGAGCCTTGGAGTTAATAATCTCCTTCGCGGCTGCAGATGGCGAGAGTAGATCTAACTCAACGTGATGATGAGAGTGGGCACCACATTCTATGCCTTGAGCGCTAACTTCTCGCAACTGATCCCATGTCATTAAACGCCTTGCACCCTCGCCATCACGCCACAACCAACGACTTGTGTCGCCAACAAATGCAGTAGGAACATAGAGTGTTGCAACCAAGCTATGCCGTCTCAGCAACGGAAAGACATCGGTGTAAAAGTCGTCAAAGGCATCATCGAATGTCAGCATAACGATCCGCTCTGGGATCTTGGTTGTTCTTGAGGCGATGAGTTGAGTGAACTGTGTTATCGTTAGCGTAGTATAGTTTTCATCGACAAGGTATTTCACCTGATCAGCGAAAGCCACTGGATCTATTGCAAGTTTTCTGTATTTTGGCTGCGCGAATCGAGAGATGCTATGGTACATCAGGATGGGCACCTTGTGCCGTAGAGGTATATTGAATGTCATGCCCTTGCCTCCACAAAACATCTTAGTGAAGCGAAACATCTTAATCGTCCTATTGTGGGCGACATTTTACCCAGAGCGAAAGGTCTTGCAGGATGCAGGGCAGAAACTTCGCTGCGCTGAACATCACAGATATACCACCAGGATACGTATGGGATGCGGAAATTCTTATCCGTACACATTCGCCGACGTCCACTTGAGTTGTCGCTTGCTACTGCGATATGTCTCACAGACTGGGACGCTTTAGATCTTCCGCTTTCCTTAAGCACTATTACGACCTAGCGATCTGTATTTTACCACGTGTTGTTGCTTACCGAGCGTGACCAGTTGATCCCACTCATACATCAAATGAAGACCGGCAATAACCTGCCAATCGGAGCGATGACGAAGGGATCGAACTAAGTTGCGTCGCTCGCGAATATGCCCGCGCCGCTGCCATATCCATCCAAAGGAGCGAAGCTTTGCTTGCACAAAGCTTGGCCCCTTGATAAAGCAGTAAGACGCCATCATCAACTCGGTCAATAGTAAAAATGGCAAAATTAACAGCAGAGTCCACCAACCTAAATTGGTCAGCAGCATTGCCACTCGATTACGCTCAAGATAGAAGAGTTTCTGTGTATCCATCTTCAGCACATACTTATGACGAACTGTAGAGGCTGGCACGCAGAAAATATCATAGCCCATCAGTTGTACTAGCCATGAAAGATCGACGTCCTCGTGGTAAAGGAAACAATCCTTATTCATTCCACCCATACGATCAAGCAGGTCGCGGCGGATAAGGAAGGCTGCACCATGGAGGCCCGAGACCTTAAAGGGCTTCATGCCAGGTTGATCAGGATGATTGTAGGCTCGATTAAAGCCCAGAGCGGTGATGTGTACATTCTGGCCTAGAGCGTTAATGCGCTCGGGATCATGGTAGAGTAGTATCTTGGGCGTCACAGCACCCACCTGCGGATCGGTGTCGAGCTGAGTCACTAGAGGCTCAAGCCAATCCGGCGCAACCATAGCGTCCATGTTTAGAACTGCTATGTAGCGACCAACGGCCTTGCTCAGTGCTAGATTAACGGCACCCGAGTAGCCTAGGTTATCAGGGCTGTAAATCAAGCCCACGTCCGGGAAGTGCTCACGAACGATCTCAGGGCTCCCGTCATTCGAGTTATTATCTACAACTAAGACTTCGTAGTCACGATATTGCTGGGCCGCCAGAGAGTCGAGGCACTCACTGAGATGCGCGGCACCGTTGTAGTTCACGATAATTATCGACACTGACGGTATGGACATCGGATGTGGTGGAGTGCGGGTATTCATAGTCACAAGCTGCATCTTAGACCTCACCAACAGCACGCTCAAGCAACTCCTCATCATCATCGAAATCTTCTGAAGGCGAGAGGACGCTAATGTGATCGCTTGAGACGATTAGTTCTTTGTCGGTGGAGGATTTCGCAAGGCCTGCGAAGATCGAAAGCAGGACTACTGTTGAGATCAACTGCACACCCCAGACAATGAGAGAAAGAGCGACGACCAGCGAGTCGGTGTCATTGAATGGCCCAAGGCCAGTTGATAGCCAAGAGTGGGTAAGTATAACTGACCAGATAAAACCAGCAGCCATAAGCCCGATGCCAACGATGGCTCCTCCAAAACGCGGTGATCGTGCAGCGATAAAGCTGAGCGAGCGACTCGGTGTCCCAAATCCAGCTTCGACAGCATATAGATTTACCAGACAGCCGAAGACGATCATCTGAAAACCCGCCAGAAACGCCATTGCACTGACGATAAGGGTATGCGTACTCAACCCTGTAGTTGCCAGCATTACTGGCCCGCGCCCTAAAAGCAATAATGCGGCCAAAGCGATTAGCCAAAGCAGCGCACCTGGCAAAATATACGTAAGGACAGGATTAAGCATGACTGCCAAGTGGAAGATTCGATTGACAATGGAGAGACCATCCCTTATCGGGCGCAACTTCTTCTCTCCAATCCGCTCGTTGTAGACGATAGGGATTGTGCTTTGGGTCAGGCTCATCGCACGTGCTTTGACCATTATCTCGGTCTCAATATCAAAGCCGTCCGACTTTAGTTGCATCGCTAGCAGATGCCCTCGCTTGAGACCGTAGAGACCGCTAAGCACATCTGAGCCTTCGACTTTATGCATCGTACTGATTAGATTGTCGAAGATCTGGTTGCCGATGCGATTGATGAAGGGGATATTCTCTCGTCCTATATCGCGTACGCAGCGTACAATATCGTGACGATCAAGTTGTCTTACGACCTGGGGAATCACATCTGCCGGATAAGTCGCATCGCCATCGATGAAGATAATATTTTTACCTCTAGCGTACTGCCCTGCCGTCTTCATCGCTGCGCCCTTACCTCGATTCACTTCATGGGAAATAACCCTGCACGGGAAGGACATTGCAACTTGGCGTGTATTATCATGTGAGCCGTCATCGACGACGAGAACCTCATACCCATTGTCGACCACTACAAGGATAGCCTCAAGCACGTGTGGCAGAGCTTGCTCTTCATTGTAGACTGGAATAACGATGGTTGTGTGGATAGAGTTGGCATTTAGCTTGCTCTCTTCGGAACGGAGCTCACTAATGGCAGGTCTCATTACTGAGTTGATCACAGCTCCCTCCATGTAGACGTCATTAGCTGAATGATACTCAGAGGCTCAGGGTTCGGGCGACGTTTCCAGGATGGGCTTAACTTTGACTTAATCCGGCTTAACCTTGACTTAAAGCGAGTATACACAAGGCATTAAAGCAGATCTGCGGTCAAGATGAACGTATGAAAAGCAGAGCGATGAGTAACCGTTCATCTACTCGACTTTATCCATTGATGCCGTCTACGCGGCGTAGGCGAGCGCATCCGTCAGGCGGGTGAGCAAATCACTTGGAATTTTGACCATGTCGGGTTCCTCGGGCGACATCCAAGAAATGGTGGCGGGCCAGAGGTGCTGGCGGACAAAGGCCAGGGTGTCGCTAAACGTCAGTCGTTCCTTCGTATACCACGCTGCCTGGCGCACCGGCAGATCTTGCCCTTGGAGCAATTGATGGACGAACAGCGTGACCAGCGAGAACACGCCGAACAGGGTCGGGGTCGTGCGCAGGATGGCCCGATCCGACCACTGGCGCTGCGTCTCGATGCCCAGGTGGGCGCGGGCCTCTTCGAAGGTGACTTCGAGCTGCCAGCGCTGGACGAACCACTCGACAATCTGAAGCGGGGTAAGCTCCGGATTCGTGCTCAGCAGGGCCTGCGTGCGGAATTTCCCCTCGGGGTCGGTCACCACTACCCAGCGGATGGCGACGGGTGGCTTCCCCCGGTGATACCAGATGGCCGTCCCAGTGGCCAGCCGAACGGTGCGGGTGCGACCGCCATACCAGCGCACCGCTGTGTCGCTCCAGTCCGTGGTCGGGTCGTCCAGCCGGGTCGCAAGAGTCGGCTGGCGCTTGCCTTTCTTCGGTGGTCGCCTGCGCTGGCCGGCTTTCTTGGGCGGAGCCGGGTCGTAGAGCGTGGTGCCCTGCTCCGTCGTCATGGGTTATACACCTCACATATGTCGAAGTGGCGCATTCAGCGCGACCGTGGGGCGCTGGCCAATCTGGAGGCGCGCCCGGTCGGGCGGCCACCCCAGCCGCACGACCCCCTTCACGATGAGGTGACCCGCCTCCAGCGCGAGGTGGCGCGCCTCCAGGAGCAGCTTCAGAAGGCCGAGACGGTGATCGAAATCCAAAAAAACGAGCCCTGCCG
>Ga0194047_10001011_pt1 | contig 17854 bp, 11 predicted proteins | sample JunL225m_MetaG_2_FD_160070 | JGI IMG/M metagenome (GOLD analysis project Ga0194047, IMG submission 160070) | Anoxic zone freshwater microbial communities from boreal shield lake in IISD Experimental Lakes Area, Ontario, Canada - Jun2016-L221-5m | ecosystem: Environmental > Aquatic > Freshwater... | reverse complement strand
GTTAGTTTCTTACTCCTTAGTTTATACTCTGTAGGATTATTTTATTATGAAGCTTAACTCCTTTTTCTTTTATCTTAGTTTTATTCTAGTCAGTGCTATTAGACTTTGTGCGGATGTAGGAGATTTTACTGTAGCTCAACCGATTATACCTAAGGGAAGTGTTAATCTTAAAGATTTTGGTGCAATCAGTGACGGCAAAACAGATAATGCAGGAGCTTTTAAACAAGCAGTAGAAGTATTAATTAAACGAGGCGGCGGTACTTTAATTGTACCAGAAGGCGTTTGGTATACGCTGCCTTTTGAATTAGCCAGTAACATTAATCTTAATCTTGCAGCGAATGCTAAGATTTTATTTTCCCCTCATTTTGAGGATTATAAAGTAAAATCAAAGAAGTACCGTCCATTACTCTACATTCATGATGCACATGATATTGTAATATCGGGTAAAGGAACAATAGATGGCAATGGCTCTGCATGGTGGCCTGAGGCGCTGCGTTTCAAACAAGAGGCTACTCGTTTACACTCGAGTAGTAATACAAGTCCAAGACCTCGTATGGTACAGTTTGATCATTGTGTTCGTGTGCGTGTCGAAGATGTAACGCTTATTAATTCTCCTGTATTTAATTTAGTGCCGATGCTTTGTGAGGATGTGACAATTGACCATGTAACAATTTACAACCCACATACGGCTCTTAATACAGACGGTATAGATCCATCTGCATCTAAGCGCGTTTTGATTACCCACTGCACTATTGATACTGGAGATGACTGTATCGCAGTTAAGGCAGGTTCGGCTTCAGGAGTACTTACTGAAGATATTATAATCACAGATTGTGCATTCGGTCACGGCCATGGATGCTCGATAGGCAGTGAGACCTACTCAGGTTTAAGACATATGATTGTAAGACGATGTACTTTCGATGGAACAGAAATTGGTGTACGTTTTAAATCAGATCGTCGTAGGGGTGGGTTAGTAGAGGACGTTACCTATGAAGACTTAACGATGCGAAATGTTGGAGAAGCCATCGTAATTAGTAGTTATTACCAAGGTACTACGACTGACATTGGAAGTGACGGTGGCAGTCAAAATGCTGAAGCTATTACACGCACAACTCCACACTGGAAGCATATAACTGTTAAGAATCTTAAAGCGGTTAATGGAACTAAAGATGCAGGTATGATTCTAGGACTTCCAGAAATGCCCGCTGAAGCGATCACACTGGAAAATGTATCCATTGAAGCACCTAAAGGCTTACGTATGGGTTATACAAAAAATGTCACCTTGAACGCAGTTCACATTACTGCTCAAGGTTCAGCTCTGATTGCAGATAAAACCAATGTTGGCCTTCAGCAGACTAAGTAAGTTTTACTTCACTAGGTTAATTATCTGTTAAGCGCCTGCATCGCATGTGCTGCATAACGCGCACCTGCAGTAGCACCAACAGGGAAAGCCTCATCGAGTGTTTTTAAATCCGAGTCAGATAAGGTAATTGTTGTAGCTTTAATATTTTCCTCCAGGTACTTAATGCGCTTTGTTCCGGGAATAGGAACAATGTCAGTACCACGTGAGAGAACCCAAGCTAATGCAATTTGAGCTGCAGTGGCGGACTTCGATTGTGCAATTGTTTCGATAATCTTAACTCTATTTAAATTAAGATCGAAGTTTGCATCCGTAAAACGTGGATGCATGTTGCGATAATCATCGCCTGGAATATCTGCTTTAGTTTGAAAGCGTCCTGTGAGAAAGCCTCTGCCTAAAGGTGAATAAGCTACAAAGCCGACTCCAAGTTCACGGCAGGTCTTTAAGATTTCACTTTCAACATCCCTAGTCCACAAAGAGTATTCAGTTTGCAGAGCTGCAATAGGGTGTACTTTGAAAGCGCGTCTTAAGGTTTGAGGTGCTGCTTCAGACATCCCTAAGAATCTGACTTTACCTTGAGTGACTAGCTCCTTCATTGCTCCAACAGTGTCTTCAATGGGTACATTAGGATCAACCCTGTGTTGGTAGTATAAATCGATTACATCTACCTTGAGGCGCCTTAGACTATCCTCACAGGATTTGCGCACATATTCAGGTGTACCACAGACACCTAAAAATTCACCGTTAGGACCGCGCATATTGGCAAACTTTGTAGCAAGAATGACCTTATCTCTTTTACCTACGAGTGCTTGAGCGAGTAATTCTTCATTCTTACCAGAGCCGTACATGTCAGCTGTATCCAAAAACGTTACGCCTAGTTCAATTGATTTATGGATTGTCTTAATAGACTCAGCATCATCTCGTCCGGAGTAAAATTCAGACATTCCCATACAGCCTAAACCGATTTGGGAAACTTTAAGGCCTTGGCCTAGTGTGCGTGTATTCATGATGAGATATTTAGTTTAACTAAGTTTAAAATGCGCGTGCGTACTGAATAGGAGGGGGCAGATCTTTACTGCGACCTAGAGCGCGTGCCGCGAGCTGAGGCCAGCGAGGATTTCTAAGCATCTCGCGTGCGAGTAGAACTAAGTCAGCTCGGCTATTAGCAATAATTTCTTCAGCTTGGGCAGGCTCTGTGATCAAGCCTACCGCTGCAGTGGCAATTCCTGATTCTTTTTTGATGCGCTCGGCAAAGGGAATTTGAAATCCAGGAGCTACAGGGATCTTTGCATTGTGCACATTACCTCCGGTACTTGAATCAATCAGATCTACGCCTGCTGCTTTTAATTGAACCGCAAGATTAACGCATTCGTCTATAGACCAGCCTCCCTCAGTCCAATCCGTGCAGGATAAACGCACGGTGAATGGTAAATGATCTGGCCAAACGTTTCTTACGGCTTTGACTGTTTCCATCAAAAAACGAATACGGTTCTCAAACGAGCCACCATACTGATCAGTACGTGTATTGCTTAAAGGAGATAAAAATTGGTGACTTAAGTAGCCGTGGGCTGCATGTAATTCAACATAGGTAAAACCCGCAAGAAGTGCTCTTTTTGCTGCATTAACAAAATCACCTTGAATGTGAGCAATCTCAGTAAGTGTTAACTCTGTAGGCACAAGAGCTAAGTCACCTCCAAAAGATAGGGCACTTGGGGCATATGTCTGCCAGCCTCCAGAACTTGAATTTAAATGCGCTCCACCTTGTTGAGGTATGGCAGCAGACGCTTTACGACCTGCGTGGGCAAGTTGGATTCCAGGAACAGCTCCCTGAGATTTGATAAAACGGGTGATAGGGGTAAGTGGCTCTATGTGTTTATCACTCCACAAACCAGCACATCCTGGGGTAATTCTGCCTTCTGGGGATACCGCAGTAGCCTCAGCAATTATGAGACCTGCACCACCCACAGCGAATGAACCCAGATGCACGGCATGCCAATCATTCATGAGGCCATCGATTGCCGAATATTGGCACATTGGAGCTACTCCGATTCGGTTTCGTAGAGTAATTGACTTAATTGTAAATGGATCGAGCAGATGAGGCATGTTATGTTTATAATGAACTCTTTATTGGAAAATTCGCAACTGCACAGAGTAAAGATTTGGAGACTTTTAAAAGTATGCTATGGTAATAGGTATGCAACTAGGCGGAATTCATCATCTCACAGCTGTAACAGCTAATGTTGGGCAAAATCATGCTTTCTATACTCAGGTTATGGGAATGCGCCTAGTTAAAAAGACTGTAAATCAAGATGACGTTTCTGCATACCACTTGTTCTATGCTGATGCAGAAGCGTCTCCTGGTTCTGATCTAACTTTTTTTGATTGGCCTGTACCTCGAGAAAGACGTGGAACACGCAGCATCACCCGCACAGGTCTACGCATAGGTTCAGAAAAAAGTCTCATGTGGTGGATTGATCGCTTGAAAGCTGCATCCATACCAGTGAGTTCGGGCTTTGAGCGTGCTGGAAGATTTGGTGTTGATTTTGAAGATTTCGAAGGACAGCGCTTAAGTTTAGTTGTTGATACAAAATCTAAGGGTAATCCATGGATTGGTAGTCCTGTTCCACTTGAGCACCAAATTATTGGTCTAGGTCCAGTAACAATGAGTATTCCGGAATTAAAACCAACCCAGCATTTATTAACTAAAATAATGGGAATGCGTGAAATTTCAGAATACACATTAGGAAATAATCCTGTGCATGTTTTTGAAATGGGACCAGGTGGCGCATCCGCTGAATTACATGTAGCAGTAGAAGCAGGAGTAGGCGTTGGTAGACAGGGTGCAGGAGCTGTGCATCACATTGCTTTTAGAATCGCAACAGATGAAGGCTATCATGGTTGGCTAGAGCATTTAGCTGATAGCGGAATTCCTACTAGTGGCCCTGTAGATCGTTTTTATTTTAAGAGTCTATACTTTAGAGAACCTGGTGGTATACTTTTTGAAATAGCAACTGATGGACCAGGCTTTGCAGTTGATGAACCTAAGGATTCATTGGGACTTAAACTTGCACTTCCTCCGTTCTTAGAAAGTAGGCGCAATGAAATTGAAGCAGGACTTAAATCGCTTTAAGAATTAAACAGGTAAGCTTAAATGCATACTAGAGAAACGGTAATAATTAACTTAATTATATGCCTGTAGTGTCTTTTTGTTACTAATATCAATGAGTGAATATAAATTTATCTGTATTCAGATGTGATAATTATAGCTGATCATAACATTGTGTAACTATACAGCCATTACACAGTGCTCTTTTTTTAACCGTGTAGTACGACGTTACTCCATTATACTAGTCTGTATTTAAGATGGCATAATACGACTTATGAAGTATACTATTTAAGTCTAAAATTGGTGATACGTTGTGATGGAAAAATATTTTACTATTTAGTAGAGTAAAATCCTTATATAAAGACATTGATAGCCCTGCTTTTTAACGGAGCGTAAAAAAATAATGCAAATAAATATTTCACGTCGCCAAATGTTATCACAGACAGTTTTGGGATTCGGTTTGCTGCTATTAGCTCGGGGTAGTCTTTTTGCTCAATCTGCTAGACGTATTCTGAGTTCTGTTTTGGCACATGATACGCAAAGGCCGCAATTTCATTTCATGCCCCCAAGTGATTGGATGAATGATCCTAATGGGCCGATCTATTTTAAGGGTAATTACCATATGTTTTATCAGTATAATCCCAATATGTTACAAGGCTGGGGGCCTTTTGCTTGGGGCCACGCAATCAGTACGGATATGGTTCATTGGAAGCATTTGCCGGTTGCGATTATGCCAACTAAGAACGGTCCTGACGCGCTTGGCTGTTGGACGGGTACTGCAATTGTAAAAGATGGGTCTGTTTATATCGTATATACAGGAATATCTGAAACCGATGTAGGAAAAGGAACAGTTACAATCGCTATTGGAGATAGGCCTAAGGTTTACTGTAAGGAGTCACAATGTGTAGCAGTTTCTAGTGACGATCTTTTACTAAATTGGTCTAAGAGTGCAGAGGCTCTAATAGGCACGACTCCAGATACTGTTAAACGCAGTGGCTTTAGGGACCCTTCGTGGTGGAAGCAGGGGGATGTCTGGTATATGACTTTAGGTAGTGGTCTTAGTGCGCCTTCAAAACTAGCTCAACTGCTCTTATATAGATCTAGTGATTTTAAACGCTGGGAATTCGTAAAAGTACTTACTGATAGTGCACAAACATTAGATTTACCTTCAATTGCCGGCTATCCGGAAGATAACATGTGGGAGTGTCCAGAATTTTTCCCCTTAGGAACTAAGCATGTGCTCATATGTTCAACAGGTGGTAAAAATCACTGGACGAGTGGAATTTTTAATTCTGTTACACTTACATTTACCCCTGAGAAAAAAGGAGTTATAGATTACGGCTGTTACTATGCTGCAAAAACTCAACTCGATTCTTTTGGTAATCGAATCATTTGGGGTTGGATTCAAGAACGTAGACCACCTGAGATGTACAATGATGCAGGATGGGCTGGGGTGATGAGTCTTCCACGCATTCTCGAATTAAATAATCAAGGAGAGCTTATCACGCGCGTATCGCCTGAAGTAAATAAGTTAAGAAAGAATTACGTATCACTAGATATTAATCAAAATGAAGAGAAAAGAAGTCATCAGATTAGTTCTCTTTTGGTTAAGAACTGTAGTGCTGAAATTAAATGTTTTATAAAAAAGACAAATGAAGCGTTTAGTTTTTCAATTAGGAGTTCAGTTTTGGGCTCTGATTATAAGGGGCACTCAAAAAAAATAGGATCTGAGTTATGGATTACATTTACGTATGACCCAGTGTACCCAGACAAAATTAAGATAAATGATAAAATGTTGTCCTTGGGTGAAGGTATACACGATCACTTAGAGTTCAGCGTTTATGTTGATGGTTCCGTGATTGAGGCTTTCGTTAATGAGTGCGTTGCCTTTACAAAGCGTGTGTATTTTGATGCGGCAAAAACACCCTATACAGGAATTCATTATACCGGTAAAACAATGAATATCATTGCTTTAGATATGTGGGAGTTAGATGCGATTACACAGAATCGACTTACTGATTAAGCGAACATTCGTCTTAAAATAACCTTCAATGAAAAGAAGACCTTATTTTCATGCAACGAATGCATTTATGCTGATTTTACTTTCCATCGTTGGGGACTATTTATTATTTTCTAATTTAGACTAGTACCCTACAAACCCTGCAATAGAATTATGAAAAACACCCTAGGCGTTAGCTTTGCTATTTTCGTATCGCTTGCTGCACTCAGCCTGAGCGCGCAAACAACGAGCACTGCACAAGCCGCAAGTCAAGATACGGCAAAACCTTCAGACGTTGTCGTACTTAATCCATTCGCAGTTGATGCAAGCTCTGATAATTCATGGACAGCTACAAGTACGCTAGTTGGAACGCGTACAAATCAAGAACTATCAAAAGTACCTGCATCTGTAGACGTACTGACATCTGAATTTTTAACAGATCTTGGATTACAATCCATGGATGATGCAGCGGGCTTTGTGGCTGGTCTTACAGTACTGCCCCGCAACGAATCTAGAAATGATGATAGTCGTGTGAGTTACCGTGGTCTAACTGGTGGTAGCACAATTTCACGTAATTTCTTCATGTGGTATGTCCCAGCGGACACTTATAACGTAGAGCGACTTGATTTTAGCAAGGGCTCGAATTCGCTTATGTTTGGTGATTCAGCTCCTGGTGGTCAAGTCACTGTTTATACAAAGCGTCCTTCGCTACGCAATATAACTGATGTATTTGCAAGCGTTGGAAGTTTTGGTGCAAAACGTTTCACCGTAGATATAAATAGAAAGATTAATGAAAAAATAGCTGTCAGATTGAACTTAGTTGATCGCTTAGATACGACCTACATCCACAATAACTATCAACGCTTACGTGCAGAAGATTTAGCGGTTCAGTTTAAACCATTCCCTAATACAAGAATCATCATAGAGGGAGAAGCTGGAAAGTATTCACGCCGCAGAGCTGACAATGCTATCTCTATTTATGATAAATCTGCTGCTGGTGCGGGATTCTCAACATCAAATAAATGGTACTATACCTCCGACGGAACCCTTGTTCAAACGCCAGGCACACTAGCTTCTACTGATAGGACTGGAGCAAGCGGTAATCAGCTTTCAATGCTTCAAGGACAATCTGTTTTAGTATCCCTTCCAAATGGAGTAACAAAACAATTCCAAGGATTTAATAAATCACTGAATATTTTAGGTAACAACGATTACCTGGATAGACCATATAATGTAGCAACCTTTGTTTTAGATCAAAACATCAAGAAACTAGCTATTGAGCTTTCGTATAATCAACAATTTCAGGCTCAAAACAGAAATGATAATTCATTTGGTACAAGCCAAACTCCACCAGTCATCAGTGTTGATAGCAAAGGAAGACCTTATGTGGATGAAACCGGATCAGTGCCTTTTAAGATATTTGGTAATATAGTTAAAGCAGGACGTATTTCAGCTGCTTACCCATTTGAATTTGGTCGCTGGATGAGTCAGTATCTCGTTGTTTCAGCTTCACGTCAAAAAGACTATGCATCTAACAAGCGCTTCTTCGTAGCTAATGATGCTGCTCCTGGTACTTTACAAAATAACACAGTATTTTTTAGAGCTTACTTAGATGATCCTAATGTAGCTAATGATACATTCTGGAATCAATTCTTACTTCCTAATCTTAAGACTTCTCCTACATTTCATCCTACTGTTTATGAGTCTTATGTTAATACAGGCCCATATGTTGATATTAGGTATAACCGTAATTTGTCAGCTTCTCTTAGTGGCGAATATCTAGGAGGCCGTTTACATTCCATGTTGGGTCTTAGTTTTAGTAAGATTAGCCGTAAAGTGCCTGCTGCCTATACCTATACACTGGATTCAATTGGACGTATCATAGCTCCCGGTAATCCTGATATAAATCCAAATGCTTATGCTTATGATCCAAATTATGATTTAGGTACACGTAGTGAAATGGTGGGCCTAAGTTATGATCTAATTAAGCGTGATACTATGACGCTTAGTACTTATGGCGTATATTCCCAATCGTTTAATTGGCAGTCACCCACGACATTTTACGGCTTAGCACTTGGCCCAATTTTAGGTGTAACACGTGAAGTTGGATTTAAGGGTGATCTATTTAACAAAAAACTTTTTGTTACTGCTGCAGTTTTTGATATCAAACGTAAAAACGTAGCCTTTGTTTGGGCTCCTGATAATTTAAGTGCTGTTCAGCTAGAAGACTTAATTAATCCCAATAATTTAACAGCAGGACAGCCTGGTTATTTATCCGTAGTTAATGGATTAAATAATGAGCGCAAAACGGTTAATTCTACTGAAGAGTCTAAGGGTGGTGAAATTACACTCCAAGGTAGACGTACTTATGGTCTGCAGCTGCGTTTAACAGGTTCAATTCAAAAGGTAACAGCAGCGCCAGATTTCGGTGTCTTTAAGAGCCTCCTAGCTGCCGCTATAGCAAGAACTACTGCAGCACAAGCTACGGGCGGTAATCCCGCGCTGGCAGAAAATGCGACCTACATTGCTTCAGCTCAAACAATTGTAGGTTCTAATACACTCACCAACGCAGTGCAGGGTAGACGCAGTGCACCTTACTTGGGCAGTTTTGTGGCTGACTACGAAATTCCTCATATTAAAGGACTGCGGGCTGGAGTTAATGGTATCCTAACCCCGGATTACAATGTAGCGATATACAACGGCATTGTTTTCTCACGCGGTGGGCAGTTACCCGTTGGTGCATACGTGATATATGACACAAAGATTAAACGTCAGAGAATTATGTTCCGTGGTTCTGTTCAGAATGCTTACGATATTATTAATGGTAGCAGTCAATATAGAGTAACAGGCTCAACTGGACAAAATACAGGTACGGGTTTACCAAATTATATCTACCGTTATAAGGATCCTGCTGTATACGCATTATCGGCAGAGCTACATTTCTAAGCTCTGATCAAGTAGACTAAAGTAAAATACCAATTCCTCAAACCCGATAACAATCATTGTTATCGGGTTTTTTTATACGTAAGTTTTAATCGTGAGGAGCTATTAAATGAATTTCGCAGTTTTTTAATGGCCTGTCTTTAGTGAGACAATGATATGGGAAAGCTTATCGGTACGGGCTATTTCAAAGTTATCGCTGTAGATATGTAAACCTGTGCCTTTTCCGTAGTGTTGTCCGTTTAAATCATAAAAAATGGTGATCAAGTGTCCATGATAGTGGATATAGTCTAAGCAGAAATGATCCCATGTTCCCTCCGGAATAAGCGGATTGATATCCAGTACGTCATCAGGGCGGGGGCGTAGTCCGATTAGACCACTAATGATAAGGTCACAAAAGGTTGAGTGGTTATAATCTTTACCACGTTCCTTGCCTCCTGCAGCTGGATCCCAAGTTCCATTCTTCCATGTTTTTAGTCTAGTTCTTGAAATCCAGTCTCCCGTTATTGGGTTAATATTCTCATCAATCCATGCAGTCACTTTACCATCATCTCGTTTTAAATACTGCGACTCTGCATAACGAGTTAGTAAGTTTAGGTAATCTTTTTTATTAACTATAGTTTGATCATAGTTATTTAGTAGGTTTGCCAGCGCGGTTAAAGTCACTGATGTAGCATAAGGCCAAGTTGGACCATTCCACTGGCATTCGTGGCCTTCATACGACAGGGAAAACTTTGGGTGCCTTTGTTCTGCTGTTGTTAGACCAAATGGAGCATAAAAACCTTTAGGATCCATCAGTTGCTCCCAGGCTATAGACTTATCAGTATCGGGGAGATTGAAATACCAAGGTGTATAACCATGTAACTCACGAGCATCAGAGAGTGTAGTACTAGAACTACGGGGGAGTACTTTGAAAAAGTGGGCCTTAGGATCCCATAGTATGTCTTGGGTCAGTTTTTTGATCGTTGCTGCTTTCATGCGGTACAAATCAGCTATCTTTTTTTCGCTGGCTAGTCCTGCAATCTGGGAGATTGCGAGTGCATCCCCATACATATAGCTATTAATGGTAGCTCTGTAACCAAGGTGTTTTGACTGTAAGTCACCACTAATTGATTTTTCCATTCCATCGCGTCCGTCTTCTTGCCAAAACAGTCCATTGGTATCTCGATGGTATTTTTCCCATGCCGTGTAGTTTGTGATTAAACTAGGAAGTAACTGCTTGGCTAATGAATAGTCTCCTGAAACTTTAACTACAGCCCAGATCGCATCTGCAGCCCAAAAGCTATACTTGCGAGGTGATGCATCTTTTTTAAACCAGAACTTCGAATACTCGGATGTATATTTATGATCTGCTAACCAACGCCCTTCATATAAGTGATGGCCCGCAGCGCAGCTAATCGTATTGTATTTACCAGCCCAGCCAACCTGGGGTAAAAATTCAGTGATAACATAGCCCTCCGGAGTCTCTTTGATATGCTTTCTAAACGTCCACCAACGAAAATAGTAAATTTCTTCAATTGTTTTATCTGGGCAGTCTAAGAGTGGTATATTGTTTTCAAGAAAGTCCCAAGCATCCTTATTTGGGATAAATTGTACGTAAAGTTCTGCATCGTTAGCATTAAACGTATCGATATAATGCTTGTAGGAACTAGCTTTCAGAAATGGTCTGAATCTATCAACACTGGCTTGTTTATCTCCAATTGAAATAGACACCAGCGTTAAGAATAAAGCTAGAAAAATTGGAAACTTAAATTTCATATTAAATTGACGTAAAAAGTATCATTATTAAGGATACAATAGTATTAAAATAGGCTGCATAGTTTATTGTAAGTTTAATATTAATTTATCTTTTTAAGCAGCTCCATTTTGTGACTTAAGTATTCATTAGAAAAATGTCAGATTTTGTCAGGTAATTGTTTAGGCTTACAGGCATACATAGACAGATATTAACAGTTAAATTCTCTTAAATTATCAATTATTGTTTGGTCATTTGTATAATTCTAATAATTGTTAATTTACCCTAGATTACATATATGAATTTAAAAAAAATTAAGTTTTTCTTACCGGTATATCTTGTGATGATTGTATTAAGTGTCTTCGCTGAAGATGCTAGCTTAGCTCCTACACCTCCGATGGGATGGAACAGTTGGAATCATTTTTATGGAGACGTAACTGATAAAATTATACGTCAGCAGGCTGAAGCTATGGTTAGTAGTGGTATGCGAGACTTAGGCTATGTATACATTAATATTGATGACACGTGGGAGGGTGTACGTGACAATAAAGGTGAAATTCATTCTAATTCGAAATTTCCTGACATGAAGTCCCTAGCTGACTTTGTTCACAGTAAGGGCTTAAAACTTGGTATTTACTCCTCTCCTGGACGTAAGACATGTGGAGGCTATGAGGGTAGTTATGGGCATGAAGTTCAGGATGCTAATACCTATGCAGCATGGGGTATAGACTATCTTAAGTACGACCTGTGTAGTTTAGGTGATTTAATGAAAGTCACTGCAACGCATGATACTGCTACTGAAATGATGAAGGCAGCATATACAAAAATGCATAATGCCTTAGTAAGTACGGGTAGACCTATTGTGTTTAGTTTGTGCCAATATGGTAAAGACAGTGTTTGGGCTTGGGGTCCTTCTGTTGGAGGGAATCTATGGCGTACCGGCACTGATATTGAGGATAAATTCTCTAGTATGGCAGCAATTGCTTTTAGACAGGCGGGCCTTGGTAAGTATGCTGCACCTGGTCACTGGAATGATCCAGATATGCTTGAAGTCGGTAATGGTGGCATGAAAGACTTTGAATATAGAACGCATATGACTTTATGGGCGTTACTTGCTGCACCTTTAATTGCAGGCAATGATTTGACGGCTATGACTCCAGCCACAAAAGAGATCTTGATGAACAAAGAAGTGATCGCAGTTGATCAAGATAAAGCAGGCAGGCAAGGTGACCGTGTCTATGCCGAGGGACCGATTGAGGTGTGGTCGCGTGATCTAGCTGATGGTTCAAAGGCTGTGGCTATATTTAACCTAGCTGAGAGTGTGCTTATTATTCCTGTAGATTTTTCTAAACTAGGATTTAAAGGTCCAGTAAATGCCCGCGACTTGTGGGAACATAAGGATCTGGGTGTACTTAAAGAGGTATACACAGCTAAACTATTCCATCATTCCTGCCAGTTGCTTAAAGTATGGCAGTAAGTCTTTTTAGCAAAGGCCTAACAGTATTTTAATTCGTCAATTATGTATATCGTCGGCAAAAAGTTATTTAGCTCAACTACCGTTGTAGTCGTAATTTTAGCAGTTACAGCGTTTAGTCTAATAAATAGTGCAGCAGCAGATCGTGTAGTTTCGAGTAATAATTCTGAGATTATCTCAAATTCTATACCTCTTGAAAATGCTGTTGGCTTGAAGTGGAAACTCTTAAAGACAAATGCTGGGTGGTCACTTGGTTCAATATTACTTCATAATAAAGAAGTAGAGCAGGCAGCGAAACAAGGTATGTTATCGGTACGTAATGCTAAGACTGGCGAGATTCGCTGGATGACTGCTTCTCAGGCCGATAAAATCGACAACCATACAGCACGTCTATCAGGACAAGATAATATTGATGGAGCAAATTTCGTTTGGACTATTGAAATCTCACTAAGTAAAGACAGCTTAGAGGCAAACTTTTCATCTTCATGGAATGTAGATAGAGATCTTAACAACTGGGAAGTTTGTCTTTCCTATCATGATGGATTCTCCAAAGACTGGCGTTTACAGAGTTACCCTTGGGCAGGCTATAGCGAATCGGTAAATATCAGTCCAATGCGCTATTGTGGTGTACCTGGAGTACTTGTGTACCGACCAGATCAATCACTGGTTATCCTCTTTGCTATCGATAGTCGTACGGACTATCTCAACCCTATGACATGGACGGGTAAAACAAGTTTTCAATTTACTAATAGAGTCACGGCGCCTCAGTTTCGCTCGGGGATAAATAATTTAAAAGCGGGAATAAAGTACGAACTTCCCTTGCAGTTATTCTTGAGTGACTCCCGTGACTTCACAGGTGCAATCACGTCAATCATGCAGTCTTGGATTAAGGTAAATGACTATAAGGTTGATACTACACTCCACGTGCGAACACCTCAGCAAGCCTTTGATATTTCTGTTGATGGTCGTCGTAAAATGGATAGCTGGAAGCCTGGTATTGGCTATGAACATCATAAGGGTACGCCGTTTATTTACGTCGGTAATAATCCGATTATTGCTTACTATGAGTACCGACTTTATGAGATGACGGGAGATAAACTATGGCGTGAGAGGGCTTTTCAACAGATTGATTTTGCAATTAAAGGCCAGCAATCAAGCGGCGTTTTTCACACCAGCTACTACTTTAGAAAAAGTGGTGGTGCTACCTCTCCAGGGTACTATAGCTGGGACTGGGGGCATAACGGCTACAAGGTGGATATCAATACCTGGATGGTCCGATACATCCTACAGACTTGGCAACGAGTTAAAGAAAAAGAAGGACTTGATCGTGAAGACTGGCATAAGGCAGCTACAGCCTCCCTTAGTTGGATACTTGCTCAGCAGAATGAGGACGGTGGCTTCCCTCAGGTAGTAGATGTACAATCAGGTCTAAAGTCTAAGTCAGTTGTGTGTGGCCGAACGTTGGTAGGTCTACCGATCATAGCAGCAATTACTGGGGATAAGCGGTGTCTTGTTGCGAGTGCCAAGCAAGAGGTATTCCTAAAAGAAGAGGTAGAAGGCCACTTCTGGTATACTGGGCAACATCCTGATTTACCACCTGAGGATTTCGAACAAGACAGCATATATAACGTCGTTGAATATTGGCTAGATAAGTATGACAGAACCAATGACCAAATATGTTTAGACCATGCGGTCGCTAATGCTTATTATGCGTTACTGTATTGGTGCCCCAAGCAGCTGAGCTGGGTAAAAAATCCGACACAAGGTGCCCACACCGAGCAGTTACACTTTAATCAGTATTCCGTCTACAGTTACCATAATCGTAAGATTCAGTGTCTTGATCGTTTATTTCGTAAAACAGGTAATCCCTTATTTGAGCAACTTCGAGACAGGGTGATACAATTAAATTTTTATACTCAAGTAACTGAAGGTCCGTATCGAGGCTCCGTATCTGAAGCTATTGCAGACCCCTGGCTAGAGAGAAAGTCGCAGTATGGGTTTAATATGCGCGGTAATCCCTATACCAGCGAATTAGTATCGGATTTAATGCTCCAATTAATTGATTTAGGCATGGTTCAAAAACCATATTAGATAACATTAGTATCAGCCCAGATTTGGCGATGACACCTTAGCGAACTGGCGGAGGGAGGGGGATTCGAACCCCCGGTACGGTTTTACCCGTACAACGGTTTAGCAAACCGTCCCTATCGGCCACTCAGGCACCCCTCCACAGTTGATTAGCAGTGATTTACGTAAGTGCTAGGTTTCGCACTTAGTACCATTGCCAGATTGTTTATAGAAACAGCATAAATCGCTACCTTGGGCTCGTCTGAGGAGGCCTATGATAAGCGTATCGAAGTATGCTGGCTTAAAACCATCGAAATATGTTCTGGAGAGTCTCTGGGCTGCAGGCAAGCGTGTTCGTAAATTCTTTAATTCACTAAAATGAGTAGCCATTATAAAGTGTGGAGCGGGCAAAAGGGGCTTTTTACTGTATAGAATACCTGAAAACTCAAGAAGAGGTGCTAGTGATGTCCACTATGCGTAAAGCTAAATGAGTAACTATAAAATGCTTATCTCTAAGACTTTAACATCTGGCTTAATAAAGTAGGTCCTCGTGTGATTTGTAGTAAAGATTTATTTATAATATAACTCAGTGGCTTAATTCCTAAAGAAGCAGGTGCTTAAATTTTTAAAATGCAGCTGATTATTGTTAATAGTTATTAAGTTTAGCTACACCTGTCCGTTCTTTATAAGTCTTTATAGCGCACGATTACGGAGTCGCGTAGAATTTTCTCCGTATTTAGTGATGCAGTGCTGATTTCCAGTGTTGCTCGAATTAAATCAGATTATTCGTAATCAGTCTGGATTCATTTATGAAGTGTCAATTGGTGAGTTCTATTTCGCGCGGATTACTAACGCCTTTAATTATACCTGCGAATGTAATTCTGCTATGAAAAGGAAGTACATATTAAAAACGCTCCTTATACAGTGTGATATAAAGAGTAGAAATATTCTAAAACAACTTCTAAAACCATATTCAAAAATCAATGTTATGGCTGAGGTAGCGTCTGTAGAGGAAGGTTTAAATCTATCCAGGGTTTATAAATTCGATTTAATTTTCTTAGAACTACAAAATGAGAACGACTTTGCATTTAAAGATTTGGTTCAACTTAACTCCAAGATAGTACTAATCTCTGATCCACATATTAAACTAGGACATGCTCTTCACTTAGGCTTAATCGATAATCTAGTGAAACCAATAGATAGCATTCGGTTTGATAAAACCATTAAGCGTATTTTACGTGGAGTGCAAAGTGAAGCCGAAGCTACAAATGACTTTAGCTTGGACTATAATTCTAGAATTATTTTAAAAGAGGGTAAAATAATTGTTCAGATTCCTATATCTGAAATATCGCATGTTGAAGCTGAAGGTGCATATACACGAGTTAGATTTATAAATGGGAAAAAAATGCTTATAACACGTAGAATTAGTAAATGGGAAACGTTATTGCCCAGTAATTATTTTTGTAGGGTAGATCGTTTTCAAATTATTAATTTAAACTGTGTTAACGAAGTTATCCCACAGGCAAATAATCTAACGCAGGTGTCAATTCTTGGAGTAGCAGAACGCCTAACTATTAAAAGAATTGGAACTGAACGGCTCAGAGCAGCTTTGTTGCGTCGAGTAGAGAATTAATTTAGCCGCTTCAGCTAATTATTTTGCCGTTTCAGCAAATAATTAATTATTAAGTTTAGTAAAAATTAAATATGTATTTGTTACATTTTTTAATTTTATTCAGCGACTCAGTGTAAATACTTAACGGCCCAAAAGCCATTTAATATAAAATATACAATTTAAGTTAACGCATGAAAGTGGAATTAGCGAAAAAAGTTAGCTTAAGGTATAACTCTAAAGTTATTCTCAAGCATAAAACAAGAGTTGTTCAGTTTCCTGTATCTGAAATTGCCTATATTCTAACACAGGGAGCATATACGCAACTTAGATGCATAAATGGCAAAAAGACACTTATAACGCGTAGGATTAATGTGTGGGAAAAGATATTGCCTAAGAAATACTTTTGTAGAGTAGATCGTTTTCATATTATTAATTTAAATTGTGTTAATGAAGTTATGCGAGAAGCCATCAATCTGACACGCGTGTCAATTCTTGGTTTATCAGAGCCAATCTTGATTAAACGAGTTGGCACTGAACGTTTAAAGGCCGCTCTATTACGTCGTTTCAACGTTTAATTATGCCGCTTCGGCAAATAATTATTAACTTAGTTTAAGTATATATAAAGATCTACTTAGATGGTGCGAAATTAGCTAGTCCACAAAGTCATCACTACTCGGCATACATCTTCTTCAATTAAAAATCTAACTTCACGCATGAAATATAATACTAGGTATTCTCGTGGGTATATTTTTGTAGATTTATTAAAACGAGTTAAATATTTCTTAGCTTTAATTTCTATATGTTTTCCGTGTGTCCTGAAGGCTCAAGTTCCACAGATTATTAGTTTTCAGGGCCAAATTACATCGGGGGGGGCTCTGTTTAATGGATCAGGTTTGTTTGCCTTTGCTTTAGTTAATTCTGCCGGAAGTGTTACGTACTGGAGTAATGATAACACTAGTGTAGCAGGCTCTCAGCCCTCTGCAGCCGTTAGTCTTACTGTCAGTAATGGGGTTTATACTGTCTTGCTCGGCGACACTTCGATCGCACATATGAACATAGTATCTAGCAGTGTTTTTAGTAATTCAGATGTTAGGCTTAGGGTTTGGTTTAATGATGGGACTCATGGTTTCCAGCTGCTTAGTCCTGATCAAAGAATAGCTTCAGTTGGTTATGCTATGCAGGCAGATAGCTTAGCCATAGGGGCTACTGTATCAGCGAGTGCTATCACTGGCACAATTTTAGCAGACGTTCTACCAGCACGTTCTGGTAGTGGTAATTTAGTACTAGCAAATTCTGCGACTCTAGTGACCCCTAATTTAGGAACGCCTTCGTATGTTAACTTAGCAAACGCTTCAGGTTTGTTAGTTCCTGCGACAAGCGTGACGGGTAGTTTTTCGAATAATCAATTAACTAATAATTCGATTACACTAATTGCAGGTTCTGGATTATCAGGTGGTGGAATAGTTGCTTTAGGACAAGCTATTACTCTTAATGCTAATGTAACAGGTAATTCAAATCAACTCTTAGCAAATAATGGAATAGGTGGGTTTAGTAATATAAC
>Ga0194047_10001010_pt1 | contig 17878 bp, 25 predicted proteins | sample JunL225m_MetaG_2_FD_160070 | JGI IMG/M metagenome (GOLD analysis project Ga0194047, IMG submission 160070) | Anoxic zone freshwater microbial communities from boreal shield lake in IISD Experimental Lakes Area, Ontario, Canada - Jun2016-L221-5m | ecosystem: Environmental > Aquatic > Freshwater... | reverse complement strand
CCGTACTCCTTGCAAAGAACTGTCCAAGCATCACTAAGGTGTTTGTGGCAATAATCCAACCTATGGCTGCTCCGTATTCGATCACGGAGTATGATGAAGAAGCGCTGCGAGATGCTGATGACGAGTTGGCATTGATTGTCGCTCGTGCTGAAGCTCCAAACGCTCCGCGGGTTCCATCTCCTGACGCTTGCAAGTATTGCCGCGCCAAGAGCATTTGCCCGGAAGCTCAAGGAGAAGTGAAGCAGTTGGTCGCAGTTGCATCAACGCCAATACCGGTCCTTACAAATGATCAGATCTCTGACTTCCTTGAGAAGGCAGTAGTTGTTGAGTCATTCATTGACGCATTGAAAGCAGAAGGTAGGAAGCGCTTGCAAGAAGGTCATGACATTGCCGGATGGAAGCTGATGCCCGGAAGAACAAGCCGGATCCTTGATGACCCTATGATGGCATTTGAAAGGCTAGGATTGGATCCTGACAAGTTCTTAAGTGCTTGCAAGGTGTCCATACCATCCCTTGAAAAAGTTTTTGCAACGACTAAAGAGTTGAAAGCAAAAGAGGCAAAGGCTCAAGTTGAGTCACTGCTAGGTAATTGCATCCAAACCAAAACAAGTGAGTCCATCATGACTCGAGTAAAATAAATACATGAAAGATAAATCCATTGTAGAAGCAGCTACTGATCTCTTGATTGAGAATATGAAAGATCATTTCATTGATGCAATTGAAGACGCTGTTGCAAATGAAGATATTACTGAAAACTTGTTAGCACTAAAGCTAGTTACTGACGAGGAAGCCGGAGACATTTTAGTGAATGGATTATTCCAATCCATGCTCAAATCCTTTGATACCGTATTCGCCCTAGAGGAGAATCCTGTATCAGAATAAGAAACCAAACCAAACCAAACCAAAAAGTATGAGTATTGAAGCGTCCATTGATGTAACCAAGATTGAGAAGAAATTTCTCATTGAAGGTAAAAAAGGCAAGTATCTCTCCATTCGTCTCAAGGCGAAGAAGGACGAGGAAGGCCATCCTACCAAGGATCAGTATGGGAACGATGGAATGATCGTTCAGGTAATCCCTAAGAACCTTCGTGAAGAGGGACTCCGCGGGCCAATCGTCGGCAACTACAAGGAGTACATTGATGATTATCTTGCTCCTGCTCGTGCTGCCGCGTTCAAGAAGCCGGAAGCGCCTACTCCAGAAGACGACGACCTTCCGTTCTGATGAGCGCCACGGTTTCAAAGAAGAACATCAAACCTGATGACAACTTTGTCTGCGAGGATTGTGGCGAGATAACAACTGGCCAAGCAATCATCGGAGGACAATTGTTGTTCTACTCTCGTCAGGACAAGAGCAATCCAAACAATAGCACATACCGCTGCATTGATTGCCAAGACGAGAGATTCTCAGGAATGTACTGATGAAACCAATTTCCTTCACCATCCCTGTCTGTCCTATGTCCCTCCAGAATTCGGGCAGGCGGGTGATGGTAAGGAATGGCACTCCAATCTTCTATAAGCAGAAGAAGGCAAAAGACTGGGAGAAGCTCATTGAGTACACGGCAAACCCTCACAAGCCGGCCAGGCCCTACGAAGGACCGGTCAGCATGAAGGTTGAGTTTGTACTCAAGAGACCAATCGCACTCAATGCCAAGAAGTTCAATCCCGGAAGGATACCTTGTCCCAAGCGCCCTGATGCAGACAACATGCAGAAGTGCCTACAAGACTCCATAAAAGGATTTTGGCTTGACGATGCACAAATCGTTGAGCTACACCTAACCAAGGTCTACGCAAGTAGAACCGAAACACCCAAGATAGAAGTATCCATACATCCATACCCAATACCCAATGACAAACAATCAATATGAATTGGAGCTTTCTCCAATTGTCCCTGAATCAGATGATTTTGGTCTACCTGCGAGGTTCGCAAGGTTTCATGCCAACAATCCTGACATTTATAAAAACCTAGTCAGGTTGGCCTATAGGTTCCGGCAATCTCGTCCAAACGGAAAGCTAGGCATCCAGATGCTCATGGAGGTCCTCCGTTGGGACTACTTCATGGTTACTGATGGAGATGAGGAGTTCAAGTTGCCAAACGAGTTTGCTGCGTTCTATAGCCGACTCATGATGACACAGGAACCAAAGCTAAAGGATATGTTCCGGGTTCGCACATCAATCGCTGATTAATATGGATTACAAAGAATCATTTAAGGATTGGTATAAGACTGAAGGCATCCGTACTCCGGCACCTAATGGAGAACACTTCCACGAGTTCTACCAAAAGATCGCCTACGAGGCAGGATTCAAGTCAGCAATGGCCTATTGCATTTCAGTCATTGAAGAGGTTGAGAAGGGATTAAAGAAATGAACTATTATACATTCCATATAGGTGACTTCCGTGGAGGCACGGCACACCTGTCAATGGAGGAGGAATGCACCTATCGGAGGTTGCTTGATCTGCAATATGATCAAGAGAACCCACTGCTTGATGACATTGCGCATTTGGCGCGAAAGGTTCGCTCAACACAAGAATTGGTTGCCGTAATTCTCAATGAATTCTTCACCAAAACGGAGTCAGGATGGGTAAATGCCAAGGCAATTGACGTCATCACGAAGCATCAAGAGTTCAGCCTCAAACAGAAGGAAAACGGACAGAAGGGAGGTCGCCGCAAGCTACCGCAAACCCAAAAAGAACCCAACGCTAACCCAAAAGAACCCAAGGCCAAGCCTCCCATTACCCAATACCCATTACCCAATACCCTTATTAATAATAAGGATTTCATCATTGCGCTTCAGGAATGGCATGAGTATCGCCAACAGATCCGCAAGCCGCTGCATCCTCGCCAATACCCTGCCATCATCAAGCAGCTCGAAGGCTGGGGTCCAGAAGCATCAGTTGCCAGTATCCGGGCAAGCATCGTGAATGGTTACCAAGGATTGTTTGAACCCAAGCAAGCTGCTGGCCAGAGAACACCAGATGCGAAACCGCCAGTTCCTGACGCAATCTCCAACCTATTCTGATCATGGAAATCATATCCACCATCTGCATAGATTGCCAAGCAAAGTTTGATTCCGAAAGGATCATGTTCAATGGCCGGCAATTGTTTGCCCAAACAATCTGCCACGATTGCATCGAGAAGCGCCTAGCTGAAAATGAGAAAACCCGGTATCAGGAACTCTTAAACGCCAAAAATAACGAGTTTTGGGCTGAAGTGCCTAAGATGTATGCCGAGACAGATAAAAGTCGTCTACAGACCGTCCTCGTTGCAGCAATAGATGGTTTCGCGTGTGGATCACGAGGCGTTGGGATCATCGGCAAGTCAGGAGCAGGAAAAACTAGAACCGCGGTTGCAATCCTCCACAAGGCGCACATGGCCGGCAAATCCATCTGTTTCCTAAAGGCTACCAAGCTCACAATCGTGGCCCAAGCTAGGTTCAACGATGATGATCAGGTAAAACACGCTGCCGAGATACGCATCCGCAGGGCATACAGTAGTCAGGTACTCTTGCTTGATGACCTTGGCAAGGGAAGGTTGCCCAATAGCGCCGAGGAGTTGCTTTATGACATTGTGGATGAGCGTAGCGAGCGTGGATTGCCAATCATATGGACTAGCAATGCCGGGAGTAAGGAACTGAAGGAAATGTTTTCTTCAGATCGCGGGATCCCAATCCTTCGCCGACTAGCGGAGTTTTCAGATATAATAAACCTATGAAAGAAAACAATTCAGAATCAATTTCATTATATGATTTGCCATTTAGCAATCGCGCAATAAATGTATTTCGCCGCGCTAATATTAATACTATACAACAATTAACAACATATTCAGTTGCTGACTTAAACCGTTATAGACATCTAGGAAAAGGAACCACTGCTGAAATTGTTACAGTATTGGGAATAATAGGTTTTTCATTAAGAAAACCAAAAATCGTTAAACAAGGTCCAATTACTAAAGAAGCGTTGTTAGATAAATTAGAAAAAATTCGCACATTACTTGAGCTTATTGAAGACTCAATAAATGAAAATATATGAAGCCATATCCAGAACCTGATCCAGACGATATATGAAATTACATTCTTGTATTCCAACTTCAGATTTAAGATATGGTAATATTCATTGCAAAATTTGTTTCAATACAATGACATATGAAGAAGCATTAAATTTGGATTCAGCATCATCAAAAAAACAACATTCTCATATAGTTAATAAAACATCTAATAAAGTATTAAATGTTTTTAAGAAATTATTAAAAAAGAAAAAGTCAGAATATTTAACAATTAAAGAACAATATGAATCACTTGCTGATTTAATTTATTGCATTGAAATGGCTAATAAAAAACAACCTAAAATCAAATGACTTGCGCCAAGAAACAAGTACTTTGCATCATCGTCTCACCAACAGGAGAACGCTTCGTTGGAGAGAACTCATGCCGGAATCCTCAAGCCGAATGCCCAAGGCAGCTCGGCGAGGATTACACTAAATGCATAACAATCTGCGAGCAGGAAGGTCACGCTGAAACCATAGCACTGGATAAGGCCGGCCATCATGCTCAAGGAGCAACCGTATATTTAATAGGTCACTCTCATTACTGCCGTAATTGTCAGATTGATCTATTCAATGCCGGAGTCAAATACCTAGCCAACCCAATAACAACAGAATAGCAAACAAACCCAAACCAAACCCAACAACAACCCAAACCCAAACCCAACTACCATGAAAGTACAACACGAAAGCGATTACATCCACATCCCAGTAAACAACGAGATGCTTGAGGAAGCCAAGAAGCGCTGCCAAATCAGGCATGACATCCACGGAGACTACATGACAACCAAGCCGGACTCACGTCTCCAAGGATTCCTCGGCGAAGCAGCAATCAAGTATTGTTACCCAAGCCTACAATACTTTGATGGCACCGGGCACGATCTAGAGACGGAAGATCAACAAGTCACGTTTGATGTCAAATCAGGCAAGGTAGGAACCATGCCTCGAGTCTACTTCAACATCCACTTGCTTGCATACCAAACCATCCACGCAAAGCATCTCATCTTCTGCTCAGTAACAGAGAACTACAAATCCGTAATAGCCAAGGGTCACATCAGCGCTGAAGAGTTTGACCAGCTCAAATTCACAATCGCTGAGGGAGATAGAATCGGACCTAGGATCAACGACCGTCCTCGATTCGCAATCAAGGGAACTCAGCTAAACAAGATGTCTACGCTGACAGACTTATTTGAGGGATAATAAACTTTTGGAGATTATTAAGAACCTTTTTTTGACTTCATTGTCAAGCATAAAAGAATTTAACTCTTTCAATTTGCTATTAAACCCACTATTAACCCAGAAAAACCCAGTGCTTACCCAAAAGAGATAGGTTAACTCCGCTTTCCTGATGCCCGAATTGAAACACAAAGTTCATGAGAAATTCTGTTGGCTTGTTTGTGAAGGAAAGAACTTCACGGAAGCCTTCAGGATCCTAAACCCGGAGGCCAAGTTTCCGGGGCAAATGGGTACTCAAATTGCGGCCAGGCCTGAGGTCAAGGAACGCATTGCGGAGATCAAGTTCGAGATTGATACCCGTAGCGTTCTGAAGATCTGCAGGAAGCGTGAATTGCTCCGTCAGATGGCTGAAGGAGTCACGCCTACCAAGGTCATCAGGAAAGCGAATGGGAAGGTTGAGGCGATCTTTGACAGGCACTTGGCATTGATTACGGATGCCAAGATTGCCGGAGAGTTCGCCCCGGAGAAGATGGAGGTTTCTGGTGGGCCAACCCTGCGGCTAGTCTTTGATTCATTTGGAAGAAACACCAAACTGCCCAAGGCGCTTGAGGAAGGCATCATTGACATTACTCCAGAGGAAGTCATTGATGGAGAGCCGGCCGCCGTGGAGCTGGATGAGATGCCGGAAGCGATGCCGGATGACTATTCCAAGTACGAGAATGTTGAATTGGATCCAAAAGATGATGTAAGTTTGGAATCCTTACTTGAGGAAAGTGTCGTTAGTAATGATGGGTTAATTCAAATCTCTATAGATGAGTGACTTATGAAACCCAACCATTATCTATGAGTGATATTATCTGTAGTTATTGATTTTTACCCACAATCAACCCATACTGAACCCATGATCGTTGCAATACTCGTTACCATTGGGATCCTGTCCATAGTAGGAAGCGCCCTGTTCGTTGCCATGTGCCTGATCCCGGAGATTGAGGCCGGCATCAAACGCATCAAGGATCTATTCCGATGAACGACCGCGGAGCCGGAACCATACTCCATGTTGCTGCATTCCTATTTGTGGCCGGCTTTATGGTGTTCTTTTGGATGATCCATAGGAAACTACGCAAGGTTGTCCGTAGAACCCGGAAGATCATGAAGAGGGAGAAGGCATACAACAAGTCGCGGTCATAATTAATGGTTGACACTATTGGTTGGATTGTGGCATACAAACATCATGTCTAATCAAGCTGTCTCTCCTACTAGTTTTACGGCCGGCTATACTTACTCTAGCGGGCCGGCTCTCCTGTATGGATCTGATCAGACTACCGTAACGAGGAACAAGCAGCCTGATACAGTAAGGTCTATGACTTGGATCTGCAAGAAGGTATCTGACGCTGAAGTGAAGTTCATCAGTAGCACTGGCACGGTTAAAAGGTTTCCTATCTACACGGATGCCGTGGGTGACTTCATCTATCCTCGTGGAAAGTATGAGCAATGCCCGGTACTCCGTGCATCCAATCGTGGATCCAAGGTATTGACTTCCTCTACGAAGTCTCCGCTTTCCTAGCCTTTCTGGCCGGCTTGCTTGGCCTGGCCGCGGGTTTGGCATGGGCGCGACCATAGATGGTCTTCTCCGTGATCCCTTCCGGCAATCCCTGCACAAAGATCCTCAACCTCATTGCATAGTCAGGGTTCAGTAACTTAACCAAGTGGCTGAACTCATGCCCAGTAGCCGCGAGCTTCGTCGCTTCAGTAAGAGTATGAACCTGCAATTGGTCGTATTGGTTATACATACTTGCAGTATTTATCATAATAGATAAGAACAGCAATCCTACATATGAACGATACAGGCTATAGATTAACTCCTCCACTATCCATCAAGCTATACATGAAGCAGGCGCTTGAGATCCGAGCGCAGGCAGAACGAGACGATGAGATGGGCATCCTCTATGCCGCAGAGCATATCATCATGAAGCTCAATAAGGTTCCGTTCTCTGAACCAATGGACTTGGATAGCACCTTGGCTAATCAGGTTGTTCTCCAATATGTTCAGCATCTGCTGTCATTGGATCAGTTTGAGGCAGCGGCAACCGTACTCTGGGGCGCTGAAGTCTATGACTGGCGACCGCGGTCATCTCGTGACACTTGGAGATGCCTCTTCAAGCACGATAAGGTATTGGTACAAGGAGCCGGAGCTATGGGCAAATCCTTTGGAGCCGCGGCATGGTTCTACCTCGATTGGTTCCGTGACCCGGAATACACTTGTATCAAGGTAATCTCGCTGACCAAGGAACACGCTGAAAGGAATATCTTCGCCAACATCAAGACATTCCATAGGACGGCATTGGTTCGTCCTCCCATGCTACAGGATGAAAAGGCTACGAGCATTCAGGCAACTCTAGACAACAAGAACGGGATCCATCTGGTGGCGATTCCAAAGGGAGAGAGTGGTCATGGAACTCTTCGTGGATTCCATCCAACGCCAAGGTTCGGTAAGGTTCATCCCAAGTGGGGCCGGCTATCACGTACGCATGTTGTACTGGATGAGGCTGAAGAGATCCCTGCCGGAGTGTGGGAAGGCATCAACAACATCTTATCTACTGCTGACATGAAGTCCCATCCGGGTCATATCAAGGTCTTTGGAGCAAGCAATCCCAAGGATAGGACGAGTGATTTCGGTCAGCGTTGTGAGCCTGCTGACGGATGGAATAGCATAGATTGTGAGGATGACTTTGAGTGGGATAGCCGGGATGGTTTCAAGGTATTGCGTCTTGATGCTGCTCGGTGCGAGAATGTGCTTGAGAAGCGGATCGTCTATGCCGGGTTACAAACCTATCAGGGATTCATGGCATACACGGCCAGAGGTAGAACCGCGGAGGCAATGACAATGGCTCGAGGTTGGTTCCCTGAAGAGGGAATGGCGATGAGCATCATAACTCCGGCAATGATGGACAACTCCTTGGGTACGGTACGGTTTATTGGACCGGTTGTGCCTCTTGCTGCCTTTGACTTGGCGCTAGAGGGTAATGACCAAGTAATGTGTTCCTATGGCAGGTATGGGCTTGCTGATGGATGGACTCCAATGAGTGGCAGGTTCATTTCATTCAAGACCGCCAAGACCGTGCTACAGTTGGACAGTCAGATACCATTCCCAAAGAAGGCAACCTTGGAGCAGACGCAGGCAATCATCAAGTTCTGCAAGCAGATGAAGATTGGCCCAAGATGGTTGTGCGTGGACAGGACGGGTAACGGAGCCGGGATCCACGATAGCCTTTGCTCATTGTTTGGAACGGATGTCTTGGGAGTTAACTACTCTTGGGCAGCTAGTGAGAGCAAGATCCTTGGAGAGGATAGCCAACGAGCGAATGAGGTCTACAATGGAGTAGTTACTGAGTTGATCTTCGGCCTGGCCAAGTACTTGGAGTTTGAGTATCTCAAGATTAGTCCATCATTTAGGAACGAGGATTTGATCCGTCAGGCGACTGGCCGGCGTTACAAGCAGAAGGGAAAGGGAATGGTCAGGGTTGAGAGCAAGGCAGACTTCTGCAAGAGGACGCGGCAACGTAGTCCAGACGCATTGGATTCCTTGTCATTGCTAGTGTACCTGATGAGGCAACGATCCGGGATGACTGCACAAATGACGGAAATCAGACAAGATACTGGAAGGCAACAGACCTTGAAATCTATCATTGAAAAAATGGAGTTTGTAGACTTCTCTGAATAGATGAAGAAAACACATAAATGCCCAGCGTGTGGATCAGAATGCAAGCCGCATCAATGCAAGGCGTGTCAGGATAAAGCAAGTGCGGTCTACAAGCGGATGGAAAGAAAGTTGAAGCCATGATGGAGTTCAAGAACCCTATCCCAGTGAAGACAGAACTTGGAGATGGAATGGCAATATATATGGTCAATAGCGGAACATTTGCCAATGATGTTTGGACGGTTGCATTAAATGATGGGAGCGTTCGTCACTTTAGAACGGATCAGATAACAATAGAGAAGAACGCAACTTGGAATATTTACTCGGTAGTGTAATGGTAACACTTCTCCCTTTGGAGGAGACATTCATGGTTCAAGTCCATGCCGAGTAGCCAATCCACAAAAGATTGCACGAATGTCAAAGTTATGTAGAGCTTTACAATTCCTTGACTTTTGTTGGTAAATGAATAGGATTTGTAATGGAGTCAGGTGAAGCCCGTAACACGGACAAGCATGGCTCCTTATCGTGGGAAACTTCGGTGAACCACTGCTCCACGGACACGCCGAAAGGATTCTGTGGGTGCTTATAACCGGGGGAGGCATTGAGGGACATCTAGAAATATCTGGGTGTAGCGACCTGAACCTCCTCCGACCATTTTACAATGAATACAAACAACACACCACGCACGGACAAAGCCATAGAAGCAATGGGTCTAAAAGCCTTTGTCGTTCCAGTAGAAGTATGTCGTCAGATTGAACTGGAACTAGCCGCATCCAAGGCCGAGGTCGAGAAACTCAAAACGGAGTACTGGTTTATGGAAGAGGCAATGAGCAAGGAAATTGCCACGCTAAAGGAGCAGAGAGACGAGGTCATTGAGATTGCAGATGTCTTGAGAAGCGGAGGAAGTCGCGCTTGCCGTGAGCTTCACCATTCAAAGCGAGATCGACACGAATACGGAGAATCCTGCCCTGTGGAGGAGCGGATAGAAAAAGCAGAATCCGAACTAGACCAACTCAAAGCAACCATGAACCACGACAAGAAATGAACACAACCGACACACCACGCACAGATACTTATTACGCTGGAAAGGGATGCGAATGCTCTGCACATAACCGCAGTGAATGTGGTTGCGATGTGGATTGGACAGATCCTCGCATCTATGAACTACAGGCCGAGGTTGAGTTTTGGAAATCAAAAGCGTACGAAGCCGAACACCGCGAGGGAAAGTTAGAGGCCGAGATCACTAGGCTGAAAGCATTATTTTATTACCATCACGAATCGTATTGCCGTAAATGTGGTTCAAAAGAAATGACTGACACTACAAAAGGTAATGTCAGCGATAGTTGACAATACAGGAATGTTTACGATTTGTTTCCTAATTCCACTTATAGTGGAATATCGCTACATGGCCTAATCATTTGCATGGCAAATCAACCTGTCCTTATGTAAAGGACACATTACAGAAAACTTGTCCCTTTATAAAGTACACTTGCGTGTAACAAATAAAACTATTTGCTATTTTTTTAGATTAATATAATGATCGCTGAATGATCAAGGATCACTCAAGGCGTAGGATGACGGAGACGAATTTGCTAATTAAAAACCGAGCAATCCAACCATACGCAGTCATTGCAGGGATCCAAACATACATTGATTATCTCCACGAGAACCTTTGTTTCTTCCCGCCAGAGGGAAGGCTGAATTTTGGGATGGGTGATGTTGCCGGCCTTACGCAAGTCTGCAACAACTACGCTACGATGCTGCAGATCCCACAAGTAACGCCATCTCCTGTGTCTCCATACGATGCCGACGCTGATGCTTGGTTTGAGGCCGTCAGGCTAGCCAACATCGCCGCAGGTGCGAGCGCATCGCTGGCTGCTATATCAACGCCGAACAAGGTGGTCATGAATAACCTATTCCTCACGCTGAAAGCCCAGAACGTCTGGGCGGCGGCGCAACAATCCAACTTTTTTGGAGCGTCACCGTACCTTGCAGGCGCGCTTGTGCCTCTGAATCCATCATTTGCAACCGTAACAAACAACAATTTTGTTGAGGCAGACTACAGCAGAACAAGCGGATTACTAGGTGACGGCACCAGCAAATACATCAAAACAAACTTTTTACCATCAGCGGCCAATCAGGACAACCTTCACTTGCAGGCATACATTACGCAAGGAGCATCGCTCACAACTAGAATATTTTTAGGAAATACAGTTATAGCAACATCTGGAGGTTTCTATGCTAACATTGCTACTGCAGCAAGTGGAACTGCGGTGACAACAAAGTGTCTTGGCGCTTCATCAACTAATGGAACCCTTGGAAGAGCAACTGGACTAGCCTCAATCAATAGGAGCGTTACTGCAACGTATGATAGATACCTTTGTGGAAACACAGTTGGTGTAACAAGCGTTGGATCTGCTCCTGTTATTGCAGCATTTACCGTATTTGCTGGTTCAACAGGACAATCGGGAACATACAACAATGCAAGGATTGGTTTTTACTCAATCGGATCATCAATTGCTACAACTGCAACCTACCTATCTAATGCGCTGGCTGTGGAGACCGCGCTAGCAACAACTTTCTCCTCACTCACCTAATCACTATGAGCTGGCTTATCGTCACACCTGAACAGAATACCGAACTAAACGCTATCAACGCAACGCAGTCAGGAAAGGATTGCACCGCGCTAGCTACGGTTGACGGCGTGCTAGTAACCAACGCAGACAAGATTGGTGATGTGTATTGGAGTGCTTACCAAGACTTCCTTGCTACACTATCTCCATTTGATGGAGAGCCAATTTGGCCTGCGTCACAAAACAATAATACTGATGAATTAATACCAACTGAAGAACCTAATACATAAAAATTACATACTACAATTTCTTGTAGTAGCAAGCAACTAGTATGTAGTTATACAGATCATGAATATAAAAGTGCCTGAACACATTGAGCAAATTGCCATCAATAAGCTGACTCCTTATGCTAGGAATAGTAGAACACATAGCGATCTTCAGATCAGTCAGATAGCGGCATCCATTCAAGAGTTTGGATTTACCAACCCGGTATTAATTACAGACGAGTGCGACATCATTGCTGGCCATGGACGAGTGCTGGCTGCCAAGAAGCTAGGATTTGATACCGTACCCTGCATCAAGTTGGATCATCTTACTGCAACCCAACGCAAGGCATATGTGATTGCTGATAATCAATTGGCGCTCAATGCCGGATGGGACTTTGATGTACTGGCAGTAGAAATTGATGAGCTTAATGACTCCAAATATGATATTTCATTGCTCTCATTCACTAATGAGCAATTGGCAGACATGATTGGATCCGCTGAAGAACCACCTGAAATTGAACCAGAAAAGCCAAAAAAGGATTCAGAAACAATCATTTGTCCAAAGTGTCATCATGAGTTTGTAAACTAATTTTCTTGATAGCTAATAAGTTTGTAAACTAATTTCCTTGATAGCTATTAACAAATAAAGCATAACCAAACATTGTGGCTAAACCAATCAATGGCATGATCCCTCCCGGAGGGTGGCATTACTTCCAAGGAGATGTTCGCTTGGAATCATGGGCCTTGCCCGAATTGTATCGAGTAGTTCAGAACTACAGGGCAGAGAACGCATTGCCGTCCGGCGATGTTGAGGGAGATGTGAACGAACAGCTTTGCGGCAGGAATCCTCACTATTGCCACGGAGTAGATAGCCTTACCATTAATATGGTCAGCGTCAATCCGGCTACCGCGGTTGAGGAACTGATGAATGACATCCAGACATGGGCAAAAAACATCTTGGCTTCCAATAAACCTTATAACTTGGTTGATGATGCTGAAGCTGCTCGTCGTGCTAGGATCTGCTTGCATTGTCCAAAGAATGCCAATTGGCGTGGAGGATGCGGACCTTGTATCAATAGTACTGACCGTCTCTGCGCTAGTGTGCGTCAAGCTAGAGACATTGCTGACACTCCTGTGCTTGGAGGATGCCACATTTTGCGACATGATAACAGGTCAGCAGTCTTCCTAGAGAAAGATCTGTTTAATGATAACGCTGAACTTCCAAACGAGTGTTGGATAAAACAATAGTTTATGGCCGCTGACATCAAACCTCTACCTCCAAAGATCACGGATCAATTCATCCACAAGTCTCCCAAACTTGTTGACCCACATGACCGTCCTAGAGTTCTTGATCTCAAGGTTGAGCAGTCCACAACTACATCTACTGACACAGTTGATCCGCAGACTCTCAAAGTTCGCCGGATGTTTGTTGACGCTCGGCAAGCACACTCTGCATATCGTCGCCTAAAGCAACAGAATGTTGAAAGGAACAGGAAGAACCAACTGATCCAAAAGAAGCTCAACAATGAGCCTCCTTACTCTCTAAAGAAGCTAGAGAGCATGGGTCAAAATTGGAGGAGCAACCGTCCTACCGGGTTCATTTCCACAATGATCAGCCGTATCCAACCTCCGTTCAAAGAGGTCATTGATACAGCGCCAACGCTTACTTTTAGCAAGTACCCATCAGAGAGTGCTGATTCTGAAAACAAGACAAAGATCTTCCGTGAGGAAGTAACAAAGTGCATCCGCGGCTGGAAGGGTCACGATGATCTTCTAGCCCAAACAACTCACGAGAATACTACATTTGGATTTTGTGGATGGGTATGGGATGACATGCGCGACTGGAAGCCTGAGTTCTTGCGGCAAGATTATACCTTTTTCTCAATTGAGACTCCTCATGATGTCAACGCGACTCCAATTTGGGCGCGCAAGCGTAGGTATCAAATTGCGGAATTGCTTCCCATCCTTGAGAGGCCAGAGATCTCCATGCTTGCCGGATGGAATATAAACAACCTTATCAAGGCCATCAACAATGCTATCCCTGCCGGAAGGACGCTTGATGCCGATGACGATGCTCGTAGATACGAGGATTGGATCCGCGAAGGATCCTATGGAGCATCCTACGAAAACGATGCCAAATATGTGGAGCTAGGTGAACTTTGCGTGAGGGAACCTCATGGCAAAATCAGCAGGTTTGTATTTGATGACAAGTCAGGTGATGAGATCTGCACACAATTGGATCGTTACAACAAGATGACTGATTGCATCAACCTATTTTCTGTTGAGATTGGTTCCGGCAACTTGATGTCATCTCGTGGAGCTGGGCGCGACTTGTACAACACCCACGTTGCCATTGAGAAGGCACGAAACCTTGTCATTGATAATACCTACATCAAGGGACTCCTGATGCTAAAGAAGGGCCCTAACGCGCGAACAGATGCCGCTCCTCTATCTGTTGCCCATCCGATTGCCTATGTTTCTGAAGGATATGAAGTCATTCCTCAACAGATGCCGGCCGATGTTGATGATTTCCTAAAACTTGATCAATTTATCTCCGGCCTGGCCGAGATTCAGGTAGGAACATTCTTGCCCGGACAAGTTACTGACTCAAAACAAGGTCAAAAGAGAACAGCATCTGAAGTAAATCGTGTTGCCGCGATTGAGAACCAACTCCGTCAGGGAATTCTGATGCGTTGGAGCAAGCAGTATACTGCCGGAATTGAGCGTATGCAGCGTGGAATATGCCATCCAGAGCATATCAAGGCAGCTGCAAATCTATATTCAATGCTTCAAGTAGTCAGACTCAAGGAACCTAATGCAATTTGGGCAAGACGTGAGGTAGTTGATGCATTTGATCAGTCAGGAATTGATCTTCCGGGATTCCTAGTTCCATTTGAGGTTCATGAACACCTTGATGAGGACGCAATTCATTGCTGTCTGACGATGATGGAGAGAAATCTTCCTCCAGCGGATATACTTTTGATGGCATATTCTCCTGCCTCTGAGCTTCTGCCAGACACAACGGCTGCTGATAGCCAAATCTTTGACATGGTTGTCCAGCGCTATTCCGGAAACCCAAATATCAACCAAGATGAGCTTACCAAGATGGATATTTCATCCAAGGTTGGCGAAGCAAAAGCCAATCAGCTTGTTCTTCCAAAGGATCAGGTTGAAGCCAATGCTATTGAGGCGACTCGTCAGCAGATTATTGAGCTACAATCCATCATGGCAGGGCAGGACGTGCCTACATCTCCTCGAGACAATGACATGATCCACTTACAGACAATGGCACAGAAGCTATTGCCAGTAATTGAGAATGCTCCACAAGGAGCGTTGCCACCAGAGATGGTTCAACCATTGTCTAAAGCACTTCAACACTTTGGAAGTCATATTGGCCAGGCCCATCAAAAGGGTGGAGATAAGAAAATACTTGCTGAATATGAGCAAGCAGCAAAGAAAGCAGTAGCTCACTTGACTGCCGGCCATCAACAAGCTCCTATGCCAAATCTTGTCCCTGCAGCAGCTCATAATGGAGGAGGCGCTCCGGCTATTCGCAGGATTAACCAATCACAAATCAAGACGGTTGGAGAAATTGAGGGACAATCAGAACCTAGCCAAACCGGGCATGTCCAAAGTGTCTCAACTCCTCCACGACCAGTAACAGCAGCTTAACAACTAACCAACTAAAACTATGGGTGGCCTCGCAACAACTCCTCAACAAAACAACGGGATGCAAATCAATGGAATGATTGGCCCTGATGGGATTCAGCAAGATGTAAATCTTGTGTCTACAATCCCTAAAATGCAAGATACAGTTGGAGGTCCATTGCCTTATGCAAAGCTAGAGTCTAGTGATCCAAGGGTGACGGCACAACAGCAATCATATCAAAAACAATTTGCTAAAAATGATGCTCCGTCTCCTGCATATGCCGCCGGGTTGAAGCGTCATCAAGAATCAATGAAGGCCAATACTGAGCAAGATTTTCAGAATGCTTGGTCACAACCAAACCAACCTACATTTAATGACCAAAGCGTTGGAACAAATAACTACGGTCGTGAGTACTCAAAACCTGCAACCCAAGAAGATGTAATTGAAATGGAAATCAGAAAGGCTGAACAACAATACAAATAAAATATGGCTTGGACTCCAAGTGACGCGGTAATGTTTAGAGAATATCTAAGCAATAATAGACATAACTTAATTTCTCACTTGATGGAAAGCACTCCATCTGTAGAAATAACAAATGATGCAAAGGTAGAAGGAGTAGCACTCCAAGGAGCCTTCAAAGAAGGTTACCAGTCTGCCATTGCACTCATGCAACAACTATCAATACCACCCAATAGACAAGACGATGCCACTGCTGGTGGTTTCGCATCAATGTAATTTATGGAAAACACAAACGTAGTACCTGAGTCCACGGCAGCGAATAATACATTCAGCACACCTTCGCTTGATGCAGATCAAATATCGTCAACAACGCTTGATCAGATTGATCAAATGCTAGATGCAGCGGAAGCATCAGTATCACATGTTGCTCCGGCATCACGGGTTGATCAGCAGACATTGGATTCCTTGAATAGGATTACTGAAGCGTCTCCAATTCCTGACCCAAATCTTCAAGTTCAAGCACAACCAGCGCCTTCTCCAGAGCCTCCTGCTCCTGAACCAACGCCGGAACCAACGCCGGAACCTATAATTCCAGAAGTTGATCCATCTATTGACCCGGATATTGCCGCAATCCAACCTCCTCAAAATATATCTGAGGCAAACCAAAATAATTGGAAAGCACTTCAGCAAAAGGCATCAGAATACAAACAACAAGCGGAACAAGCTGAAGTTCTTAGGCAGCAGCTAGAGCAATTAAAGAATGAGTCACAATCCAAAGTCATCCCTGAAGACTATGAGGAACTCAAGCAGTTCCGGGCAGTCTTTGATACGCAAAACGATCCCAATTTCAAGAGTAAGTACGACTCTCCGATCTCAACTGCCACGGAGAGCATATACTCAATTCTACGCAAGAATGGCGCTCCTGATGAGGTCATCAACTCAATTGAAGAAGCCGGAGGTCCTGACAAAGTAAATCAGAACTGGTGGAAAACGCAGGCTCTTGACCGTCTCCCTTTCACGGACGCTGAAAAGATCAAACAGAACCTTGTGGCAATGTCAGATCTCAAGGAGGGTCGTGAGAAAGAAATTAACGAGATGGCAGCAAAGCGCCCAGAGTACCTTGAGAGGCAGAAGACTGAGCTTGTTGATAAGTTCTATAATACCCATCAAGAGATGGAGCAGTATGCCTCAGAGATCGCTAAAGACATTCCTTGGGCATCTTTCAGAAAAATTGAAGACTCAATGTCACAACAAGAAAAGGTTGAGGCAGCAAAGCACAACAATGCCGTCAGCGTTCTACAAGAAAGGTTTACTGCAGCATTGTATCCAACGACTCCCAAGACGAGAGCAGAAGTTGCAGCAGCCGCGGTAGCTAGTCATGTTTTGTCTGAGCAGCTACGATTGGAGCAAGCAAGTAAGGCTCAAATTCAAGCAGAACTTCAAAGGCTAACCAATGAGAACAATGCTTTGAAGAATGCAGGAAGAATTCCAAAATCAAACCCAACTCCGCAAAATACATCTAGACCATACAATCAGGGAGATCGCATCAAAATGAATGCATCTGATGCCATTGATATTGGTTTGGATGAAGCTCTTGGAATGTAATTTGTGGAAGAACTAGCAATACCTTCTCTCAAGATCTCTGCGCTTGAGAAAAAGACTCTTGCAGCAGAAGCATCCGTCAATCCTTTTAGCACTGCACCATTGCCAATGCTACGAGGAGGCAAACCAGTACAACCTACAAATAAATACCCACAACCACAACCATTAATGCCTGAACCAATCGTGCCGGATCCAATTTTTCCTCAACCAATCACTCAAACCGTCCAACCTATGGACATTGTGCAGGAAATTGCACAAGAGAAGCCAAAGAAAAAGCCCGGAAGGCAGCCAAAAGAGCAGGTGAATAATCCTATTGTAGAATCTAGAACAGCAGAGGGACTTCCATCATATCGTTGCGAGTTTGAGGGAAGGGATATCTTTGTGGCCTGGCCATGGTACAAGTTCACAAACCCAGTTAC
>Ga0194047_10001009_pt1 | contig 17881 bp, 12 predicted proteins | sample JunL225m_MetaG_2_FD_160070 | JGI IMG/M metagenome (GOLD analysis project Ga0194047, IMG submission 160070) | Anoxic zone freshwater microbial communities from boreal shield lake in IISD Experimental Lakes Area, Ontario, Canada - Jun2016-L221-5m | ecosystem: Environmental > Aquatic > Freshwater... | reverse complement strand
AGAAGAAGAAATTGAGTTTTTGGAAAATGCCCAGGCGCGTCAGCGTTTATTAGCAGTGAAAACAAAATTACAGGCTTTGCGCGCTGGCGCGAAGCAGGGAAAAATTTTGCGTGATGGCATTCAGATTGTTTTGGCCGGGGCGCCCAATGTTGGTAAAAGTTCCCTTCTAAATAGGTTGGCGGGCGAAGAGGTTGCAATCGTTACCCCGATTGCTGGGACAACTAGGGATCGGGTAAAGGAAAGTATCAATATTGAGGGCGTTCCTATTCACATTATTGATACCGCTGGCCTTAGAGAAACGCTTGATGTGGTGGAGGCCAAAGGGATCGAAAGGTCTTGGGACGCAATTCGCATGGCTGATTTGGTCATTTTTCTGAGTGATGTTGACACGCAAGCCAATGCTCATAGCCTTCGAGAGCAGATTTTGGGGGAGCTTTCACCAAAATGCCCGGTTTTAGAAGTCCTGAATAAGGCAGATTTGTTAGCTTCGCCACCTGGGCTACCCCAAGGTAACGCATTATTAATTTCCGTCAAAACTGGTGATGGCATTGAGGCCCTCAAGCAAAAAATATTGCAAGCAGTTGGTTGGGCCGGCCCCCAAGAAGGTGCTATTTTGGCCCGCTCCAGGCATTTAGACTGTATTGAGCGCGCCGCTGAACATATTGAAAAATCGGAAGAATTCGCAGCAAATGGCAACAGTTCTCTTGAGTTGTTCGCAGAAGAGCTATTTTTGGCTCAAAATCACCTCGGTCAGATTACTGGAAAACTGCTTCCTGACGATCTTTTGGGCAAAATTTTTAGCCAATTCTGTATTGGTAAATAAAGGGTTCACCCCCTCCAGGCTATCGCCGCTTAGATGACCGAAATGTTAAAATCGCTGGACTAAAAATTAAAACTTCATAGGAAAACACATGATTACTGCTACCAGCGGACAGATTAATGTCAACGCGCCAGATTACGTAAAGAACAAGCGCTTAATTGATTGGGTTGGTGAGATTGCTGCTCTGACTAAACCCGATCACATCCATTGGTGTGACGGTTCGCAAGCCGAATATGACGAATTCTGCGAACTATTAGTACAAGCGGGTGTATTCAAGCGCTTAAACCCCGCTAAGCGTAAAAATTCATTCTTGGCCCTCTCTGATCCAGAGGATGTGGCACGCGTTGAAGACCGAACCTTTATCTGCTCTGCTAAAAAAGAAGATGCAGGTCCGACCAACAACTGGGTTGAGCCAAGCGAAATGCGCGCGACATTGCAGCCATTGTTTGATGGTTGCATGCGTGGCAGAACGATGTATGTAGTCCCATTCTCAATGGGCCCAATCGGTTCACCAATCGCACATATTGGTGTTGAGCTATCAGACAGCCCATACGTTGCAATCAATATGCGCTTGATGACCCGCATGGGTAGAGCAGTCATAGACCAGCTTGGTGCCAATGGCGAGTTTGTTCCTTGTATTCATACTGTAGGCAAGCCGTTGCTTGCAGGCGAAAAAGATGTTGCATGGCCAAACAATAAGAATAAGTACATTGTTCACTACCCAGAAACCCGTGAGATCTGGTCTTTTGGATCAGGCTATGGCGGTAACGCTTTGTTGGGTAAAAAGTGCTTTGCTTTACGCATTGCTTCGAACATGGGGCGCGAGCAAGGCTGGCTAGCAGAACATATGCTGATCTTGGGCGTGACATCTCCTGCCGGCAAGAAATACCATATCGCAGCCGCTTTTCCATCTGCTTGTGGCAAAACAAATTTCTCCATGATGATTCCCCCAAAAGGATTTGATGGCTGGAAGGTCACTACTATTGGTGACGACATTGCATGGATCAAACCTCGCAAAGACTCAGTTACTGGCAAAACCCGCTTGTTTGCTATTAACCCAGAATCTGGTTACTTCGGCGTAGCTCCTGGCACAAACCGTCAAACCAATCAAAACTGTATTGACTCTTTGAACCAAGATGTGATTTTCACGAACGTTGGTTTAACTGACGATGGTGATGTTTGGTGGGAAGGTTTGACTGAAACACCCCCAGCACATTTGATCGATTGGCAGGGAAAAGACTGGACTCCTGCGGATGGCGCTGCTGGCCGTAAAGCTGCGCATCCAAATTCACGCTTCACCGTTGCTGCTACCAATAACCCTGCGGTTGATCCTAAGTGGGATGATCCGGAAGGCGTTCCAATTGATGCATTCTTGTTTGGTGGGCGTCGTTCAAATACCGTGCCTTTGGTTAGTGAAGCGCGTGATTGGGTTGAAGGCGTCTACATGGCTGCAACCTTGGGCTCTGAGACAACCGCAGCAATTACTGGCCAAATTGGCGTAGTGCGTCGTGATCCATTTGCGATGATTGCATTTGCTGGCTACAACATGAGTGATTACTTTCAACATTGGCTTAACATCGGCAAGAAGTTAGAAGCTGATGGCGCTGTGCTGCCTAAGATCTATTGTGTCAATTGGTTCCGCAAAGATGAAAATGGTAAGTTTGTATGGCCTGGCTTTGGCGAGAATATGCGCGTTCTTTCTTGGATCCTAGAGCGCGCAGAAGGTAAAGCAAGCGGCAAAGAAACTCCTTTTGGCATTACTCCGGAATATAGCGATATGCACTGGGGTGGCCTTGATTACTCTGTTGAGAAATTTACAAAGGCTATTACAGTCGGACTTGATGACTGGAAAAATGAGCTGAAGTTACATACAGAGTTGTTTGATCACCTCGGCGATCGTTTGCCAAAAGAGATGAAAGAGACTCGCGCAAAAATCGAACAACGTTTGAACGCTTAAGTTTCATTTAGTACTAAACGATTTATCTAGACTCAGTTATATGACCAAAACCCAACACCATGAAATAGTGGTGATTGGGGCAGGCATCTGCGGAGCAACCATTGCCAATGAGTTGCTCGAGCGCGGCAAAACAGTTTGTATTGTCGATGCTGCATCTTCCCCTGCAAGCGCTTGCTCAAGCCATACTTATGCTATCGCACACCCTCATATAGGCAAAGGCTCTCCACGTCTATTGCGCTTAACGCGCATTGCATTTTTATTGGCTGAGAGCCGTTGGGGTGCCGTGTGGAATCAACATGGAATCTTTCAGCCTACTAAAAAAGATAACGTATTTGATCTAGCAGAAATTACCAATTACCTCGCCTCTATAGGCCTTGATGAAAAATTGGCACAGCCCTTAAGTGCAGCAGAGGCAAAAGAAGTTTGTGGAATGACACAAAGCGGCGTTTGGTTGGCACGAGGCGCATCCTTAAATCTATTTGAGGCCACAAACCAGGCGTTAAAAAATCACGATCTTCTGACTTGTGTTTGGAATACGCGGATTGCACGACTAGAAAATCGTGATGGCCAATGGTTTCTAATGAATGAAAATAATGTGGCTATTTTGTCTGCAGATAAGTTAGTAATTGCCGCGGCAATGGATAGTAAAGCCTTGATAAGAAGTATTGGCATTAGGGTCCCCTTAAAGCCAGTGCGCGGACAATTGAGTTTTTTCTCTGTCGACAAGAATGACCCTTGGGCAGAAAAATTGCCAAGGGTTGGAATTTCAGGAGATGGCTACTGCCTTCCAGCTGAGCAGCAGGTGGATGGTAGCTATCGTTGGATTGTGGGATCAAGTTTTGATGAGGGGGAAGATGACCTATCCCCTCGAGAACGTAGCGATGACTTCAATCGTGAACAGGCAAGAGGTTTAGTGAATTATCCACAGGGTAAGTCTTCAGGCTTACAAAAAGGCGGCAACTTTGTAGGAGTGCGTTGTGTGGCAGGAGACCGCCTGCCTATGATTGGAGCATTGATCCAGCGATCAGGAATCTATTTGGCCACTGCGCTCGGCTCTAGAGGGGTTCTCTGGTCAGCTCTGGCAGCAAAGCTGATCAGCGCTCAAGTGCTAGATGAAGACTTGGCTTTGCTCGCCCGCTTTGGTTTGGCTGCTGATTTGGTTGCGGCACTCGCCCCCGCCCGTTTTTTTGCTGGAGCCTTAGCAGCGCCCTCGGCTTTGGGCGCTTTGGCTTCAAACTCAAAACTTGTTTTTCCTTCTGCACCTAAAACTAAATAGGCCTTAAAGCCACGGCCAGTTCGGTTTGACTTGAAGTTGGTCAATAAGTCCGTTCTGCCCTCTTTGAGTAACTTCTGAATTTGTTCAGGAGAAATCTCTTGTTGCAGAACCACCTTGCCGGTTTTAAAGTCACACGATTTGTTAGGACCAGTATTGTTTTCACATAGATAGCGCATGCCATCTTCATAGACTGCGCCCGAACATTTTGGACAAACTCCTAAAGTAAGGCGCCCCGTGAAATCAATCGCCTCAGTTTCTTCTTCTTGTGTGTTGCCAAAGTCAAACTCAAGCTTGAAGCCAGCATTGGGATAGTCGGCATCATCTTCTGGAATTTCAGATAATTTGATGATGGCAGCAAATGGACGGCCTATTTTGCTGCGAAATCCTTGCAGGGGCCCAATCGTTTTTTCACGCAACAACTCTTCTACCTCAGGAAATTCAAATGCACGACCACCAGGAGTTTTGCTAATAGTAAAGCCGCATTTTTCGCAGGCAAAGCGACGATAGTTTTCTTTGACCGAGCCCTTGCAGTGTGGGCAAGGCGTGGACAAGGTTGTGTAGTCACCAGGAATGGTATCGCTGTCATATTCCTTAGCACGCTTGACGATGCGCTGTGTCATCTGCGCAATCTCTTGCATAAAGGTGTCGCGATTCATCTTGCCTTGCTCAATCAAGGACAGTTTATTTTCCCAGTTGCCCGTTAGGTCAGGGCGAGTGAGCTCTTCTACATCTAGGCCCCGTAGCAATGTCATTAATTGAAAAGCTTTGGCAGTAGGAATGAGTTCACGAGCCTCGCGCACCATGTATCTTTCTGCCAGCAGGCCCTCAATAATTGCCGCGCGTGTAGCTGGAGTTCCAAGGCCCTTTTCCGCCATTGCTTCACGCATCTCATCATCATCAACCCACTTGCCCGCGCTTTCCATTGCCGAGAGCAATGTAGCCTCGGTATAGCGAGCAGGTGGCTTGGTTTTTAATGGCACAGCAGCGATGGACTCTGTTTGAACACTTTCGCCCTCTTGAACCGGAACCAGTTCGTCATCAGCTTGATTAGATCTGCCATAGACGGTTAGCCAACCTGGATTGACAAGCACGCGTCCCTCAGTTTTAAAGTGGTGTCCAGATGCTTCGGTGATGCGAGTAGTAACACGGAATTCGGCAGCTGGATAAAAGACTGCCAAAAAGCGCCGCACCACTAAGTCATAAAGCTTGAACTCTGGCTCGCTCAAACTTTTTGGCGTTTCCAGTGTTGGAATAATCGCAAAGTGATCAGAAATTTTTGAGTTATCAAAAATACGCTTATTGGGTTTTATCCAGCCATAACCCGCCTTCGCTTTTGGATCCTTCGGATCACCTTGAAGAATTTGTTTAGCAAATCCCCGATAGTCTTGTGAATGCGCAGCCAGGTTTTCCATGGTTTGCTTCACAGTATCTAAATAATCCTCAGGCAATGCTTTTGCATCGGTACGAGGATAGGTCAATACTTTGTGGCGTTCATAGAGGGCTTGTGCCAAGCCCAAGGTATTTTTTGCAGAAAAGCCAAAACGCGCATTCGCTTCGCGTTGCAAACTGGTTAAGTCAAATAGTTGTGGCGCTAACTGTGTTGCTGGCTTAGCCTCCTCAGTTACTGTTGCCTTTTTGTCGCGACAGGCAGCAACAATACTTTGTGCAGCAGCTTCGCTCCAGAGGCGATTTTCTCGTGCGTCAGGCTCGGTCACATCCTTTTTAAACTTAGGGTCAAACCAGCGCCCTTCATAGATGCCAGCTGATGCAATGAATTCTGCTTTTACTTCCCAGTAATCTTTTGAAACAAACTTTCGAATCAATTCTTCGCGCTCAACCACGATCGAAAGGGTTGGTGTTTGTACACGACCTACTGTGGTTAAGAAAAAGCCACCGCTCTTGCTATTAAAAGCCGTCATGGCGCGAGTACCATTAATGCCTACAAGCCAGTCTGCTTCCGAGCGACAACGTGCTGCGTCAGCTAGGGGTTGCATTTCAACATCAGAGCGAAGGTTTGCAAAGCCATCTCGAATAGCGGCTGGTGTCATTGACTGCAACCAGAGCCTTTGGATGGATTGCGATGCTTTGGCATGTTGAGCAATCAATCTAAAAATTAATTCGCCTTCACGTCCCGCGTCACAGGCATTAATTAATGAAGTAACGTCTTTGCGTTTAATTAGTCTTTGCAGAACCTTCAGACGCGACTCAGTTTTCACGATAGGCCGCAAATCAAAGTAAGGGGGCACAACTGGCAAATTAGCAAATGACCACTTACCTCGCTTAACGTCAAATTCTTCGGGAGCAGCGATTTCTAATAGATGGCCAACAGCAGAAGAAATAACAAAGCCATCACTTTCAAAATAATCCTCATGCTTGGTAAATCCGCCCAGTGCTTTGGCGATGTCATTAGCAACCGAGGGTTTCTCGGCAATGATCAGCGCCTTTGGGTGCTCCACAGTGGAAGTTTTGGAGCTGCTTTTGGTAGATGCTTTAGCCACGCGTTTGCCTAAATTTGAGTCTGAAATGATGTTTTTAATAGCGAAAAAGTGGACCAATTTAAACCAACCGGGGCTTTGGTCCCTTGTTCACCCCTTTTTTATTATTAACCGATAAATTAAGAAAAGTCCAAAATGGCACTATTGCAAGCTTTTGTTAATATCCAATCTTCAACAGTTTTTTACATTAAAACGCTTTAAAAGTACTTTAAATAGGGTTTTTCTTAAAAATTGAGCTCTTCAAGAACATCTTTTGGGGAGCATGCAAGCTTAGCCCCTTGCTGGATGAGTTTGTGGCAACCGCCAGAAAGGGGGTTATTAATAGCGCCTGGAAGGGCAAAAACCTCCCTTCCTAGCTCTGCTGCAAGGCGTGCAGTGATTAGGGAGCCAGATTTTTCTGTGGCCTCTATAACCACTACGCCGATAGCTAGGGCTGCAATTAGGCGATTTCGCTTGGGAAAGTGGAAACGCTTAGGCCCTGCTCCCAAAGGGAGTTCTGAAATCAACAGACCCTGTTTGCTGATGGCCTTCGCAAGTCCCATATGCTCCCTGGGGTAGGTAATATCAAGACCCGTCCCACAAACGGCTAATGTTAAGTGCCCCTTCCCAAGCCCAATAGTGGCTCGATGCGCGACCCCATCTATGCCTCGAGCAAGCCCTGAAATAATGAGAAGGCCCGCCCTTGAAAGCGCTTGCGCGAAGACGGCGGCATTTTGTAACCCACCGCTGCTGGCTGCGCGTGAGCCAACAATGGCAATCATGGGCATCTTTAATAAGCGGGCATTCCCCTGGATGAAGAGCTGACTAGGAGGGTCATATAAGTCATTGAGTCGGGTGGGATATTGACTATCCCCCCGCTTGATTTGTAGGATGGGGTCGATAGATAGGCTTTGCATAAAATGATTTTGACTTCCAGAAAAATAGTGACAATCAGCACGAGCAGATTAGTCTGTTGGATAATTCCTACATGGCTTCATTAACCGTCCTTTGCTATCCCGACCCACGCTTGCATAAGGTTGCTAAACCAGTGACGCAAGTAGACTCACGTATTAAAAAAATTGTGGCTGATATGGCTGACACCATGTATGAGGCGCCCGGCGTTGGTTTAGCTGCAACCCAGGTCGACATCCATGAGCGCATTGTGGTGATTGATGTGTCTGAAGAGCAAAATGAATTGATGGTGTTTATCAACCCAGAAATTATTTGGGCCAGCTCAGAAAAAAAATCGTGGCGCGAAGGTTGTCTTTCTGTTCCAGAGTTTTACGATGAGGTAGAGAGGCCAGACCAAGTCAAGGTGAGGGCACTAGACATCAACGGCACAGAATTCGAGATCGAGGCCGACGGCCTCTTGGCAGTGTGTATCCAGCATGAGCTAGATCATCTTCAAGGAAAAGTATTCGTTGAATACTTATCCATGCTCAAGCGCACCCGTATTTCACAAAAGTTAAAAAAGCGCACCAAAGAATTATTGGGCGAGCGCTAAGCGCCCCATGAAAATTGTCTTTGCTGGAACGCCACAATTTGCTGCGCAAGCTATGCGTGCAATTCATAATGCTGGTCATGAAATTGTGCTTGCCTTAACGCAGCCCGACCGTCGTGCTGGCAGGGGTATGCATTTGCAGGTTAGCCCGGTAAAAGAATTTGCACTGCAAAATAACATTCCAGTATTGCAGCCTCAAACTCTGAAGCGCAATAATTCAGACCCACAAAAACAATCGGAGGCAGAATCTGCTTATCAACAGTTATCGGCAATAGACTTTGATGCAATGGTGGTAGTTGCTTACGGGCTAATTTTGCCGCAAGAGATTTTAGATATCGCGCAGCGTCCCAAGCGGCAGGGAAGTTTTAATATACATGCTTCTTTATTGCCACGATGGCGTGGTGCGGCGCCCATTCAGAGAGCGATAGAGGCTGGCGACTTAAAAACAGGTGTCTGCATTATGAAGATGGATGCCGGTTTAGATACGGGCGATACGGTGCTTAAAGAAGCACTCGACATTGCACCCGATGAAACCGGTGCAACACTAAACGATCGATTATCAGCATTAGGAGCCAAGCTTATTGTGGAAGCATTAAATGCATTAGGTCAAACAAAGGGGCTCACCCGCACGCCACAAAACACCAATGGCATTACTTATGCAGAAAAAATACTCAAAAGTGAAGCCGAGATAGATTGGACATTAAGCGCTCAGGAAATTGATTACAGAATTCGTGCATTTAATCCTTTCCCTGGGGCGACAGGCATGATCAACGATACCCCTTTAAAGTGCTGGAATTCCCGCATTCCTGGGCCAGGCCTTTATAGCGAGAACGGACATATTGGTGAAGTGTTGGGATTTAGCGAGGCGGGAGCCTTTATTCAATGTGGAAAAGGTGTAATTGAGGTTTTAGAAATGCAAAGACCTGGTGGGAAAAAAATGAGCGCAACAATGTGTTTACAAACCCTTTTGAACCAAGAAAAAGTTTTACGCTTTCTGGCAATCACCCAGAGCAAGTCCATTTGACCGATCAAAGCAAACTTCTCAGCCTTCCGCTTTCTGAAGCCATTACGATTGCTGCTCAGGCCGTAGGAGAAGTATTGAGTGGAAGATCATTAACAGAAGTTTTAGATCAACTTGAAGCACATGAACGCCCTATTGTTCAAAGCTTAAGTTTTGATGCGTTACGCAAGTGGGTACGTTCACACGAGCTGATTAAAGAGTTCATTCCCAAGCCACCGCCACCAGAGGTAGAACATTTATTAAGCGTTGCCATTGCACTATTTTTGCAGGGCAATGAAGATGGTAATCACTATGCTGCGCATACCATCGTGGATCAGGCCGTAAAGGCTTGCAGTGAATACGACAAGACGATGTATGCCAAAGGCTTAGTGAACGCAGTCTTGCGCAAGGTAAGCTTGACAGCACAAAAGTCTGAGGGCGAAAACCCATATCCACCCGATCCTATCCCAATGTTTGTACCTGCCTGGTGGCGGGCCAATCTCAAACAAAATTATCCGAAGCAGTGGCAGTCAATATTGTTTGACCAGGCTAAGCGTGCACCATTAATCTTGCGAGTCAATCCAAAACAATATTCGCGTAATGAATATCAAGTTCTGCTAAGTGAGTCCGGTATTTCATCTACAGCAGTAGGTGAGCTTGCCGGCGTGCAACTGCCTGCCGCATTGTTATTGAGTAAGCCCGTTCCCGTGGGAGAGTTGCCTGGTTTCTACACGGGCGCAGTATCCGTGCAAGATGCTGGGGCGCAGTTGGCTGCCTTATTGTTAGATCCCCAGCCTGGCGAGCAAATCTTAGATGCCTGCGCAGCTCCAGGCGGTAAGACCGCACACCTACTAGAGTTGGCCGATTGCAAGATGGTAGCACTGGAGTTGGATCAGCAGCGCCTTGGAAAAATTGGCGGAAATTTAGATCGCTTGCGTTTACAGGCAGGTGACATTCGTATATTGCAGGGCGATGCCTCTAAAGCCGGGTGGTGGGACGGTCTTGCTTTTGACAAAATATTGCTCGATGCTCCTTGCTCTGCCTCGGGAATTGTTGCCAGGCACCCCGATATCCCTTTCTTGAGGCGCGCAGCAGACATTCAGTCCTTGCAACAAAAACAACGTGCCATCATGAATCAAGCGTGGTCGATGCTTAAGCCAGGGGGGTTAATGCTCTATGTCACCTGCTCTATCTTCCCGGAGGAGGGCGAGGAGCAGGCCCAATGGTTTGCCGCAGGGCATGGCAATGCGTTACGATTAGATGCTCCGGGGCAGATTTTGCCCTCAGCAGTTAATGACGGGTTTTTCTATGCCTTGTTTAAGAAAAATGGACCATGAGCCACAGAATTAAACAATTTACCTTTTTCTGTTTGATGCTACTAAGTATTCTTACGACTACAGCTCATGCAGAAGGAATCAAAATTAAATCCTTTGAGCTAGAAAAGGTAGAGGGTGATTGGCTATTAAATGCCTCCTTTCAGATTGATCTTGCACCAGGCTTAGAGGATGCCGTACAAAAAGGCGTGGTCTTATATTTCCAGACAGAGTTTGAATTAACTCGTGGACGTTGGTATTGGTTTGAAGAAAAGTCAGTAATGGCCCAACGACAAGCGCGCCTTTCGTATCAGCCACTGACTCAGCAATATCGCATTGCTTCAGAGGGCTTTACATTTTCTGCCCCAACCATTTCTGAAGCGCTACAAGCAGTAGGAAGCATGGGAGGTTGGCGAGTCATTGACAACTCTCAGCTTGATCAAAACAAACTCTATCAGGCTTCCCTGCGCATGAGCCTAGATCTGAGTAAGTTACCAAAACCGTTTCAAGTCAATGCATTGAATAATCGCGATTGGAGCGTATCTAGTGACTGGTACCGCTTTCCGTTCTTACCCACCGGCCCCAATTTGATTAAGCGATGAGACTATTAAAGCTCGATTTTCTAGCATCAAAGTCTTGGAGAAAAAGAGCTATTCCGATTGCGATTGGCATGATCGGTGTCTTTGCTCTACTACTTTTGGTGTTGCTTTTCCTTGCGTCTTCAAATACACAGTTTTTTGAAGATTACTTTATTTGGCTTTATGCCGCCAATGTAGTTATTGGCATTTGTTTAGCGCTAGTCATATTCACGCTAGTCGGCGTAATTGCCATCCGTTGGTATCGCGGACATTTCGGTACGCGTTTAATTACCAAGCTAGCGATGATCTTTGCCTTAGTAGGGGTGGTCCCCGGCTTAATCTTGTATGGCGTTTCTTTGCAATTTGTGTCCCGCAGTATTGAAACTTGGTTTGACGTCAAGGTGGAATCTGCGCTAGAGGCGGGTCTAGAACTAGGCCGCGCTACCTTAAGTAGCTCTTTGCTTGAGCTACAAGATCAGGGGCGAATTGTGATTGATCAAATTCGCGTTACCCCCAATCAATCAAGTTCTGCCGGATTAACCTTATTGCTATCACGCATGCGCGACCAATTTGGTATTCAAGAAATTACCATTTACGACAGTCATCAAACCGTAGTTGCCTCAGCCTCCTCAGGTGCCCTATTAAAGCAATCGCCAGCACCCAGTTCCGAGATGATGAATCAAGCATCTAAGGTTGGTGGCGTCAAACTTATTGATGAGCCTTCTACCACCAATGAATCACAACAATATCAATTACGCGTGATCTTACCGCTGGTCAAAGAAGGGGCTGCCAGTAACCGTGGATTTGGGTTTAATACACAGTACCAAAAAGAGCTCTGGTATTTACAGTTAGTAAAAATTGTTCCAGAAGGGGTCACTAAAAACAGTCTTGCAGTGCAGGCTGCCTATAGCGATTACCAAGAAAAATCCTTGGGTCGCTCAGGTCTGCGTAAAATGTTTGTTGGTACGCTTACGCTGACTTTGTTCTTTGCAGTATTTGTCGCAATTACATTGGCCCTTGCATTAGGCAGTCAGTTGGCGCGCCCCTTATTGATGTTATTAAAAGGGACTCAAGCAGTTGCGCAGGGTGATTTATCGCCCAAGCCAGAGCTGGATACTGGCGATGAACTTGGAATGCTCACCAGACAATTTAATGTGATGACCAGGCAGCTTGCAGATACCCGAACTTCTTTGCAAGAATCTAAATCCTTTTTGGAGACGGTGCTAGGTAATTTAACTGCCGGCGTATGTATTTTTGATAAAGACTACAACATCATTTCTAGCAACGCAGGAGCAGACCGAATTTTTGGTCAAGACCTTACGAGTCTTAGCGGCTTACCCTTAAGCCACAGTCCTGCGCTCCTGGAGTTTGAAGAAGCCATCAAGAGTGGCTTTGCTACTATCAAACTGAACGTTACTGGGGACAGCTCAGAAAAGGTTAGCAAGACCGACAGAACGCAAACTAGTGGGCCGGTTTGGCAAAAGCAAATTCAATTGCATGCCACTAATGAATATGAGAATGAGCTAGGCGTGACCTTGTTCGTGCGCGGTACAGAGTTGACGGCAGACTTACGAATGGTAGTTTTTGACGATATTACTGATGTAGTAACAGCTCAACGATCCATAGCGTGGAGCGAGGTGGCACGACGACTGGCGCACGAGATTAAAAACCCATTGACACCGATTCAACTTTCGGCAGAAAGGCTGCAACATAAGCTAGCTGGTAAGTTAAGCCCAGAGCAAGAGGACATGATCAATCGGAGTACAGAAACGATCATCGGCCAAGTGCAGGCCATGAAGGAAATGGTCAATGATTTCAGAGATTTTGCAAAGACACCAAGCCCACAACTCAGACCCATCTCCATTAATAGCCTCACTAAAGACATACTGGGTTTGTATGAGGGCAGCTCAATTCAATCTGAGTTGGATCCGGAATGTCCAGATATTATGGGTGATCCTACACAATTGCGACAGGTGATTCACAATTTGCTGCAAAATGCACAAGATGCTACTTTAGAAGGAGCAAATCATGATGCCCCAGTTAAAGTAAAGACAGAAATAGTTCGCTATGGCGAGCAAAATGGACAAGTACAAAATGCGGTGCGCTTAACAATAAGTGATAGCGGAACTGGTTTTCCAGCTAAGATATTGGCAAGAGCATTTGAGCCTTATGTAACAACAAAGAGTAAGGGCACGGGATTGGGTTTAGCAGTGGTTAAAAAAATTATTGAAGATCACTCTGCCAAAATCGAAATACGAAACCGTATGCAGGGAGAAAACATGGTTGGTGCTCAAGTATCAGTACTGTTTATGAATCTAGCAAAAGAGGCAGCCTAAGCATGGCCAGTATTTTGGTTGTTGATGATGAGATGGGAATTCGGGAGCTTCTCAATGAGATTCTGACCGATGAGGGGCATACTGTGTATGCAGCTGAAAGCGCAGTACAAGCTCGGACTATTCGCGAACAAATGCGCCCCGATCTCGTATTACTAGACATTTGGATGCCAGAGACGGACGGCATTACTTTGCTGAAAGAGTGGTCTAAAACCGGCCAACTGACGATGCCAGTGGTAATGATGTCTGGCCATGCCACGATCGATACCGCTGTTGAGGCCACTCGCATTGGCGCTCTTAATTTCTTAGAAAAACCGATTGCACTTCAAAAGCTTCTTAAAACTGTCAACAAGGCTTTAGAGCTTTCACCAAAATACATTGAGCCAAACGAAGAAAAAATAGTTCAATCAAACGCTAGCGTTTCACCAAAGTTGGCAGCAACCGAAGCCCCAAATCAAGCACCCCCTGATGGTGAATACATTAGTGGCATTGCCAAAACCTATTTCGACCTTCCGTTACGAGAAGCGCGCGATCTATTTGAGAAGGCCTACTTTGAGCATCAGATGCAAATGATGGGTGGTAGCATGACCAAAATTTCTGACTACACTGGTCTTGAGCGCACCCATTTGTATCGCAAACTTAAAGCGCTAGGAATTGACACCTCCCGCAACAAAGGTGAAAGCTAGGCATATTTTTCCTTTGCACAGCAAAAGCTTGAGGCGCCAAGATGGAAGGCTAAAATAGTTTCGATCTTGGGCCCTTAGCCGAAAAAGTTCATCTGCACTCTCGCTAATGTTTTGTAAAATCCAATGAATCATGAATTCAAACGAAAATAATCAGTCAATTACTTTGGCAGAGTATTACTTTCGAAATAATAATTTCCCATTTGCTGCAGCAATACTCAAAAAAATCATTGAAGTAGATTTTTCTAACTCTAAAGCCAATGAACTGTTGGCATATGTTGAGTCAAACCAGGGAAACCATGAGCTAGCACATCAACTTTTAATGAGGGCTTGCCAAGATAAGCAGGCATCAGCAAACGCATTTTATTATCTTGGTAGTTCTTTTCTTAAAAAAAACCAGTTCCAAGATGCAAAAGATTGTTTTACTAAAGCCTTAAATAAGGCGGGCGATTTTTTTGAAGGGCTACATGATTTAGCGACTGCATGTGCTAGCTTGGGGGAAAAAGAAGACGCCTTAGTCTACTATCAAAAAGCGCTTGCTTTAAGAAATGATTCATACGAGCTTTTCTACAACATTGGTAAGATTTTTGATGAACTAAAGCGTCATGAACGAGCTCTAGATGCATACGACCATGCAATCCGCCTCAATCCTAATTTTGCAGAGGCATGGTTTAACAAGGCGAGCGCCTTAAATGATCTAAAGCGTTATCCAGAAGCAATCGAGGCTTTTAGAAAGGCTATTGATATTCAGCCAGATAATATTAATGACTGGGATTATGGGGGAATATTAATTGCATTAACTGCGATATGTGCTTGGGCTGACTTGAGTAAGAATGAAGACCTTATTAATGGATTGCTAGGTCACACAAAGGGCATAACTCCCTTTGTCCTTCTTTCATTTGTAGATGACCCTTTGGTGCATAAAAAATGTGCATCAACTTATCTTCAAAATAAATTTCCTCGCAATGACGTCCTTGGGGTGATTGCTAGACGAGGCAAGAAAGATAAAATTCGAATCGGATATTTTTCGGCAGATTTTCATAACCATGCGACAACCTATCTCATTGCTGAGATGCTGGAGTTGCATGATAAAGATCGCTTTGAAATACACGCCTTTTCATTTGGACCGGATATGAGCGATGAAATGCGTCAGCGATGCGTCAATGCCGTGGAGTATTTTCATGATGTAACAGATCTTTCAGACACAGCCGTTGCTCAGTTTTCGAGAGATCAAAATATAGATATTGCAGTCGATCTAAAAGGCTTCACTCAAGACGGACGCATGGGTATTTTTGCATTAAGGGCTGCGCCTATTCAAATAAGCTACCTTGGCTATCCAGGCACTACCGGGGCTGACTATATTGACTATGTCGTTGCTGACCCCGTAGTCATTCCCGATACACATCAAAATTTTTACACTGAAAAAATTATCTATTTACCAAATAGTTATCAGGTTAATGATTCTAAAAGAGCGATATCTAAGAAAGTATTTTCAAAATCTGAACTAGGATTACCTGAAGAGGGATTCATTTTCTGTTGCTTTAACGCTAACTACAAAATCACCGAGTCAGTATTTGAAAGCTGGTGCAGAATTTTGAAAAAAGTAGACAGGAGCGTACTTTGGCTATTTGAGGGAAATCCCAAGGCTAAGGAAAATCTCATCAAAGAGGCCAATAGGAGAGGTATCGATAGCAATCGTTTGATATTTTCGGGGCGGATAGAAAATTCTGAGCACCTCGCTCGTCAATGTCTAGCAGATTTATTTCTGGATACCCTCCCTTACAATGCCCACACAACATCAAGTGATGCCCTTTGGGCGGGATTGCCAGTCCTTAGCTTGGCGGGGCAATCTTTTGCAAGCAGAGTATCTGCAAGCCTGCTTACCGCGATTGGGTTGTCAGAGCTTATTACGCAAACCCAAGAAGAGTATGAGAACTTGGCTATTGAGTTGGCAACTAATAGCGAAAAACTTTTTGCTATTAAAAATCAACTGAAGGCCAATCTTATAACAGAGCCTTTGTTCAACACTCAATTATTTACTCAACATCTAGAGGCAGCATATGCTGAGGTGTACCAGAGATATCAGGACAATTTAAGCCCAGATAATATTTATGTTAAACCCTGATTATGAGCCACTAAATACCCATTTCGTCGCCATCCAATTAAGCTTGTGGGGCTTTTGCTGTAACGATAGGGTTTAAATATAGCCTCCCAACTATTTCTATTTTCGGTATATTTCCAGTATTTAGAATTTATAAAAAAGTTAAGGGGTGATGATGTTTCACTTTACCAATCAAGCGTTGCGTATCAAGTTTATTTTCATCCCTCTTGCATCTTTACTTTGCTTGGTTATCTTACTGAGCATTTCCAATAATGCGCATTCGCAAAATAAGCAAAGCCCCCCATCAAGCCAGGAGTTAGAAGAGCTGAGTAAAAGTGCTTTTGAGCGGATTAATCAGCGTCGGGCGGAAGTTGGCTTACCAGCCTTTAAATTTAATAAAAACTTGCAAGCTTCCGCTGCTGCGCATGCCAATTATATTGTGACAAATAATTCGCTTGGTCTAGAAATGCACAATGAAACTGCTGGTAAAGATGGCTTTACTGGAATCGTGCCATCTGACCGAATGAAGAGAGCCGGTTACGTCACAAATGGCACTGCTGAAAATATTGCGATGACGAACTATCCTGATGGCGCTCTATCTACCGATAATTTAATTGCCGCTCCCTTTCACCGTCAGGCTGAATTTTCAAGTTATGTAGAAGCCGGCGATGCAATGCGGGTTCAACAAGCAAGTCCTGGCTCAATGAATAATTTTGACTATGTTTATGTAATTAATTTTGGTAATCCTGGGGCTAGTGATGTTCAAAAAAATATCATTATGTATCCCGCGCCAGATCAAAAAAGTGCACCAATAGATTGGATTGTGAATGAGGTGCCAAGTCCGTGGTCACAAATGGATGGCAAGCGTGTTGGTTACCCAATTAGTATTGGTGTAGGCCCCTTAGCTACCTTAACTGTACAGTCCTTCTCACTTATCGTGGTTAATGGGAATGGCATTCCCGTTGAGGGTAAATTAGTTACTTCAGAGGGAGGCAAAATAATGAAGAATTTTGCGTTTTGGATTCCATTAAATCCGCTGGAATTCGATACCGTATACCAAGCGCGTGTTATCGGAACAATAAATGGTAAGGCTATAGACCAAAAATGGCAATTTACTACTTTAGCAAATATCCCGTTAGCGCTTACATCATCATCCACTTCATTGCCAGCAGAGCCTGGATCTTCTGTAAAAGTTCTAATAAGTGGCGGAACTAATAACGAATACAAGATTGATGAGATTGCCCAGTCCTGGTCATCCAAAGGAGCGCTAAATAAAAAAGATGTTGATTTTCTTAAGGTGGCTCACCCAAAACCAGATACTGCTGTAATTTATCGTGGAGAAACCCCTTGCTCAGGAGACTTTAGTGCATGCACTGTTAGGGTATCTGGCTCAGACTCATCGGGGAAAAAAGTTAGTATTAATTTGTCTGTGAAGTGACTCAATCTCCATTCCACAAAACCCTCCGAGGGCGAAGAAATCAACCGCAATAGGATTAAGCCGGCGTATCCCGCTTCAATCTTCAGAGGACTTATAAGACTTGAAGTACAGCAAACTAAGTCTCAAGCGATTTTTCAGCCTAAAACACAGTTTCATTTATAATTCTCAGTCTTGGCCTGGTAGCTCAGTCGGTAGAGCAGAGGATTGAAAATCCTTGTGTCGGTGGTTCGATTCCGCCCCGGGCCACCAAGATTTAAATAATGCCCTGCTATTTGCGGGGCATTTTCTTGTAGTCTGGCAGATGCTATAGTGTCATTTTTTTGGACAATGTGAGCCTGCTTTGCGATTGGCTTCAGATTAAATTTATTAGCTGATAGGACAAATTGAAATGAAATTTATAATTAGCC
>Ga0194047_10001008_pt1 | contig 17883 bp, 11 predicted proteins | sample JunL225m_MetaG_2_FD_160070 | JGI IMG/M metagenome (GOLD analysis project Ga0194047, IMG submission 160070) | Anoxic zone freshwater microbial communities from boreal shield lake in IISD Experimental Lakes Area, Ontario, Canada - Jun2016-L221-5m | ecosystem: Environmental > Aquatic > Freshwater... | reverse complement strand
AGAAGTGATAACTTTTTTCTAGCTTGTAAGATCACTGACTTTGGTACCCCGGCTAGCTGGGCGACCTGAAGTCCATAACTCTGACTCGCATGACCTGCTTTAACCTGATGGAGGAAGATTAAATTTTTACCTTGTTCAATTGCAGATAAATGCACATTAACGCATTGGGAATAGTGGGTTGGTAAGTTAGCCAGCTCTAGGTAATGTGTAGCAAATAGGACCCAACTTTGGTTAACCTCTAGTAGGTGTTTGGCGATAGACCACGCTAAAGCGAGCCCATCATAAGTCGAAGTTCCACGACCTATTTCGTCCATGAGAACTAAACTAAAAGGGGTGGCACGATGCAAAATATGAGCAGCTTCAGTCATTTCTACCATAAAGGTTGATCTGCCACTTGCTAAATCATCAGCCGCTCCAATCCGGGTGAAAATTTGGTCAATAGGACCTAAGATAGCTGATTTTGCTGGGACATGGGAGCCGATATAGGCCATCAGTGTAATTAAAGCCATTTGGCGCATATAGGTGGATTTTCCACCCATATTGGGACCGGTAATGAGAAGCATGCGTCGATTCGGGTTAAATTCACCATCATTACTCGAAAAAGAAGCAGATTTTTTGGCTAAGTGAACTTCTACGACGGGGTGTCGACCTTGCTCGATATTTAAACAAGGGTGGCTTACGAGCACAGGGCACGTCCAATTTAATGTCTTAGCGCGTTCTGCCAAAGCTGCGAGCACGTCTAGTTGCCCAAGTGATTTAGAAATCACCTGAATTTTTGCGACAAAAGGTTCTACTAGGTTTAAGACCTGTTCATACAGTTCTTTTTCAAGGGCAAGGCTTCTTTCGCGTGCCGAAAGTGCTTTATCCTCAAATGCTTTTAATTCTGGGGTAATGTAACGCTCAGCATTTTTTAAAGTTTGTCTACGCTGGTAGTCTAATGGGACTTTGTCTAATTGCCCTTGGGTGACTTCAATAAAAAATCCATGAATTTTATTGAATTCCACGCGTAGATTATTAATTCCTGTGCGCAATCTTTCGCGAGATTCTAGGTCAATCAAAAACTGTCCTGTATCAACTGAGAGAGTTCTTAACTCATCGAGTTGACTGTCATAACCATTAGCAATGACGCCACCTTCGCGAACGATTGCTGCTGGCTCAGCCATAATTGCGCGATTTAATAAATCGAGTAATTCATTGGGTACATCTAGGGCATTTAAAAGTTCAGTTAAGAGGATTTGATTTTTAATTAAAGGACTTAAAAAAACTTGCAGATCAGGAAGGCACTTTAAAGTATCTCTTAAACTAGAAAGATCTCGAGGCCTAGCAGTTTTAAGGGCTAAACGGGCGCTAATTCTTTCAATATCTGAAATATCGCGCATACGTGTGCGAAGATCTTGAAGTCCAAATCCACTCTGCAAAAGTATTTCAATTGCATCATGTCTATCTTTGGCAAGGGTTAAGGAGCGCAGAGGGTGATGAATCCAATGTCTGAGTAATCGGCTACCCATGGGGTTTTGGCAGCTATCCATTAATGAAAATAGTGTAGGTTCAGATTCTCCGCGAAGAGTTTCTGTGAGTTCTAAATTTCTGCGGGTTGCACTATCCATACCAATGAACTCTTCGTCTTGCTCAAAGAGGAATTGAGCGATATGCGGAAGACGACCATCCCAACCTAGTCCTTGCGTATAACTTGTAAAACTTAATACGGCGGAAGATGCGCATAGCGCAAGTTGATGAGACGGTTGATCGGTATGAATATTTAAATGAGTTAAATCATTGACGTCGAATAAATTTTGAAGACGAGATTGCCCATCATGGTAGTTCCATACTGAACTTGGAATTTCATGTAAGCTTGGCGTTATTGAATTTGACACATCTTCAAACAAAGATTGAAGAAGGTTTAACTGTTCTTTTGGGCAAATGATTTCAGTAGGAGAAATTCGGGCTACATGTTGAGGTAAGTCTTGATCCTTGCAGACAAGTACTCGTAAATCTCCGCTAGCAAGAGTCAACCAAGCGACTCCAACTTCCCCCGCCTTTATAAAACACGCCATGATAGTTGCATTTTGGCGGTCAGATAATAGTGCTTTATCGACCAGAGTTCCTGGCGTTAAAATCCGCATCACTTTACGGTCAACAGGCCCCTTGCTAGTTGCAGGATCTCCAACCTGCTCGCAAATGGCAACACTTTGCCCAGCTTGAAGAAGCTTAGCAAGGTACTGTTCGGCAGAGTGGTAGGGAACCCCCGCCATTTTGATTGGAGCTCCATTTGACTGCCCACGCTGAGTTAATGTGATGTCTAAGATACGGGCTGCAATTTGAGCATCTTCAAAAAATAATTCATAAAAATCACCCATACGAAAAAACAGCAGGGCATGAGGATTTTCTGCTTTAATTCTAAGAAATTGTTGCATTGCAGGTGAGTGACCTGCTAAAGGATCTGCCATAGGTAATCTCTTTTTGAGGTCTATTCTTTAAGCCAATCTCGTAAATGATCGAGATCTTTACTTGTATCAACTGGCTCATATCCTAGAGGCTTGATAGGGTTACTAGGGAGTTGGCTTTTTAACTCTTGTAACTGCGCTTCGAGATTGAGAGTGACATCAATCAAACTTTTAATAGCGAGTGAAACCGGGTCATCAGCCTCGGGGGTAATGCCATAAGCAGTAAATTGAGATTTCATTTGGTCGCTTGCATGTGCTGGCAGTTCAGACTTCACAATTCTTGCGGGTATACCGACAGCTGTGGCTCCTATTGGGACTTCTTTGAGAACTACGGCATTTGAACCAATTCTGGCGTTATCGCCCACAGTAAAGCCACCTAAGACTTTAGCGCCGGCGCTTACAACCACCCCTTTTCCCAGGGTGGGATGTCTTTTTGAGCCTTTATATAAAGAGGTACCGCCAAGGGTAACACCTTGATAAATGGTGCAATCATCACCGATTTCAGTGGTTTCTCCGATCACAACGCCTTGGCCATGATCAATAAAGACTCGTTTACCTATGGTTGCACCTGGGTGGATTTCTATTCCCGTCAAAATTCTACCTAGGTGGGCTAAAAAGCGACCTAGCCACTTCAGGCCGATTTGCCAGAAGAAATGTGAGAGGCGGTGAAACCAAATGGCATGAAGGCCGGGATAGCAGGTTAAAACCTCAAGACGATGTCTTGCTGCTGGATCTCGTTCAATAATTGAGTCGACGTGTTCAAAAATATTAAAGGTCATAGGGGTAGTTCAAGTGTAATAGATATTACTTAAGTAACATTTGTTTTGCTATACCTCGCAGTATATCTACCTCTTCTGTTTGCAGGCCTGCACGTGAAAATAGAGCCCTTAATCTTTCCATCAGTTTTTTGGGGTTTTTGGCATCAAGGAAGCCGATCGCCTCAAGACCATCTTGCAAGTGGGTCATGGCTGCCTGGATGGCTTCTTGCGGAGCTGGCTGATCTAGTATCTGAGTTTTTGATAGATTTTCTGATGCCAATAATTGGGTTTGACGCATTTCATAGGCGCACACCATGACTGCTTGGGCCAAATTTAAAGAAGAATAGTTTGGATTGGCGTCAATCCAAACGCGGTGGGTACAAGAATTAAAATCTTCATTTTCGAGTCCAGTTCGTTCTGTGCCAAATAAAAATGCGCAAGATTGGCCAGATGTAATGGCGAGCTCAGCAAACACACAAGCTTCTTTTAATGAAATGCAGGGCGGTCCAAATTCTCTATCTCTAGAACTTAAGCCAAATACCCATTGAAAAGGATTGCAGGCAGTCTTTAAGTCATCAACAATATGGGTATCATCCAAAACATCTTGAGCGCCACTAGCAAGCGCTAGAGCTTGCTCTGAAGCTTTAACGCCAGGGTCTTTAGGGGCAACCAAGATCAAGTCAGCAAAGCCCATTGTTTTGATTGCTCTAGCGGCTGAGCCTACATTTCCAGAGTGACTTGTCTTGCAAAGTATCCAAGCGAGATTCATCGTGATGTGCTTTCTGCAAAAGAGTTGGTAAAATAATACGTTCTATCAGGTATTTTGCACTGACTTGCTCTTTTTTAATTAATTCAACTTGTAAAAAAATAAAGACCCTTATGCATCCAATGATGAATGTGGCTATTAAAGCTGCCCGCCGTGCTGGCACAATTATTAATCGTGCATCGCTCAATTTAGAGCGTTTACAAGTTGCATTAAAACAGCAAAATGATTTTGTCACTGATGTCGATCAAGCTGCCGAAAATGCCATTATAGAAACATTAAGAGAAGCTTATCCCACTCACGAGTTTTTGGCTGAAGAATCTGGAAGCCTTAATGCTACAGGGGAATCTCTTGGGATGCTGACTTGGGATGAAATGATCGCCAAGGGGGGCGATACAGATGAAGACCATTATGTTTGGGTCATCGATCCTTTAGACGGAACAACTAATTTTATTCATGGATTTCCTCAATATGCGGTATCGATAGCTCTTGCGGTGAATGGGCAAATTCAACAAGCTGTCGTCTATGACCCGACACGAGATGAATTATTTACAGCGACCAAAGGGGCGGGCGCATACCTCAATAATCGTCGGTTAAGAGTTACAGCTCAAACTAGACTATCTGAATGCCTACTAGGTACAGGGTTTCCCTACCGTACAGATCAAGACATTGATAGTTACTTAAATCTTTTTAAAGTGATGACGAGCGAGTGCGCAGGTCTTCGCAGGCCAGGCGCAGCTGCGCTTGATTTAGCCTATGTTGCAGCGGGACGCTTAGATGGTTTTTTTGAAGGTGAGCTTAAGCCTTGGGATATGGCTGCGGGTGTTTTACTGATTCAAGAATCGGGTGGTTTAGTCGGAAATTATGAAGGTGAAGAGGGTTATTTCTCAAGTGGACAGATTATGGCAGCCAACCCTAAAATATTTGGACAGATGGTCTCGGTGATGAGGCATGTGAAATAAGTAGCCCAAAATTGCTGTTTATATGCCTTGATTTAGGGAGGGGAGGATGTCAGTTAAGAACTATTCCGAACTAAGTCAGATCAATAGCCGCAATCCCAGTAGCATTGATGCGTATCATATTGGCGCGCGACTGTTCTATGGATTGATCTAGATCCCAGTCTGACAAAACCCAGCGTTGCCACGAGTGTCCATTGAGTGACTCAGTATGTTTTCCTGGTCGGTGAGTATGCCCATGAATGAGCAAATCACATTGATACTGAGTTGTCATTTGATCGCAGGCTGCAAGGGTAACATCGCCCTTTCTGTCAGCTGCTTGATTTTCTTGTTTCAATAGTAAAGTCTGTCTTTTCTTGTACTTAATGGTGCTGTTGTTACGTAGATGACTTCCAAACTTGTGGCGCCAAGAGACTGGTAATTGCAGAAAAGATTTTTGAAGCCACTCTAAACGATTAAATGATCTAAACAGTTGATAACCCCAGTCATCTGTGCATAAAGAATCTCCATGGGCTAACAGTACATTTTTACCTGCGATTTTTACAATACTGGGGTCAGGGATAGTAACCCAGTTCGCTAGCGATGCAAACTCTTCTCCAAGCATAAAGTCACGGTTACCTGCCATAAAATAAAGCTTAACTCCATGACTAGATAGTTGGTGAAGAATTTGTCCTATGTACTGATGGTAGGAAGATTGCAGGTGGGCATCATCACCAACCCAAAACTCAAATAGGTCGCCCATAATAAAAATCGCTTGGGCTTTTAAAGCTTCTGATTGACAGAACGCTTGAAAGCGTTCTGTTGTGAGTGGCATAGAGGGATTTAAATGCAGGTCAGAAATCAACAATGCATTATCAAGCTCAATAGAGATAGCCGAAGTTTTAATCAGAGTGCCTTTGCTTCGAGCACTAAGACGTCTTCTTTAGGAACATCTTGATGGCCTCCAGTGCTACCTGTTGGAACTTTACGAATAGCATCAACAACATCCATTCCTTCAACAACTTCTCCAAAGACTGCATAACCCCAGCCTTGACCTGTAGGTGCTGTGTGGTTCAAAAAATCATTATCAACAACATTGATAAAAAATTGTGACGACGCAGAATGAGGGTCACTAGTTCTAGCCATTGCTAGGGTGCCGCGGTTATTTTTGAGGCCATTTTGTGCTTCATTTTCGATAGTAGGGCGAGTAGCCTTCGGTTTCATACCAGCCCCCATGCCGCCGCCTTGAACCATAAAGTTGCTGATGACTCGATGAAAAATTGTGCCAGCATAATGACCAGAATTAACATATTCGAGAAAATTAGCACTTGAAATAGGTGCTTTCTCGGTATTGAGCTTAATTGTAAAGTCGCCGTGATTTGTTTTAAATAAGACAAGAGACATAATTTTCCTTAATTGATGATGAATGATTTAAATTAATTTTGTGTTATCGCGTCAGCGAGTTTTCTTTTTTGGTCAGCAGCCTTTAGTTTCTTATTTTTTTGAAATGCTTGGCTGTAATAACTTGCAGCTATTTTAGTATAAACATCTGCCAAATTTAATAAAGCAATGGCATAGTTTGGAGATAATCTTAGACATAGTTCCAAATTTTCTTTGGCGAGATCAAGTTTACCAACGCTTGCATAAAGGACTGCGAGGTTGTTATAGGGTTCTGGTAATTCGGGGAACCTATCCGTCAAATCAACAAGGGCAATGCGAGCATTTTCAAGTTGACCGAGTTCAATGAGGATTTTTGAGCGTACAAAAAGTAGTTGGACATTTTTAGGCGCCTTTTTAATATTTTGATCAACTTCTTTTAAAGCCTCAGCCCATTGTTTTTCATTAACAAGTTTAGCTAATTTGACGGGTACTCCATTTTTAGGCTCTGTATCCAGAGTTGCATTTTGTAGAGCAATAAATGGGGTGGCCAAGGACGGCGTAAACGCAGAAGATTGTGTTTCGGAATTATTTGAGGAGTAAGGAACTGCGACTTGGTTAGGTGAATAGGTACCCAAATAAGCAGGTGCGGAATTGAGTGGATTTGTTGGTGAGGGCGTCGTTATTTGCGCATTCACGGAAAAAGTGAGCATTAATGGCGCTATTAGCTTTAGCGCTAGCCCTATCATCAAGTTCACAAAATGTTTGCATTGGCTCTTTAATAGCTGCAAGTCAAAAGTGCAACCCGAGATGATAAGTTTAATATGGAGATATGTTTTAAACGGCATAAAAATGGTCGAGCTTAGGGAAGATTTCATCATAATTAATTTATCGGTATTCTCAACATTTTATGCTACGAATGGGTATACTCCTGAGTCTAGCAAAAAGTGTGGCTTAATTGTGATAATAAACATCTAATCTTGCCGTACCTTATTAATACCCTTCATTTAAAATTTAAGTATGCTTCAAATTTACAACACACTTCTACGACGCAAAGAAACCTTTAAACCCATCAATCCTGGACATGCTTCAATTTATGTTTGCGGTATGACGGTTTATGATTTTTGCCATATTGGGCATGCTAGGGTATTAGTTGTTTTCGATATGGTGACACGTTGGCTCAGAGCGAGTGGTTTTGAAGTCAATTACGTCAGAAACATCACTGATATTGATGACAAAATCATTAAACGTGCAATTGAAAATAATGAAACCATTGGTAGTTTGACTAATCGATTTATAAAAGCCATGCATGAAGATGCAGATGCTTTAGGTGTATTGCCCCCTAATTTTGAGCCTCGTGCAACTCAGTATATTGATGCGATGCAAGGAATGATTGGCAGACTCATCGAAAAAAATATTGCCTATCAAGCTGACTCTGGAGATGTGAATTTTTCAGTCAGAGAGTTTCCTGGGTATGGAAAATTATCTGGCAAATCACTTGATGACCTTGAAGGGGATCGCGTGATCATTGTCGGAGATAAGAAAGATCCACTTGATTTCGTGATGTGGAAATCCGCAAAGACTGACGAGCCAGAAGATACGCGCTGGAATTCTCCTTGGGGAGAAGGTAGGCCAGGTTGGCATATTGAATGCTCTGCAATGTCATGTGAATTATTAGGCTACCACTTTGATATTCATGGAGGTGGCGCTGATTTGCAGTTTCCTCATCATGAAAATGAGATTGCTCAAAGTGAAGGAGTTCATCGAAATTTTAATGATGAGGGAGAATCATCTGATCCTCAGTATGTGAATTATTGGATGCATAACGGCCATGTTCGAGTGAATAATGAAAAAATGGCGAAGTCATTAGGTAATTTTTTCATTATTAGAGATGTATTAAAAAAGTTTGATCCTGAGGTAATTCGTTTCTTTATTCTAAGAGCTCACTATAGAAGCCCTGTGAACTACAGCGATGCCACTTTAGAAGAGGCAAAACAAGGTTTAGAGCGTTTGTATAACTCTTTATCTGGCGTTGCCTTTGTACAAAACCTAGAACAAACGCTGAGCAATGAAGTAGCTTTGCAAAGTAGTACTTGGTATGTGCGGTTTAAAGAAGCGATGGATGATGACTTTAATACATCCGAAGCAATTGCAGTGTTATTTGAGCTATCGACTGAGATCAATCGTAGTAAAGCGACTCATCAAGTTGATGAACAATTGGTTTTGCAATTAAGATATTTGGGGGCACAGCTCGGGCTCTTACAAAGACCTGTTCAAGAATTTCTTCAGGGAGAGATCCTTGGTATTTCTGTAAAAGAAATCGAAGATTTTATTCAAGAGAGAATTCTTGCAAAGAAAAATAAAGATTTTGTAATGGCAGACAAAATTCGAAAAGATTTACTTGTACTTGGGGTGATTTTGGAAGATCAACCCGGTGGAATCACGGTGTGGCGAAAAGAATAGATATGACAAAAGAAGTCAGTGCCGACTATTGGGATGATGCATGTATCAAACTCATGAAACAGGACAGAATATTAAAAAAAATTATTCCTAAATTTAAAGATACGGGAGTGGTGTCTAGAGGGGATCCTTTTTTAACTTTAGCCAGATCCATCGTCGGTCAGCAAATTTCAGTTGCTTCAGCGCAAGCGGTTTGGAATCGATTTGAGGCGAGCTTAGATAAGGTTAATCCTAAACAAGTAATTGCAGCTGAATTTGAATCCCTTAAGGCAGTAGGACTTTCTGGGAGAAAAATTGAGTACATTAAAGACCTTGCAGAGCATTTTCAAAATCAAGGGCTTTCCCGTACCAAGTGGCACCAGTTAGATGACGAATCTGTCATTAAAGAGCTGACTAATATTCGAGGAATCGGTCGGTGGACAGCTGAAATGTTCCTCATATTTAACTTAAAGCGACCGGATATATTGCCATTAGACGATATTGGCTTATTAAGAGCTATTTCGATAAACTATTTCAGCGGTGAAAAGGTGACCCGAAGCGAAGCACGGGAGGTTGCAGAAAACTGGGCTCCATGGCGCACGGTAGCAACTTGGTACTTATGGCGAAGTATTGACCCAATTCCTGTCGATTATTAATAGAAAATTTGCACAAATACTTATATTTTTATAATGAGGTTGTAAAATCAAATGATGAAAATAACTTTCTTAGATTTTGAGCAATCTGTCGCAGATTTAGAGACAAAGATTGAGGAATTAAGATTTGTTCAAGATGAATCTGCGGTGGACATTTCTGCAGAAATATCTAAATTATCTGAAAAGAGTCAGCAACTGACCAAGGATTTATATGCTCGGCTGACCCCTTGGCAAGTCTCTCAAATTGCAAGGCATCCCCAAAGACCATACACCCTTGATTATATTACCAATATATTCACAGATTTTCATGAACTTCATGGTGATCGCTCATTTGGAGATGATCAGTCTATTGTTGCTGGATTAGCTCGTTTTAATGGGGCATCGTGTATGGTGATAGGTCACCAAAAAGGAAGGGATACAAAGGAGCGGACATTACGCAACTTTGGGATGAGTCGTCCTGAGGGGTATCGAAAAGCGATGCGACTCATGAGATTGGCAGAAAAATTCAATATTCCTGTTTTTACATTTGTTGATACACCTGGTGCTTTCCCAGGGATTGATGCAGAAGAGAGAAATCAATCTGAAGCCATTGGCCATAATTTATATACTCAGGCAGAGTTGAGAGTGCCCATTATTTCTACAATCATTGGTGAAGGTGGATCTGGCGGCGCGTTAGCGATTGCCATGGGAGATATGGTGTTGATGCTCCAATATTCTACTTACTCTGTTATTTCTCCCGAAGGTTGTGCTTCTATTTTATGGAAGACAGCTGATATGGCTCCAGAAGCTGCCGAGCAGTTAGCTCTGACTGCCCACCGCCTCAAAGCATTAGGACTTATTGATAAAATTGTCAGTGAGCCGATTGGTGGGGCTCATCGTGATACCGTCGGAATGGCTGCCTTGTTGAAGAGGGCTCTGGCTGACTCATTGCGACAGTTCCAATCGATGGGAACAACTGAGTTACTTGAACGACGTCATGAGCGCTTAATGAGTTATGGTAAGTTCAAAAACACCACAGATAAATAGAGCGCCTTTTCCGGGGGCGAGCACTCGTATTGCAGTTGCTTTTAGTGGCGGAATAGACTCTACAGCATTGTTACATAGCACTGTAGCAGCACACGGACCTGAAAATGTCATTGCTCTTCATGTCAATCATGGACTTCAACAGCAAGCGGATAGTTGGGTCATTCATTGTGCAAAAATTGCAAACGAATTTGAAGTATTTTTTGATTTTCGTTTAGTTCAGCTTGAAACTGTAAATCAACTTGATGCCAATATTGAGGCACGTGCAAGGCAGGCGCGTTATGATGCTTTAAGAGAAATGTGTTTGATACATAGTGCAGAACACTTGTTATTTGGTCACCACCAAGATGATCAAGCTGAAACTTTTTTACTCCAATTGATTCGTGGTTCGGGCTTGTTGGGACTTGCTGGGATGCCCCCTGTGAGAGAAGATTTCTTGTCTGAGATTAGAATTTGGAGACCTTTTTTAGAGTTAACTCGAGATGAAATTGAATCCTACGCAAATACATATCAATTAGAGTGGATAGAAGATCCTACGAATGCCAACGAGCAATTGACAAGAAATTTTGTACGTAAAAAATTACTGCCCCTATTTGAAAAAATTCAACCGCAGTTTAAAAACAATATAGGTCGTTCTGCTTCGCACTTAAGAACTGCGCAAAGCTTATTGGATCAATTGGCTGATATTGATTTGAATGTAATGACTACAGAGTTAGGTTTGGAGATCAAAAATCTACTTTCTTTAAGAAAAGAAGATTTAGGAAGAAGTAGTAATGTGCTTCGTCGATGGTTGTTTTTACAAGGAATACAGATGCCTTCCGAAGAGCGTCTCCATGCGTGGTGGCATGATTTGGAGGGCTTGAGTCACGAAACAGATCACCAATTATCTTGGCTTCATGATGGTTTGCGGCTCAATGTCTGGAGAGGAAAGTTAAGTGTGACAGAGGCTTCTGAGTCACTTGGTATTTGGACTTTTAAACTCCTTGATGAGTCCAGTGCCGATCCAGGAGTCCCGATAAAAGTGTATCAAGATGCTTTGAGTCGGGGTGATATTTACGAAAAAGAACGGATAGGTGGCGAAAAATTTAGACTAGACCTAAAGCGACCTAGACGGTCTCTTAAAAATCTTTTTCAGGAACTAGATATTCCTCCTTGGAAAAGAGATGCTCCCTTACTTTATTTGGGAGAGGAAATACTGGCTATTGCTGGTGTTGGGGTCAATGCAGAGATTTCTGTGTTGTCTGGCAAACGTATGGCACCAGTCTTTGAAAAACAAAAAACCTGAAATTACGAAGTGCACAACAACAGGCGGTACTTGGGTTGTTATCTCAGTTAAAATAACTGTTTTACTCAATCATTTGAATGAGTTTGATTTTTTAAAGAATTCAAGATAGAAGACTATGGCATTAATTGTTCACAAATATGGTGGAACCTCAATGGGGTCGCCTGAACGCATCCAAAATGTGGCCAAACGCGTCGCTAAATGGACTCAGGCGGGACATCAAATTGTTGTTGTTCCTTCAGCGATGTCGGGCGAAACCAATCGTTTACTTGGACTTGCTAAAGAAATTAATAGCTCGCCAGACCCAAGAGAATTAGACCAAATTGCATCCACGGGTGAACAGGTCAGTTCTGGGCTCTTAGCGCTTGCATTGCAGGCTAATGGTGTTGATGCCATTAGTTATTCTGGATGGCAAGTGGCTATTAAAACGGATTCAGCTTTTACTAAAGCTCGCATTATGGGTATTGATAAAGATAAAGTTATTGCTGACTTAGACGCAGGACGTGTTGTTGTCATTACGGGTTTTCAGGGGGTTGATGACAATGGAAATATTACGACCTTAGGGCGGGGTGGATCTGATACTTCAGCCGTGGCTATTGCTGCAGCGCTTGGAGCAGAAGAGTGTCTTATTTACACCGATGTTGATGGGGTGTATACGACAGACCCTAGGGTGTGTGAGGACGCGCGGCGCTTAAACAAGATAACTTTTGAAGAAATGATGGAAATGGCTAGTTTGGGCTCCAAAGTTTTGCAAATACGATCAGTTGAATTTGCTGGAAAGTACCGGGTAAAGACGCGAGTACTCTCTTCGTTGACAGACCCATTAATTCCATTAACAAAAGAAATGAATTCTGGGACATTGATTACCTTTGAGGATGATAAAACTATGGAAGCAGCAGTTATTTCTGGAATTGCTTTTGCCCGGGATGAGGCAAAGATTACAGTACTTGGGGTTCCTGATAAGCCAGGTATTGCCTATCAAATTTTGGGCCCTATAGCGGATGCAAACATTGACGTCGATATGATCATTCAAAATCAATCTGTCGACGGCAAGACTGACTTTACTTTTACTGTAGCTCGGGCGGAGTACCAGCACGCATTAGATATTCTTAAAAACAAAGTTCAGTCGCATATGGGGGCAAGGGAGATTTTAGGAGATCCAAAAGTTTCCAAAGTATCCGTTGTAGGGGTTGGTATGCGCTCACATGTAGGTATTGCTAGCAAAATGTTTAGGACTTTAGCTGAAGAAGGGATCAATATTCAGATGATTTCGACGTCTGAAATCAAAATTTCTGTCTTAATTGATGAAAAATACATGGAATTGGCTGTCAGGGCTCTTCACAAAGTCTTTGATTTAGATCAGATTTGATTTTATAAGACCTCAAATAGCACTTTTTTTGAAAAAAAATCAAAAAAGCTACCTTTAGCCTAAAGTATCTTCATTCTCTGCCGTAATAGTAATTATAGATGAGCGATTACTCGCTCATTTTTTATATTTACACATCCCTAAGTTCCCCAATCGATACATTTTTAAAGCTTTAATTGTGTCTTTTATGCCCAATACTATATAAACATTATATTTTTCTTATTCTTAGCTTAAATGCTTCAAGTTATTCAATTTTTTGTCGTTAGTTGTACATAAGGACGTATGGGCTTTATACCCTGATTTGGTCTGGTTGTTTAATTATTGATAGAAGACATGAATCAGAATTGCTACAAAATTATTTTTTCTAAACGACTTAATTCACTAGTCGTTGTTGGTGAGAACGCTTCGAGCTCCACCAAATCACCCGGCAATTCAAATGCTTCTAAAATTTCGAAGAATATTGGTTCGACTAAACCCGTAATTCGTTTCGTAGGTGCTCTTGCATCGGTTTACGGAATGATGCTCAATGCGTGGGCTGGAAATCCTATATCTTCATCAGCATTACCGAATGGGGCAACAGTTGCATCGGGTAGTGTCTCAATGACCCAAACTGGCAACACGCTTACGATTAATCAAAGTACATCCCAAGCGATTGTGAATTGGCAAAACTTTGATATCGGAAGCAGTGCTAAGGTTCAAATTAATCAACCCAATGCTTCGAGCGTTCAACTTGATCGGGTCAATAGTATCAACCCAACTCAAATTTTTGGACAATTAAATTCTAATGGTTCTGTATTACTCGTAAATCCAAGTGGTGTTGTGATCGGCCCCTCTGGAAGTGTAAGTGCAACTAACTTCACTGCATCAACATTTAATATTACTGATAAAGATTTTTTAGCGGGTAATTATCACTTTACACGTGATGGTTCAACTGGAACTGTACTAAACCAAGGAACTATTAGCTCAGCACAAAGTGGATATGTTGCCTTATTTGGAGCATCTGTCACCAACTCTGGAACGATCACGGCCGTAAAAGGCACGGTCTACATGGGCTCTGCAGAAGCAATCACTGTTCCTGTAACAAGTTCTGGAAGAATCAAATTAGAAGTAAGTCCTTCAGCAATCAATGCCAGCGTGACTAACGACGGAACAGGTGTGATCGTAGCTCCTGGCGGTCAAGTTTACATGCAGGCATCAGCGATGAACGATATTGCTGCAGCATCGATTAAACAAGCTGGGGTGATTGATGTCTCTAGCACGAAGGGTGGAACAGTCGCGCTTCTTGCTGATAATGGCGATATTTCAGTTGTTGGAACTATTAGAGCGAATAGTTCAGATGCGACTTTGGGCGGCGGCAATATTATCATTGGCCGAGATTTAGATACAGGGGCTTTGTCAAAAACCACAGATGTCAGCGGAGCAACTCTTGAAGCGACGGGTGGTGGAACAGTTGAAACTTCAGGCTCATTCTTAAAGGCTGATAGTGTCAACATCAATGCCTCTAATTGGTTATTAGATCCCGATAACATTGAAATAGTCGCACCAGGCGCAAACAATTCGTTAACTTTTGTATCATCTCCAAGTGCTTCAGCTGGCTTTACTGCAGAGAATACTTCCTTAATTAGCACGAGCGTCATTAATTCTGTATTAAGTTCTGGAACGAATGTCACCATTCAAACAACGGGTGGTAATTCAGTTGCTAGTTCAACTCCATCAAACAATACTACCGCTGCCGGAAATATTTATCTTGTTAATGATATTTCTATTACTACAACTGCAAATAAGAGTCAGCATGTATTGAGCTTAAATGCAGACAATGGGATTTATCTTGGTGGAAATATTTCTGCGAGTGGATCCAATACATCTTTAGACGTGTCGCTTGTGGCATATGGAAAGAATTATGCTAATTCAACTGCAGGGGTACAGTTTGGGAATGGTAAAGGCATTCAAACTATTGGTAATATTAGTCTGACTGGAAATGGGGGGTATCCTAATCCTAACTATAACGGTCTTGGGTTCTGGGCTGATGGAATAGATCTAACCAACACCAATTTAACCGCAACCAATGGGTCGATAATTCTTACTGGAAAAGGCCAAGGAGGCAATTCAGTTGGAATTTGGGGGATGGGAGTAAATACACTTATTGCTACTAATGATATTAAGCTTGTTGGTACAAATTCTCAGAATGAGGGTTGGAGTGCTGTTAGCTTAAATTATAACTATTCACCTGGGACTTCATTTAAGGCGGTTTCTCTTACTGGGAATATTTCAATTACTGCCAACACAGTTTTAAATTCTGCAGATTCAGGTATCAACATTGTTAATGGTTCATTGGCTGCTGCTGGAAATATTTCTTTAGTTGCAAATGTAGGCAGTGCGAGTGCTGCAGCGATTACTTTTTCTGGTACATCTTCATCTTCAACTTTCACTGCAAATAATAGCGCCATAGTAAATCCGATGATTGGTGCATCTGGTGCTGTGAGCATTACATCTAATCAGGGAAATATTTATGTAGCAGATAGTGCTGTATCAAGCTATCAAGGGATCCGTGGTAGTGCAGTTACCGTGAATAATACTAATAGTACTGGTGCAGTGATAGGTTCTGGATCTTCATCTTCTGGCGCTGCTGGTGTTGAGATCTACTCAGGAATTAATGCGACAAATAGTATTAGCATTGCCGGTAAGTCAACAGGATCAGGAGTCACAGCATATGGTGTTTATATGCACAACGATAAGACTTCAATTTCCGCTACAAACGCCACTATCACTATCAATGGCGCTAGTGCGAATGGTGCGGGAGTTAATTTATCGGGAAGTAATGTGACATCGTCTGGCGCTAATAATACAGTGAGCATTACAGGAACGAGTACGAATGGTACGGGTGTGAATTTAACGGGTAATGCTGTAATTAATGCCACAGGTCAGAGTGATGCGTTGAATATTACGGGTACGACTTCATCAGCTAGTGGTACGGGTGTCAAGCAAGACAGTGGTAGTACGATTAATTTAAACAGTGATAGCACGTTAAATTTAGCGGGTACGAATAATGCAACTCTAAGCACCGGTTATGGTGTTAATTTAAATGGCACGATTAGTGCCAATGATGAGTCCGTGATTAATATCATAGGTACAAATAATGTCAGTGGTAGTGGTGTTGGTGTGAACTTAGGAAGTAGTTCTGTAATCACATCGACTGATAATGACGGCGATGGCAATTTAAATAGAATTAATAATGTGAGTTATACCGGCCTCAGTATTACAGGTAACTCGAATAGTGGAACTGCTGTATCGATGGCTGGAAAAGTTAACGTGACTGGAAGTGTGACTGGAAGTTATGTGACGGTTACAGGTAATGTTATTGATTCAAGTGCAACGGCAGTAAATATCTCTGGTAGTTCAGCAACTACGCCATTAATTAATGTTACTGGTGCGCTTAATATTAATGCAGGTAATGGTGGATCAATCAGAGTTACGGACTCAGATTTATTGAATTACAGCGCGGCAACAGTCGCGACTTCAAACCTTGTGCAGGGTATCCAAGGCGGATCGGTCACCATTAATAATACAGGTACAGATTCAGGAATTGGCGCAGGAGTCACTACGAGTGCTGCGGGAATTATTTTAAGTACGAATATCAAAGCATCGAGTGGCAACATCACGATTGTTGGCAACAGTAATGCGAGTGGCGTAGCTGTGAATGTTGCAGGAGCATCATATTCTGCGCCGATGTTGAATGCAACTGGAACGGTAGGAGTTTATTCGAACGCAGGCAGTATCTTAATCACGGATGGTGATACAACATCGAATAGCTCATATCAAGGTATTCAAGCAGCGAAAGTCATCATTAATAATACGGGTACGATAGGAATTAGCTCCGGTACAGGCTATGCCAATGGCACCTATGCTGGCGTACAGATTAATTCTGGGATAAAGACAACAGCTACAAATGGTGATATCAATATTATTGGATCCGCAACTGGCACTACCAATAGTGGTGTATTAATTAACGGTGGCGTGATATCTATTACCAAGGCTAACAGTAATTTAAATATTAGTGGTTTGGGTATTTCAGGTGAGGGAGTGCAAATATCGGGCACCGCTAAGTTATCGTCAACAAATACGTCAAGTACAATTAATATCTTGGGGAATAGCGCTGATGGAAGTGGCGTTCAAATTTCTGGGTCATCAAATGTATCATCTTCAGCGTCTAATAATACGATTAACTTAATAGGTGTAAGTGCAAACAGCACAGGAGTTAATTTGATAGGCTCTTCTGTGGTAAGTGCTACAGGACAATCTTCAAAGTTAAATATTTCAGGTACAACGTCATCAGCAAACGGTACTGGCGTCAATCAAGACGTTAATAATAAAGTTGCAATTGATAATGATTCAATTTTAAATATCACTGGTACAAGTTCTGATATAAGTGCAAGTAGTTCTGGGGTAGTATTAGCTGGCGCCATCACGCTCAACGATGAAAGCATACTGAATGTTATAGGAAATTCAGTTACAACTGGTTCTCTTGGTAAAGGTGTTGATATTCGTGGAACATCGAGTATCGTCTCAACTGATAATGATAATGATGGACAAGTTCCTAGCGGAATTAGTATCACAGGAAATACTGTACGTGGTACGGCTATTTCTATGGTTGGAAGAGTAAATGTTAGCGGAACACCAGGATTTGGGAATGTCTTAGTTAAAGGAAATGTTTCTGATCCAAATGCTGTAGCAATTAGTATTAGCGGAAATACATCTGTATCTCCGATGATTAGCGCATCTGGAAGTGTTGAGATTTTAGCTAACGCTGGCGGCAGTATTGTGATTGCTGATGCAGCAATATCCC
>Ga0194047_10001007_pt1 | contig 17895 bp, 14 predicted proteins | sample JunL225m_MetaG_2_FD_160070 | JGI IMG/M metagenome (GOLD analysis project Ga0194047, IMG submission 160070) | Anoxic zone freshwater microbial communities from boreal shield lake in IISD Experimental Lakes Area, Ontario, Canada - Jun2016-L221-5m | ecosystem: Environmental > Aquatic > Freshwater... | reverse complement strand
CTTATATCCCTGCCTGCCCAAGCCCTAATGGGCAGGCAGGGATATAAGTGGGTGTCACGAATATTCTCTGATAGTTTTTTCTAGTAAATTCTTTTTGTTAAAGTAAAGGAACTATTCATAATAATAAACCCTTTTCACCCTTTGACTCACGCTTGTTAATATTTCATAAGGTATCGTTCCAACTTTATCGGCCACATCATTAATATCAATTTCTTTTCCAAATACAATTACTTCATCGCCTTCTTTGCAATCAATATTTGTAACATCAAGCATGGTCATGTCCATGCAAATGCTTCCAACAATTTGTGCATGTTTTCCGTTCACCAACATAAACCCTTTTCCATTTCCTAGTCTGCGGTTTAGACCGTCTGCATAGCCAATGGCAACGGTTGCAATTTTTGAATCCACAATTACTTTTCCTTTGCGACTGTACCCAACTGTTTCATAATTTTTTATTTCACGCAGTTGCGAGATCACCGTTTTTAATGTTCCAATTTGTTGCAATTGTTTTTGGATTTTTGCTGAAGGGTCAACACCATATAATCCTATTCCCAAACGCACCATATCAAATTGCGCTTCAGGGAAACGAACAACTCCACTGCTGTTTAAAATATGTTTGAGTACAGGATAATCAAATGCTGTAGCAACTTTTTCACTGATGCGTTTAAATTTAGAAATTTGCTCATGTGTAAATTCATCGTGCTTTTTTTCTTCGCTTGCCGCGAGATGAGCAAACACGCTTCTTAAACGGATATTCGGATTTTGCTTGATACACGCAATCAATTGTTCAACTTCCATTTCATCAAAACCCAAACGATTCATTCCACAATCCACTTCAATATGAATACTTACTTTTTCGCCATTGCACGTTTTTATCAGATGATCAAGAATGAAAAAATTATAGATCTCAGGTTCAAGATTATTTTGAAGTATCTGTTCAAAACTTGTAGTCTCAGGATTCATTACCATGATAGGCAATTTTATTCCTGCTTTGCGAAGAGTAACACCTTCATCAGCATAAGCAACCGCTAAATAATCGATGCGGTTAAACTCCAGCACTTTTGCAATTTCATAACTTCCGGCACCATAACTAAAAGCCTTTACCATTCCCATCACTTTTACACCGGGCTTAAGTTTGCTGCGATAAACATTTAAGTTATTGACCAACGCATTGAGGTTTATTTCAAAAACTGTTTCATGAACTTTTTTCTCAAGCAACGCACTTATTTTTTCAAATTGAAATTGTCGTGCGCCTTTTAATAAAATAATTTGCTGTGAGAAATCTAAACTTTTAAACGACTCGATAAATGCCTGAGTAGTTTCGAAATATTGTGTATTGGAATCAAATATTTTTTTCTGTTTACTGATTTGTTTTCCGATAGCGATGATGCGCTGAATTCCTTTTTGTTTTAAAATTTTTGCAACTTGTGAATACAATTCTTCGGAACTCAAACCTGTTTGTAAAATATCAGAAAGAATTACTGTTTTTGTATAACCCGAACTCTGCTGGTCCAAAAAATCGAGGGCAATTTGCAATGCATTAATATCTGCATTATAACTGTCGTTGATGATCACACAATTATTAATGCCTTCCTTTAATTGCAAACGCATTTCAATAGGTTGCAATTCTTCAAAACGTTTTAAAATATCTGTCGAAACACGGTTGATAGAAATTAAAAATGCAAAGCAGGTACAAGCATTTGCAATCGAAGCTTCATCAGTAAAAGGAATATTTACACTTACAATTTGAGCTCCTTTTCTGAGTGAAATGATTGTTGTGGATTTTTTAATTTCAATATCAAAGTTGGCATTTGCCTGACTGTTATTTTTACTCCACGAGAAAGTTTTTAAATGGGTATGAAGTTTAGAAAAAGATGCAATAGTTTCATCTACTTCATTTTGGTCGCAGCAATAAATTAATAAATCACTTTCAGTAAAAAGTTTTAATTTTTCTTGTAGTTTTTCTTTTCTGCTTATAAACCCTTCATCGTGTGCAGAGCCAATATTTGTTAGTATTCCAACAGATGGATGAATGATATGCTGAAGCTTTTCCATTTCATCTTTCTGAGAAATTCCTGCTTCAAAAATTCCAAGTTGATGTTGTTCATTCATTTGCCAAACAGAAAGAGGAACGCCAACTTGTGAGTTAAAACTTTTTGGATTTCGAACAATATTCAGATCATCTTTTAGCAACTGATACAGCCATTCTTTTACAATTGTTTTTCCGTTGCTTCCTGTAATTCCGATAACAGGATATTGAAATTGCTTGCGGTGATATTTTGCAATTTGCTGCAAAGCGTGCAATCCGTTTTTTACATGAATAATATTTACATCATTATTTTGTAATGACGATGTATTTATGTTTTCTACGATAAAATTTCTTACACCTGCATCATACACATCCTGAATATATTTATGTCCATCATTACGATCGCCTTTGATGGCAATAAATACAGACGATTCAGGGTAAATAATTTTTCGTGAATCAATCAATAAATGTTCAACTACATCAGCAATTCCTGTAGCCGATGATGTATGTATCAGTTTGCCTTTTGTTATTTCTGCTATTTCCTGAATGGAATATCCCATTTTATTTTTTTTGTTGACACGATTTTATCGCGGCTGAAATTATAAATTATCATCTTAATTTCCTTGCGATCCTTGCGAATACCTTAGCGAACCTTGCGGTTAAAAAAATAAACGCTAAGCACGCAAAGAAAGCAAAGCGCAAAGTACGCAAAGAGAAAATAATTAAACATCTTCTATGTATTCAATTTTTTATAATTCAAAATAAGCACAATTCCTGATAGTAATAGAAATGTTGCCATAATAAAATATGCCCAAATTACATGATCCCCCAAACTAAAAAAAGGTAGCGAAAACAGAAAAATAAATAGTGAGCGAATCAATACATTCACCATGTTAAAAATACTGTTCACTCTTCCCATCAATTCATTTGGAATATGTTTAAAAAAATAAGTTAAGCGCAAAACACGAATACCTGCATTACAAAAACCAAGTATGATTGAAATGGTATAAATAACCAACACACTATTACTTGCAAATGCCCAAAAGAAAATTCCAGTTGTGATGAGTGTTAAAATAATCACTGCTTTAACAACGTTTGTTGAATGGAATACTTTATTTACAAATAATCCTGCGCTTAGTGCGCCAACAGCATAAATCAAATCGGCAGCAGCAAATACACTTCCTCCTTCGTTCAAATGGTGTTCAACATAACCCGGCAATACTGCATGAATCTCTACCAATAACATGGCAAAAACAGAATATGAAAATAATCCGAATATCATAAACTCAGGGTGTTTTTTAAGATAAGAGAAACCCACTTTTACACGTTGGATAATGGAATTAGATTGGTGCTTTAATTTAGGGTTTTCTTGATATTTGATCATCCAGATTAATGCAACAGCAATAAAATATGTTATTGCATCCATCATAAATATCTCCCATATTTCCCAACGGTTTATTTCAAATGGAAAATTCATTTCAAAGCCAAAAAGTTTTCCTTTACCAGAATGAATTCCTTCTAATAATATTGCTGCAAATGCTCCCGAAAATATGGATGAACTTTGTCCAACAATTTCAATATTCATATTCACTTTTCCATAATCATCAGGATGACTTATTTCTTGTCCGAATGCATAAAGAGTGGGGTAGTGAATATTATAATTCAACATGGTAATGCCAAAAACAGCAACGATTAAAAAGTTTGAAAGTTCATGATTAAGGTAACCGCCCAATGAAATTCCTCCAATCAATAAACCACATACCAAAGAGTTTACCATGAAGTTTTTTTTGCGACTGAAACGATCTACTAAAGTTCCGGCATACAATCCAAATATCAGTACAACAACTGTTAGTAGACCATACGAAATATTAAAATAATCGCTTTGCAATGTTCGGGCAAAATACCATGGAACAGCCAACATACTGATACCTTGAGCAAATCCACTAATTCCGTTTGCGGTGAATAAAAGAAATAATGATTTATTATTTTTCACGTGTTTATTTGTAGTGCGAATGTAGTTCACACAATATTCAGCTACAAGGCAAGGGTTTATATCTTCTCCACAAAAGGATGATGGAAAAAAAGAACATAAAATTAACACCAAATCAGGCATTATTAAAGGCTGGAAGTTACTGTGCCTATCAAGAGCGTTGCCATGAAGAAGTTCGTGAAAAGCTTGCCGAATGGGGTGTTTATGGAGATGATGCCGGTAATGTTTTATTAAAACTTATTGAGCAGAATTATTTGAACGAAGAACGATTTGCAAAAGCTTTTGCCGGTGGTAAATTTCGTGTTAAACATTGGGGACGAATAAAAATTACCTTAGAGTTAAAGTCGAGAAAAATTTCTGAATACTGTATCCGCATGGCAATGAAAGAAATTGATAATGATGATTATTTAAAAACGATGCAGCATTTAGCGGATGAAAAATACCATTTATTAAAAGATAAAAATCCTTTAGTAAAGAAAAATAAAACTGCTGCGTATGTTATGGGGAAAGGCTTTGAACCAGATTTGATTTGGGATTATTTAAGGAAATTACAATAACAAAACAATCATTCACATATTTTTGTTTATTTGCAGATAAGATTAAAAAACCATGACTACAGAAAAAGAATTTTTAGAAGTATACGCTGAGCAAACTCCAAATCCGGAGACAATGAAATTTGTATTTAACAAAATGATTTTGCCGGATGATAGTGCTGATTTTCCTACACGCGATAAAACAGAGTCTTCACCTTTAGCAAAAAACTTATTCGAGTTTAGCTTTGTGAATGGCGTATTTATTATGAATAATTTTGTGACCATTACCCGTTCTGAAGGAAGCGAATGGAATGATATTATTCCAATCATGAAGGAGTTTTTAAAGTCATATGTTGAAGCAAAGGAAATCATCGTTCACGCAACAGTTACTGTCGACCGAACAGATTATGGTGATGATAGTATTGTAGTTGCTAAAATTAAAGAAACACTTGACACTTACGTTAAACCCGCAGTTGAAAATGATGGTGGTCAAATTGTTTTTAAAGATTTTATGAATGGAATTGTCACTCTCGAAATGCGTGGTTCATGCAGTGGATGTCCATCTTCAACAATAACTTTGAAACGTGGAATTGAAGCAATGCTCACACGAATGATCCCTGAAGTAAAAGAAGTGATTGCAGAAGCGATGTAAGTCGGTTATCAGTAAGCGGTATACGGTTATCAGTAAGCGGTATACGGTTATCAGTAAGCGGTATACGGTTATCAGTAAACGGTTATCGGTATTTGCTAAAGGCTAGAGGCTAAATGCTAACGGCTAGAAGCTAGAAGCTAAAAGCTAGAGGCTAAAAGCCAGCAGCCAATAATTCATTCCATCTCAAACATTTTTCCTTCTTCAGCAATTTCTGTGTTTTCAAATGCTGTTTTTGTTTCATTTAGCAACACATTTAAATCTTCATAACGCGAAGAGAAATGACCTATCAATAATTTTTTTACGTTTGCCAATTTTGCAATCATCCCGGCTTGAAGTGCGGTTGTATGCATCGTTTCAATAGCTCTGTCTAATTTATCGTGAGCAAAAGTACATTCGTGATAAAGTAAATCTACACCTTCAACGGAGGCTGCAACACGTTCATCAAAAACGGTATCGGAGGCATATGCATATTTTAACGGTTCGCCTTTTTCAAATGTTAGCAGATGATTTTCGATCAACGTTTTTCCATCTGCACTGATAAAATCTTTTCCGCGTTTTAGGTCATTAAAAGAAGTAAACGGAACATGAAAACGTTCACATTCATTCACATTTATTTTCCTTAAACGTGAACGCTCTTCAAATAAAAATCCGGAAGTTGCTACACGATGAAACAAAGGAAATGAAGTAACTTTTAAAAAAGCATCTTCAAAAATTATTTCTGTTTTGGTATGATTGGTAAGGTGTCTGAAAATTTCAAAATGAAGTTTGGTGCCTGCATGAAAAAAGAAAAGGTCGATAATTTCGAATACACTTGCTGGCGCAAAAATATGCAATGGAGTAGTTCGTTGCATAAGATTCATAGAAAACAATAATCCGGGTAAACCTAAAATATGATCGGCATGAACATGCGTAATAAAAATATATTCAATTTTTGATTTTTTGATTTTATATTTTCTCAGTTGCGATTGTGTTCCTTCACCACAATCAATTATAATATGATGGTCGAGGAAATTTAAATATTGTGCTGAAGGATGTCTGTTTGCTGTGGGCGTAGCCGAACTATTCCCTAAAATCGTTAACTCAAAACTCATCTGTTATTTTTCATTATTCAACAATATCCCCTTCGTTCATATTTAAAAATTGTTTTTCCAATTGATCCATAAAAACAAAATCCATTGCTTCCACATCAGTAGGAATAAAAGTAATATCAGCTTTCTCGAACAATCGTGTAAATTGATCATCGGCATTGGTGATGATTAGCATCCCTCCACTATTTCTAAGGTCGAGACCAAGTTTGATGAGTTCACGTGTTCCGTCAGCATTACATTCTTTTACTGTTTCAATATTTACAATCACATATTTGCTGCTGCTTGCAACTTCATGTAAAACTTTATCTCGAAGTTTATTAGCAGTACGTTGGTCGATTTTTGTTAGTTCAGGCTTAATAATAGAATGCTGATCATTTTTTTCTATCGTATAGTTCATGTGTTGGTTAGTTTAATTTTATCGACAATATAAAATATTTATTATCGCTTAATGCATAACGTTGTAAATGTAAAAAGAATATTTATATATTTTCACCCCGATTATTTTTATAACAGTAAAACAAAATAAATATGAGCAATAACAAAATAGCATTTATTACAGGTGCTTCATCTGGCATTGGTGAAGCAACAGCAATAAAATTGGCAAAGGAAGGATATGATTTAATCCTAAATGCACGCAGAGGTGATTTATTAGAAAAGTTGAAATCAGAGTTGGAAGCATCTTGTTCGATCAAAATACTGCTAAGCATTTTTGATGTGCGCAACAGAGAAGATGTTGCAAAAGACATTTCATCGTTTCCTGATAATTGGAAAAATATTGATGTGCTGGTAAATAATGCCGGACTTGCAAGTGGATTGGCATCGTTTGAAGAAGGAAATCTAGATGATTGGGATGCTATGGTTGATACAAATATTAAAGGGTTGTTATACATTTCACGAAATGTTATTCCCTTAATGATAGCAAACAAAAAAGGGCAAATTATTAATATAGGTTCTATCGCGGCTAAGGAAACTTATGCAAATGGAAATGTGTATTGTGCTACAAAATTTGCTGTTGATGCATTAAACAAATCAATGCGCATCGATTTGCTGAAACACGATATTAAAGTTACAGGAATTCACCCCGGAGCTGTTGAAACAGAATTTTCAATTGTTCGTTTTAAAGGGGATGTTGAACGTGCAAAAAAAGTTTACGAAGGATTTGAAAATTTAGTTGCTGCTGATATTGCCGAAGCAATTTGGTTTGCTGTTTCTCGTCCGCACCATGTTAATATAAATGAGCTTACCATCATGCCAATGGCGCAGGCTCAGGCAGGAGTAATTCAAAAAAAGAGTTAGTCGATTATTATTATTAAACTCATGTCTAAAAAAAACATAAAAACTGAAGTCTCGAATAGCAAAAAAAATATTGCCAAAAAAAATGTGCTAGAGAGCAAGATTTTTCAACTCTGTTTTATTGTTTTTTTAGTACTGATAATTTATGCTCCAACACTAAAATATGAGTATGTGAGTTTGGATGATACCTCACTGATAGTTGATAAGTTTAAGTTCAATAAACAAGCGTCAAATATTCCTAAAGTTTTTTCTCAGCAAGTTTTTTTCGTTCCCGGAGAATATAATATGGATTGTGTGGTTCATCCAAAAGAAGAAAAGAAAACAACGGGATATTATCGGCCAATTTTGAGTTTGTCGTTTATGCTTGATGCAATGATCAGCAATTCACCAATGCCAAAATTTTACAGATTCTCAAATATTGTTTACCATATTATTTGCTGTGTATTATTGCTCACCGTTTTTAGTTTAATAGGATTCTCTTCCATCTTAGCTTTTTGTCTCACACTCATCTTTGCCGCACATCCATTGCTGGCACATGCAGTAGTTTGGATTCCGGGAAGAAACGATTCTCTGCTTACCATTTTTGTTCTTGCAAGTTTTATATACTTTTTGAAATCGTTATCATTCCCTTCACTTAAAAATTACGGTTTACATTTTTTGTTTTTTTTACTTGCATGTCTTACAAAAGAAACGGCATTTTTACTTCCCATCATTTGTTTCTCGTATCTTTTATTTTTCGATAGATCAAAAATATTTGTAAAGAATAATTTTCTGCATGTAGGTTTTTATTTAGCATCAGCATTTTTAGTGTTTTCTATGAATGTTCATACCATGGGAGGAATGAGTGGCTTTTCGATACAAGATTTGCTAAAAATGGGTACAGAATATTTATATAATATTCCGGTTGGACTGCTTCAGTTTTTCGGAAAATTAGTTATGCCTTTTAATTTATCTGTATTACCAACATTAGCGGATACCAATTATTTTCTTGTTGCTGCATCGATAATTCTTGTTACTGCCGGAATTTATTTTAGCAGAAACAGAAAATGGAATTATATTTTATTTGGAGCAAGTTGGTTTATTGTTTTTTTATTGCCTGCAATTTTTGTTGCCGGAAAGGATTTGCATGAGCACCGTGCTTATCTTCCTGCAATAGGATTTTTAATTTCCGTAGGAGGGATATCCGGACTGTCAATAAATATTTATGACAAGAAATTTTATCTTCCTTTGATATCGATCATTGCCATCTTTTATTTTGTTCAACTTTCTAATTTGCCATTGTATCAAAACCGATTTAATTTTTGGGGCAATTCAATAACCACTGCAAATAATGCTTCGGCAGCTTATAATTCAATGTCGCTAGGAAAATTATATGAACAAACAGAACAATACGACAAAGCAATTGAAGTATATAATTCTGGGTTAGAAAGAAAACAAAATCAACTGATGCTAAATAATAATTTAGGTGGGGCATATATGTATAAAGGCATGTTTACTGAAGCAGAGATTGCACTTAAAAAAGAAATAGCCTTAAGCCCCGATAATTGTTGTGCATATTATAATATCGGTCTCATACGTAAATTTACCAATCATGCTGATTCGTCAGTTTTTTATTGGAAAAAAGCATTGGAAGTAAATAAAGATTTTGCCAGTGCCTATCAGGAATTAGCGGTGTATTATAAAAACAAAAATGACACTGCAAATTATAGTTGGTGTGCCTACGAAATGCAAAAACGGAAATTACCTGTGCCATAAAAAGTATGAAAAAATATTTTACTACAGCAAGCATCCAGAATTATTTTTTACCGATCATTCTTTTTTGTATTTATTTTATTTGGCATTTTCTTCATATCACCGATAGGGATATTTGTTTAGATGAACCCTACACAATTTACCACGCACAAAAAAGTGTTTATGATATCATCCTCCTAACAATAAATGGCGAAGCCAATCCACCTTTGTTTATGATTTTGGTTCATGGATGGATACAACTTTTCGGAATTTCAGTAATGTCTATTAGGTTATTGCCACTATTGTTTAGTTCGCTAACAATTATATTTCTTTATAAATCATCTTTAAAGTTAGCAGGTGTTTATGCAGCATTAATTACATCACTTTTATTTTTGTTTTCTTCCCTTCATTTTTATTTTGCTTTAGAGGTAAGAACTTATTCATTGTTGTCGTTTTTTACTGCTGTGATTTATTATTTATATATTTTGTTGATTCAGAACGAAAAAAAAACATGGATCATTTTCTGCATCATATTAACAAATATCGGGATTGTATTGAGTCATCATTTTGGATGGTTTGTTATAGCCAATCAGGGTATTATTTTCTTGTTTTATTTTAATAAAAAAGAACTCAGGAAAAAGATTTTCACCATCCTTGTTGCCACAATTATTTTTTCAATTCCGGTAATCATTTTGGTGGTCAAACAGTTTTTTGTTTCATCGGAAGTTACTTGGGTAGCACCTCCGGCAGAAGGCATATTCCAAAACTATTTATTTGCATTTTTTAATCACAGATATGCTTTTGATTTTGTTGCCTATACTCTTGCAATGAGTTTTGTTTTTTTTATTATTTATGAAATTTCCATTAAAAAATTTGCAGAGGTTCGCTTAAAAGAAACCTTGTTATTATTGATCTGCTTTGCTGTTACTTATACATTTATGTATTTGGTTTCTTTTAAAGTTCCCATGTTTATCGACAGGTATATTTTATTTAATTCTATCGCATTATATTTATTCGTAGGAGTTGCAATTGGAAAATTATTATCCCCTTTTTGGTATTTACAGCTTATTGCTTTTTTTAGTATTTCAATACCTGTTTGCGAACATCTTTCTGTCAGTCAGAAAAACTTTTATTATAGGGAAGTAAAAAATGCTGTTGATCATACCATGAAATTTAAAGATGAGCATACCCTTGTTTTTATTCATCCGGCATGGAATAATATCGAGTTTGTATATTATTATAATCCTGATCTGTTTAAAAAAATTGTTGCCGATGAGTTTTTAAAATTATATCCCGAAAATATTTATCCGATATACAGCATGGATAGAGTGGCAGATATTTTAAAAAACAAAACCAAAGATATTCAGACAATCATTTTTTATACCAACGGTACTGATTTCACAAACCCCTACAATAAAATTCCGCTTGATACTTTTAAAGATTTTACCAGAGTGGATAGTGTATTTTATCCTCAGTGTATTAATGTGATGGTTTATAAAAAGTTGTTAAATAAAAAAGGTATTAACTGATAATTTGCTAAGACCTTTAATTTTAATGTGACTTTAAATATAAGAATTATTCACCGCAAATATGCGGTGTTTATTTTGTTTTTTCACCGCATGGATTCAAGTCATAAAAAATTATAGGTTAATTATTGTTAGTTCATTAATGTTGTGTATATGTATCAAACATCACTACTTCAAATTTTAAAGAAATATATTCTCATTTTTTCTCTTATTTTCTTTACAACATTTTGCAATATCTTATATGCGCAACCAGGGGAACTTGACTTAACTTTTAATCATAATGGATGGGGATTCAATCAGGGTACCTCTATTGGTTCAATCAATATACAAAAGGATGGAAAAATCATTGTTAGTGGAGATTTTAGGCTCAATAAATATAATGGCAATGTGCCTGTAAAAACAGTAGCACGGCTAAATTTTGATGGTAATATTGACACTACTTTTATACCAACTCAATGTTTAGACTGTGCTTATCCCAACATCCCCAACTTACTTGGCGTGATTGGCTTAGATAATAATGAAAAACTATTGGTTATTACAGGTAATCAAGGCCACCGAATTCACAGATTAAATAATAATGGAAGTAGGGACACTACCTTTATTTTTACAGATACAACTAATGATTATACTATAAATCAAGCTATCATACAAAACAACCAAAAAATCATTGTTGTAGTTTGGTCAAATAACACTGGTGAAAATAAAATTATACGGTTAAATCCAAATGGTGCTATTGATACTACCTTTAAATCTTTGTTATATATTGAAAATGGAGCAAGAATAGCACTTCAAGGTGATGGAAAAATAATTGTTGGAAAACAATACTTCACTAACATTATTCCATTTTTGGATATAGTAAGACTAAACCCTAACGGCAGTTTTGATTCAACCTTTAGTTCTATAATTGGGATTCAGGGGCATATTTACTGTATAAGGAAACAAAGTGATGAAAAAATCATAATTGCAGGTGATTTTACTTCAATAAATGGAAAAACATTAATCAGAATTGCACGATTGAACTCAAATGGAAATTTAGATTCCACATTTCATCCCATTAATAATATAAATAGACAAGTAAGTTCAATTTTACCACAAAGTGATGGGAAAATTATTATTACAGGGGACTTTAGCCCATTGGTAAGTCAACATTTATATGGAATTGCTCGCCTTAATAATAACGGTAGTCTTGATTCAACATTTATGCCCATTGGCAGACCAGTTATTAGTTCAATTGCGTTTCAAAGCGTTGATAAAATTATAATTGCAGGAACATTCGCTTACTATAATGGATACTCTAACAGTATTCAAAGTCAACCTGCCATTGCCCGAATTGAAAGTGGCCTAAAGTCTACTGATGTCAAATCATACATGCCAAATAAATCATCTCAAATATCTATATACCCAAACCCAAGTGATGGAATTTATAATGTGATAGGAGAGAATATGAAGTCCATTAAAATATATGATTTACTAGGAAAATTGGTACATGAATCGCTTTCAATTAAAGATTCAAAATCTGTATTGCCCAATAAAAGTATTGTTGATTTAAGTAATCAGTCAAATGGTGTATTTCTAGTTGAAGTATTAACCGAGCAAGGTGTAGAGTATATAAAAATCTTGAAACAATAATATCAAAAGCATAAAAAATACTCTACCATAATTAAAGAAATCCAAGGAAATTAGGAAAGCAGATTGCAATACAATCTAAGAAGTCATTTCTATTTAATTAAAAATTTCTCATTAATACTATAAATACACGATTTTAAAATTGCATATTTTTTATCTGCGATAATCTGCGTATTCAGCGAGAAAAATTAAGCGCCAATATTTGCTTTAATAATATTTAATGCAGCACCGGCTTTAAACCATTCTATTTGTTGTGCATTGTAAGTATGATTTGCTTTGATCTCATCTTTACTTCCGTCTTTATGATTGAATACTAAAGTTAGAGGAATATTTGGAGCAAATGAATTCAATCCAACGATATCAATCGAATCATCTTCCTGAATTTTTTCGTAATCATTTTTATCAGAAAAAGTTAAAGCAAGCATTCCTTGTTTTTTCAAATTCGTTTCGTGGATACGTGCAAACGATTTTACCAATACTGCGCGAACGCCCAAGAAACGTGGCTCCATCGCAGCATGTTCGCGTGATGAACCTTCACCATAATTTTCATCTCCAACTACAATTGAACCAACTCCGGCAGCTTTATAATCACGTTGAACTTTAGGAACTGAATCGTAATTTCCTGTCAATTGATTTTTTACTGAATCAGTTTTTTCGTTGTAAAAATTCACAGCACCAATCAACATATTATTTGAAATATTATCTAAATGTCCGCGATATTTTAACCATGGTCCGGCCATCGAAATATGATCAGTTGTACATTTTCCTTTTGCTTTGATTAACAATTTCAAACCTTTCAAATCTGTTTTTTCCCAAGGAGAAAATGGTGCTAATAATTGTAACCTGTCAGATGTTAATGAAACAGCAATAGTTACTCCGCTACCATCTTCAGCCGGAGCTTGGTATCCAGGATCTTCAACTGCATAACCGTTTTTAGGTAATTCATCACCGTGAGGTGGATCCAATTTTACTTGTTCACCTTTATTATTTGTTAACGTATCTGTTATCGGATTAAATGAAAGATCTCCTGCAATTGCTATGGCAGCAACCATTTCTGGCGATGCAACAAAAGCAAATGTATTTGGATTTCCATCAGCACGTTTTGCAAAGTTTCTATTGAACGAATGAACAATCGTATTCTTTTCTTTTTTCTCTGCACCAACTCTGTCCCACATTCCAATACATGGTCCGCAAGCATTGGTGAAAATTGTTGCATTTAAATCTGTAAAAGTTTTGATCAACCCATCACGATCAGCTGTATATCTTACTTGTTCAGATCCTGGATTGATACCGAATTCAGCTTTTGTTGCCAATCCTTTTGCAATAGCTTGTTGTGCGATTGATGCAGCACGACTTAAATCTTCGTATGATGAATTTGTACATGAACCGATCAAACCCCATTCAACTTTTAATGGCCAATTATTTTTTGCAGCTTCTTCTTTCATTTTTGAAATTGGTGTTGCAAGATCCGGAGTAAATGGTCCGTTTAAATGTGGTTCAAGTTCTGATAAATTAATTTCAATTACCTGATCAAAATACAATTCAGGATTTGCATATACTTCGGCATCTGCTGTTAAATGTTGTTTGATTCCGTTTGCAAGTTCAGCAACATCAGCTCTTCCTGTAGCACGTAAATATCTCTCCATGCTTTCATCATATCCGAATGTTGAAGTGGTTGCACCAATTTCGGCACCCATATTACAAATGGTTCCTTTTCCTGTGCAGCTCATGCTGGTAGCACCTTCACCAAAATATTCAACGATGGCACCGGTTCCGCCTTTAACAGTTAAGATACCTGCAACTTTTAAGATCACATCTTTTGGAGCAGTCCATCCATTTAATTTTCCGGTAAGTTTGATACCGATCAATTTCGGAAATTTAAGTTCCCAAGGTAAGCCTGCCATTACATCACAAGCATCAGCACCACCAACTCCAATAGCGATCATTCCTAAACCACCTGCATTAACCGTATGCGAATCAGTTCCAATCATCATTCCACCGGGGAAAGCATAATTTTCTAAAACCACTTGATGAATAATTCCTGCACCGGGTTTCCAAAATCCGATTCCGTATTTATTAGAAACCGATCCTAAGAAATCATATACTTCTTTACTTTCATTGTTTGCGAAAGCTAAATCATTTTTAGCGCCAACCTTTGCAGTAATCAAGTGATCGCAATGAACGGTTGAAGGCACAGCAACTTTAGCACGACCGGCTTGCATGAATTGAAGCAATGCCATTTGAGCTGTTGCATCTTGCATGGCAACTCTGTCGGGAGCAAAGTCGACATAGCTTTTACCACGTTCGTAGGCAGCTTTCGCATCACCTTCGGTTAAATGGCTGTATAATATTTTTTCGGTAAGAGTTAAAGGCTTATTGGTAACTTTTCTTGCAGAAGCAATCCTATCAGCCATTTTAGCGTAGGTTGCTTTAATCATTTCTAAATCGAACATATTAAATAACGTTTAAATTTTGTGCCGCAAATTTATGCATTGAGTTGAATTTTTATCTATCGAATATTTTTTTATTTGAACCTGACAAAAACAATTATTTTCGCCAGTATTAAACGGGGGAAAGTTTTTATCGGAACCAATATTTTTAGCATAAGAATGCTCTCCTTCAAAAAATAAAATCGTAACTAAATGAAAAATATTTTTATTGTATTGGTATTGATTGGTCTATCAACAGCAAAAATTCAGGCACAGAAGAAACCGCCAAGATCTGAAACCGGTGAGTTGATCATTGGTTTGCAAAAGCAACTTCTCAAACAATATAAATTCCAAAATGTGAATGTTTATATTTTAGCTGGAAAACTAAAAATTGATATTGCTGATTCACATGTAAAAGCTTTGCCAAAAGATATCAGAGAAAGCAGATCTAAAGAAATTGCTGATTATTCCAGAACTTTTTTGGATAAAACTCCTGAAGGTAAAAAGATGCTAAAAGGAATACACGCAATTGGTGTTACTCATTTTCCAAAATCAAACGGAAATGCTTTTTCGTTTACAACAGCTCCTTACGATAGTTATAATTTTGATTTTTGATAAAATAGATAATTGATAGGCTTATTGCTAAACACTAAATTTTATGGAAATATTAAATGCAGAAAATAATTTTGATGCAACAAACATTCCTTCGCATCCTCCGGTAAAACTAAGTTTTAAAGGAAGCGGTTTTGATTATTTTTCTATTCTAATAATTAACTGGATTTTAACGGTTATTACACTTGGACTCTATTATCCATGGGCACGTGCACGAACGCTTAGTTTTATTTATGGAAATACCGAAATGGAAAACAGCCGTTTTGTTTTTCATGGAACAGGGATGCAAATGTTTGTAGGTTTTATAAAAGCCATTGTTGTTTTATTGCTGTTAAGTAGTGTAAATATTTGTGCAGAGATTATCAATTCATCCTTGCTTTCAATTATTGGAACATTTATTTTTTTTACTGGATTAATGATATTGATTCCTATAGCTGTGCATGGAGGTTTAAGATATAGGTTGGCAAAAACCACCTGGAGAAATATTCATTTTGGATATCGTGGAAGCAAGGCCGAATTAATAAAAATATTTATTCCTGGAATCATCTTAACATATGTTACCGGTGGTATTTATAGCTCATGGTTATATTCCGACCTGCGTAAATATATTATCGGAAATATTCGTTTTGGGAATATTAAATTTAATTATAATGGTAATGGCGGTGCACTTTTTTGGATAAATTTTAAAGGTGTTGTTTTCGGTATTTTATCATTGGGGATTTATCTTTTTTGGTACATGAAAAATTGGATCAATTATTATATCAGCAATGTTGATGTAGAACAAAACGGAAATCGTTATCCCGTAAAATTAGCTGTTGGAATTGGTGAGTATTTTGTTTTTCAGGTTGTTAATTTTTTTCTGATTGTATTTACCTTAGGTCTTGCTACTGCCTGGGTTAAAGTTCGTACGCTGAATTTCTTTTTTCAAAGAATTGAACTTCCTGAAGCAATCAATTTGGATATACTTGAACAAACAGAAACGGATTTTAACGATGCAACGGGCGATGATCTTTTGGGGATGATGGATATAGGAATTATTTAATATGCATAAAGTATACAAAGCACGATTTTATAATGGCATTTTGTCAAAAGCATTTACTGTTGAAGTGAGCTTTGGTGAAAATGAATTGACTGTTTTTTTTACCGACAATTATTCGGTTTCTCACCAAATTGTTTGGCAAAAAAATAGTATCAAAGAAATTCAATATTCATCGTCAATTATTTCTTTAAAATATGATTCTGAATTTCCTTCTCAACAATTAGATATTACCGACCCTGATTTTATTGAAGAATATAAAAACCATTTTAAGGTATCGGCTTACAACCTTATTACACATACCCGCAACAGAAATATGGTTTTAATAGTTTTTGGGGTTTTTGTTTCATTGATGGTGCTTTCTTATTTTTTTGTGCTGCCTTTTTTTGCAGATATTTTTGCCAGAAATTTTCCTAAAGATATTGAAATTTCGATGGGAGAGAAGTTGTACCAAAATGTTTTATCAGGAGAAGAAATTGACAGCGTTAAAACTGCCAATATCAATTTGTTTTTTAAACAGATGAAAGTGGATGGAGATTATCCTGTTAAGATAACGGTAGTTGAAAGCAATATTGAAAATGCTTTTGCATTACCCGGTGGCGGAATTGTGGTATACGATAAAATTTTAAACGATATGAATAACTATGATGAACTTGCAGCTTTGCTTGCTCACGAATATTCACACGTGCAACTTAAACATGCCACGCGAAATATTTTTAGAAGTTTATCGGGGTATATTTTTATCTCTATGTTTTTTGGCGACATCACTGGAGTTTCGGCAGTAATAATTCAAAATGCCGATCAGTTTCGATCGTTAAAATACGGCAGGGAATTGGAACATGAAGCCGATGAAAATGGATTAAAAATTTTAAAATCAAATAACATTGAAGGAAGCGGAATGGCTCAACTGTTTAAAAATTTGAAGAAAGGAAATGAGATTCATATCAGCGAATATTTTAGTTCACATCCTGATATTGATTCACGAATAGATTTTGTAAATGAGTATCAAAAACAAAATCCTTACACAACCATTCAAAACGATTCGATGAAAATTTATTTTGACAGAATAAAATGATAAATCAGGAAATAATTCTCTCTTCAACACAATCATTGCAAAAATATTTTGACGATGATATTAAAGCTTCAAACCTTGAACAGCTTAAGGAATGGCTTACCTCAGAAATTATCAAACTGATGATGAATGATATGGAAAAGTTGCTGAATATTTTATACCGGATTGATGTGAACGAAAAAAAAGTAAAAGAAGTTTTTGCACAACACAACCCTAAATTAATAGCTCCAAGTTTAGCCGAATTAATTATTGAACGTGAAATGGGAAAAGCAGAAACG
>Ga0194047_10001005_pt1 | contig 17901 bp, 16 predicted proteins | sample JunL225m_MetaG_2_FD_160070 | JGI IMG/M metagenome (GOLD analysis project Ga0194047, IMG submission 160070) | Anoxic zone freshwater microbial communities from boreal shield lake in IISD Experimental Lakes Area, Ontario, Canada - Jun2016-L221-5m | ecosystem: Environmental > Aquatic > Freshwater... | reverse complement strand
CCCCAGAAAGATACGCAGCACGTCCGGCATCTACTGCCATAGCAAAAGCTCTAGCCATTACGACAGGATCCTCTGCAAGAGCAACGGCAGTATTTAATAGAACGCCATCAAAGCCCCATTCCATTACTGCGCAGGCATGAGAAGGTAGGCCTAAGCCAGCGTCTACTAGCAAGGGAACTTTTAAGCGGTCGCGCAAAAGTTTTAAGGCATAAGGATTTAAAGGCCCTTGACCAGTGCCAATCGGAGCAGCCCAAGGCATTACTGCTTGGCAACCAACATCGACTAAACGTTGGCACAAAATTAAATCTTCAGTGCAATAGGGTAGCACCTTAAAGCCATCCTTAATTAAGGTTTCGGCAGTTTGCACTAAACGTAAAGTATCTGGCTGTAAGGTGTAATCATCACCAATTAATTCAAGCTTAATCCAGTCAGTTTCAAAAACCTCACGTGCCATTTGAGCAGTAGTAATAACTTCTTGAGGACTATGACAGCCAGCGGTGTTTGGTAAGACTGGGACGGCCATCTTTTTTAAGAGCTCCCAAAAGCCACTATGTGACTGAGCGGTAGAGCTTCCCTGGCGACGCAAACTCACCGTAATCATTGCAGGGTTAGAGGCCTGCACTGCATTTTCAAGAACTTGTGGAGAAGGATAGCGTGATGTTCCTAATAGTAAACGGCTAGCAAAGCTTTCTCCATAGAGAACTAAGGCATCAGCGCTATTGAGATTAGTTGGTAATGGTGCTGTCATGTAGATTCTTGCTATTAACCACCAGTAACGGGAGTGATCACCTCAATGTGATCATTCTCATTGAGCAGATGTTTAGCATGATCAGTTTTAGGAACAAAGTTCATATTCACTGCTACAGCATAGGGTGGCCGTGCATCAATTAAAGAGAGTACATCGGAGATCATGCTCTGGTTGGGAACCTCATGTTCAACCTGATTAACGATTACGCGCATAAGCTAGCCTCTTGATGATTGGTATCTTTAAAGATGTTCAATCCCAATTCCAATGCAGTATTACTCTCACCAGAAGCAAGCAGCTCTAAAGCACAATCGAGCACTGCTGGGGCAATCATAAAACCATGGCGATATAAGCCATTGATCATGATCAAATCAGAAAGCCCTTTATCCCTTGTTGTTCTGATTTCTGGGAGATTATTTTTAAGAGTGGGGCGACACTGGGTGGCCATTTCTAAAATACGAGCTTCAGCAAAGCCGCTGTGTACGGTGTATACAGCACTCAGTAATTCCATAGCTGAGCGCACACTCATCTCGGATAAGTCATCTGATTCAATTTCAGTGGCGCCAACCACATAGATATCGTTTTCCTTAGGGGCGATATAAATGGGATAGCGTGGGTGAATTAAGCGTGTCGGACGTTGAAGTTTGACTTCTGGTGCATACAAACGAATCACTTCGCCGCGTACGCCTCTTAAATCATTTGTGGAGGAGTTATTTTGCCAAGAAGCTTTAGCGCCAGTACCACGGCAATCCATTACAGCTTGATAGGAGTGATCCTTGCGTAAATTTTCAGGCTCAATCGATACACCCCAATGGCAATTGACTTTAAAAGTACCTAGCTCAAGGACAAGCGCATCTAGTAATTGGCGATTGTCGAGTTGCCCCTCATTTGGCAAAAATAATCCTTGCGTAAAGCGCTCAGCTACTCCCGGCTCTAGATCGCGCACTGCTTCTGCATTCAGTTTTTGTGGCAAAGCCAAGAGAGAGTTATTACGGCAGTTACGTTCTAAATGAGCAGCAAATCGTTCTGCATCACTTGCATCTTGTCGGTGCCATAAAATGAGTGTGCCATCTTGCTGAAAAAATACTGGTGCCGATAGTCCAGCAATGATTTCTTTCCAGCGTGGCAGACTATGAATACCCATACGCACTACAGAATCTTCAGTAATGGCAGACTCGGCAAGGGGAGCAAGCATTGCTGCGGCAATTCGAGCGGCAGCACCACTGGCCCCAGAGTCGCCCTGATCAAATAGATCAACTTGAGCCCCACGCTGGGCAAGTGCTACCGCCAGCAAACGACCCATAAGGCCGCCACCGACGATCGCATACTTGCTTTGCGAGAAGGAATGCTTATGTACCATCAGCGCGTTGGTGCTTATTGATAAATCTCACTACCGCGCTTACGGAACTCTGCTGACATTTCTTCCATTCCTTTTTCAGGATCTGTTGCCTGAGCCGTAATCGGAATCACTTTAGCCACTTTAGGGTTACCATCAGCATCTAATGTTGCCGCATAGTCACGCACTTCTTGTGTGATTTTCATGGAGCAGAACTTCGGTCCACACATAGAGCAAAAGTGTGCAATCTTAGCGCCTTCAGCTGGCAAAGTAGCATCGTGGTATTCACGTGCGCGCTCAGGATCTAGACCAAGATTAAATTGGTCTTCCCAGCGAAACTCAAAGCGGGCTTTAGAGAGGGCGTTATCACGCACTTGTGCACCAGGTAAGCCTTTTGCCAAGTCAGCGCCATGAGCAGCAATCTTGTAGGTAATGATGCCTTCACGCACATCCTCTTTATCAGGCAGACCTAAATGCTCTTTAGGGGTCACGTAGCACAGCATGGCAGTGCCATACCAACCAATTTGCGCAGCACCAATGCCGCTGGTAATGTGATCGTAACCAGGGGCAATATCCGTAATCAATGGTCCAAGGGTATAGAAGGGTGCTTCTAAGCAATGCTTAAGCTCTTCAGTCATATTCTCTTCAATACGTTGCATTGGAACGTGACCAGGACCTTCAATCATGACCTGAACATCGTGTTTCCAAGCTTTGGCTGTCAACTCACCTAAGGTATGAAGTTCACCAAACTGGGCGGCATCATTAGAATCAGCAATACATCCAGGGCGCAAGCCATCACCTAGGCTAAATGACACGTCATAGGCTTTCATAATCTCGCAGATTTCATCAAACCTGGTGTACAGGAAATTTTCCTTGTGGTGAGCGAGGCACCACTTGGCCATGATTGAACCACCACGAGAAACAATGCCAGTAATTCGGTCTGCGGTTAATGGAACATAGCGCAGTAAGACGCCTGCATGGATAGTGAAGTAATCCACACCTTGTTCGGCTTGCTCTACTAGGGTATCGCGGAACATTTCCCAAGTAAGGTCTTCTGCAACGCCGCCAGTTTTATCAAGCGCCTGATAAATCGGAACTGTACCAATGGGTACAGGTGAGTTACGAATAATCCACTCACGAGTTTCATGAATATGCTTACCAGTTGATAGGTCCATGATGGTATCTGCACCCCAACGAATAGACCACACCATCTTTTCGACTTCCTCATTGATCGATGAAGTCACAGCAGAGTTACCTAAGTTGCCGTTAATTTTCACGCGAAAGTTACGACCAATAATCATCGGCTCTAATTCAGGATGATTAATGTTCGCAGGAATAATGGCGCGACCTGCGGCAATTTCAGAACGTACAAACTCACCAGTCACTGTCTCTGGTAAGTTAGCGCCGTATGATTTCCCTGGGTGCTGCTTTAGCAAAAGCTTATAAGCAGGGTCTTTACGAAGTTGCTCTAAGCCCATGGACTCACGCAAGGCGACATATTCCATTTCTGGAGTGATGATCCCTTTGCGGGCGTAATACATTTGGCTTACATTGCTACCTGCTGTAGCAACACGCGGAGCGCTGATGTGCGCAAAGCGTAAATTTTGGGTTGCGTCATCTTGAGAGCGAGCCACGCCATACTCAGAGCTCGGACCAGATAGTTGCACAGTGTCATTGCGCTCAGTAATCCAGCCATCACGCAATCTTGGTAAACCCATTTCAAGATTGATGACGATATCAGGATCACTGTAAGGTCCTGAGGTGTCGTATACCGGTACAGGTGGGTTAGCAATCATTTCTTCACCAACACGCGTTGACAACTGCTCAATCATGCGAATGGGCGCCTTAACGTCAGGACGCGAACCTTGAAGGTATGTTTTTGTTGAAGCGGGATAAGCGAACTTTTGACCGAAGTCACGCTCTAAGCTTTTTAAGCTTGGAATTTCATGTTTAGCTTTTTTATTTTCTTTACTCACGTCCATCTCCTTACTGTTTTAGATGGACGAAACCGGGTGTCGGTCTGATGTAACTTCCCACGCCAGCATTATCTGGATCGGGTTTTAGGGTCTTTCTCAGCGCCTCAGAGCAAATACTGCTTTAGAGGGCACCCCTGTTTCATCCTTAATAAGGATTTAACCACGAATTTCATTTTGGGTTCATAAGCTCAATCAAGAGGCCCTTAAGTGCCCTAAAGGACCCTATAGCCCTATTTATTGCGGCGCAAAATGAAGTCAGCCGTGACGAAAGCAGCATCACTAGTAAATTCATCGGCAAGGATTCTAGCTGCTGCCTCAGCTAGAGAAATCTCAATAAATCCAGAGACTTCGCCATCGTGATTAGTGGGGATGAAGTTATCGGCCAACTCTAAGTCATAGATAAAAAGCTGTTCATCATGAAAGCCACGCCCAGAAATGGGGCGACGCATATGGATCCGTCCTATCGGTTGTATTTGAGCGGCAATTTGGGGTGGGACACCCGCTTCCTCCCATAACTCACGCTTTGCACAAACCCAAGGAGTTTCATCTGCAGAAATCCCGCCAGCGGCAATATTGTCGAGCTTTCCTGGATCAGTAGACTTTGTCTCGCTACGTCGACCTAACCAGAGTGAGCCAGATTGAGTATGACCATTGATATGGGTTGCCATGCTTCGAAAACCAAAGGTGCGAAAGGCAGCGCGCTCTAGGCGAAAGTATTGATGACCAGTAGAGTCAATCCATGAAAAATCCTCGTTACGCCAACCAGGGATGTAAGCACCTAAACGCATTTTTTCTGCTAGCTGATAAAGACTTTTCGATAGATCAATCGGCTTTCCTAATTGAACGACTAGACGATCATTGCCAAAGCTAATGAGTGGTATAGGTTCTTTTTTGAGAGATTCTTGAAGATAGGGTATGAATTCTGGATTCAAATGCCCAATGACCTGTTCACCTTCGGCCCCTTTGGAAAAGTAAATTGGCATGAAGTCAGCGGGAGCAGCGCGAGACGTATTTTGGAGCATTTCCTCGAGGGCTGCGAGCGTACTGGTCGAAAGGCTATTCATGGCTCTGAGTTTAAGGGAACTTACCATTTTTGTGGTTTTTGGGCATTTGGCAATGATTCCTAACATAAAACTTCCCAGTTCGGATCAATATATTTTCATATGCATTTGCAACAAAAGGATATCAATAGCTGCCAATAATTTAAGCAAGTCAGATCACTCTATACAAATCTATGACTTAGGAAAACTTTTGCTGATTTATCCACATTAGCTGTGGATAAGTTTTGATTATTTTGTGGTCCCGCCGACAGGAATCGAACCTGTATCCCACGCTTAGGAGGCATGTGCACTATCCATTGTGCTACGGCGAGTATTGATTTAATTTAAAACTGTGATAGAGCAAATGAACTTCTAATTTTTAATATTACCAACCACATAATGCCCAGACTTGGTTGGTAATGGCAACCATCATATCGGGAGCATAGTATGAAGAAAAAATGATGAGCAAGGTAAGTAAGCCAAAACTATAAAATACCCATTGCCACAAGGAAATTTTTTTGCTCATGCGTTTACAGTTCTGACGATAGCGCGCTCTTTTACAGGTAAGTTCACTAAGAATGCAAAGGCGCCAAGTGCAATCGCGATTTCCCAAACAATCAAATACGATCCTGTGCGATCAAATAGATAGCCACCCAAGAAAGCACCACAGAAGCTGCCTAGTTGATGTGAGAAGAACACTAAACCAGAAAGCATGGTGAGGTATTTAACACCAAAGATTTGCGCAACGATGCCATTTGTAAGAGGGATAGTAGAAAGCCATAGGACTCCCATGATGGCTGCAAAGATATAGGTGGTCATAGGGCTTAAGGGCAATAGCAAGAAGCCAATGATGGCAATAGACCTACTCAAATAGATGCCTGAGAGTATGTAGCGCTTCGGAAAGCGTTGCCCCAATATTCCGGCGCCAAATGTTCCGAAGATATTAAATAAACCAATTAATGCTAAGGCAGTAGTTGCTACTACTGGAGCCCCAACTGCTGGATAAATTGACGAAAGATCTTTGAGATAGGGCGCTAAATGGACTGCAATGAAGACGACCTGAAATCCACAAACAAAGTAGCCCAAGGTCAGCAAGCGAAAGCTAGGATTGCCGATAGCCTCCATCACTGCTTGCTTAATTGTTTGATCACCTAGATTACCGTTCTGAACAAAATTCTTCTCACGCAACATGAATGCCGTTGGAATCATGAGGCTAGCCATTAGCGCTAACAAGAGGAGTGCATCCTCGGCACCAAATGCACTAAGCAGTCCTTGTTCAGCAGGAATCATGAGGAACTGACCAAATGATCCGGCAGCAGCGGTGATTCCCATTGCCCATACGCGTTTATCCGCAGGTACATTGCGACCTAGGATGCCGTACACCACGCTATAGGTTGTTGCAGTTTGTGCAAGCCCGATCAGAAAACCCCCTGCAATAGTGAAGTTCATGATGTCAGTTGAAACAGCCATGCCCGCTAAGCCAAGGGCGTATAAGACTCCACCTGCAATCAGGATTTTGAATGCGCCAAAGCGATCCGCCAATGCACCCGTAATTGGCTGAAATACACCCCAAATTAAATTTTGTAGCGCAATAGTGAGGGCAAAGGTTTCGCGACCCCAGCCATTGGCAGAAGTAATGGGGAGATTGAATAAACCAAAGCCATGCCGAATACCCATAGATAAGGTCACCATTAAGCCCCCAAAAATCAGGACTTGTTTCATGGAAAGTGCAAATTGAGGCGTTGAATCATTCATGCTTTAAATAACTCCTTGTTTGCGCAATTGAGTAATAGCCTCATCATCAAGGTTCAATCGATCATGCAATATTTCGTTAGTATGTTGTCCCAGTGTAGGGGGCGCCATGCGAACTTCAGTCGGTGTTTTAGAAAGCTTCATAGGGCTAGCAAGCAATTTCATATTACCGACAGTTGGGTGCAGCACATTGATCTGAAGATTTCTGGCGATGACTTGCGGATTTTCAAAAACCTCTTTCATATTATTAATCGGCCCACAAGGCACATTAGCCTTTTCCAATGAAGTTATCCAATCCGCTTTTGTTTTCTTGCGAGTCATTGCTTCCAGTAAGGGAACGAGCTGTTTGCGATGTTGGACGCGTAAAGGGTTGCTTACATAAAGCGGGTTATCAGCTAAATGCGCTTCACCACCAACAGTGACAAAGTGCCGGTATTGGCTATCATTGCCTGCAGCCACAATCATCCAGCCATCAGATGTTGGAAAGGTTTGATAGGGAACAATCATCGCCGAAGCATTACCCCAGCGCTTTGGTAACTCATTAGACGTTAGATAAGCACTCCCAACATTGGCCATCACAGCAACTTGAGTGTCGAGTAGAGCCATATCAATGTGCTGGCCTTCGCCGGTATGATCGCGATGGATGATGGCCGCTAATATTGCTGAAGAGGCATACATCCCAGTGAAGATGTCAGCGAAAGCCACACCTGCTTTTTGGGGACTTGCACCCTCAAAGTCATCGGCCTCTCCAGTCACGCTCATGAAGCCACCCATTCCTTGCACAATAAAGTCATATCCAGGGCGATTTGCAAAAGGACCAGTTTGACCAAAACCAGTGATGGAGCAATAAACCAGATCGGGCTTAAGCCTTTTTAAACTTTCATAATCTAAACCGTACTTCACCAAGCCCCCGACCTTGTAATTTTCAATCACCACATCCGATTCGACTGCAAGCTTACGAATGATGTCTTGTCCTTCGGGTTTGGCAATATCAATCGTAATAGAGCGTTTATTACGATTGATGCAAATAAAGTAGGCAGACTCGTCCGTTTCCTTTCCCTGAGCATCTTTGGCAAATGGAGGCCCCCAATGGCGGGTATCGTCACCAGCGCCGGGACGCTCCACTTTAATGACATCAGCACCTAAATCAGCCAGATTCTGGGCGCACCAAGGTCCTGCCAAGACTCGACTGAGGTCTAAAACGCGAATATGACTTAAGGCTCCCATGCCCTGATTTTGGCATGGATGACAGGGGAATTCTTGAAAAGTTCCGCTTTGAGCTCAGACATGACTACAATTTGCGCGCATGGCTACCCGTAAAACATCCGAATACAGTGAATCATCGATTCAGGTCCTAAAAGGCCTCGAACCAGTCCGTCAACGCCCGGGAATGTACACCCGGACCGATAACCCCCTGCATGTCATTCAGGAGGTTTTGGATAACGCCTCTGACGAGGCGCTCGGTGGGTTTGGAAAGCATATTACTGTGACCCTTCATAGCGATAGTAGCGTTAGCGTAGAAGATGACGGAAGGGGTATTCCCGTTGGGATGCATCCGACTGAAAAATTACCCGTAGTAGAAATCGTATTTACGCAATTACACGCTGGTGGTAAGTTTGAAAAAGGTTCTGGCGGTGCGTATGCATTCTCAGGAGGATTGCATGGTGTAGGTGTATCCGTTACAAACGCACTTTCTAAAAGATTGGAAGTCACTGTTTGGCGTGAAGGGCAAGTTTCTACTTTGACCTTTGCCGACGGCAGAGTGATTGAAAAGCTCAAAACTAAGCCATCATCCAAAGAAGATAAATCACACGGTACTCGTGTACGCGCATGGCCGGATGGCAAGTACTTTGATAGCTCAGCTATTCCAATGGCTGACCTGATTCGACTCTTGCGCTCTAAGGCAGTTTTATTGCCTGGCGTAAAAGTAACTCTGATTCAAGAAAAGTCGAAAGATAGTCAGACTTGGCAATATGCGCAAGGCTTACGGGGCTACTTAAATGAAGCCATCGCTCAGGCAGGACACGGAGCAGAAGTGATTCCACCATTTGAGGGCGAGCAATACGCTACTGGTAATGGTGAGGACGACTCCTTTGCTGAAGGTGAGGGCGCTGCTTGGGTAGTAAGTTGGACTGAGGATGGCGCCCCTGTGCGTGAGAGTTATGTCAATCTGATACCAACACCAGCTGGTGGCACCCATGAGAGTGGTTTACGTGAAGGCCTCTTCAATGCAGTAAAGGGTTTTATTGAAATGCACGCCCTGCAACCAAAGGGTGTGAAGTTAATGCCTGAGGATGTATTTGCACGAGCATCATTCATCTTGTCTGCCAAAGTATTAGATCCCCAGTTCCAAGGACAAATTAAAGAACGTTTAAATTCTCGTGATGCAGTGCGTTTGGTTTCTGGATATGCAAAGTCTGCCTTAGAGCTTTGGCTAAATCAACACGTTGACTATGGCCGTAAGTTAGCTGACCTAGTGATTAAACAAGCTCAAGCAAGAACTAAGGCCGGCCAAAAAGTCGAGAAGAGGAAGTCTTCTGGTGTTGCGGTATTGCCAGGAAAGCTCACTGACTGTGAAAGCCAAGATATCGCCATGAACGAAATCTTCCTGGTTGAGGGTGATTCAGCGGGTGGCTCAGCCAAAATGGGACGCAATAAAGAATATCAAGCCATCTTGCCCCTGCGTGGCAAGGTTCTCAATACTTGGGAAGCAGAACGTGATCGCTTATTTGCAAATAATGAAGTTCACGATATTGCTGTGGCTATCGGTGTAGATCCGCATGGTCTGAATGACACCCCTGATTTATCTAATCTGCGTTATGGCAAGGTTTGCATTCTTTCTGATGCTGACGTTGATGGTGCGCATATTCAGGTATTGCTTCTAACCCTCTTTTACAAACACTTTCCTAAGTTGATTGATTTAGGACATGTCTATATTTCAAGGCCCCCACTCTTTAGGGTAGATGCTCCTGCACGTGGCAAAAAACCAGCACAAAAAATTTATGCGCTAGATGCCAGTGAGCTGCAGGCAATTGAAGATAAGTTGCGCAAAGATGGCGTCAAAGAATCCGCATGGCAAATCTCTCGCTTTAAGGGCTTAGGAGAGATGAGCGCTGAGCAATTATGGGACACCACACTCAATCCAGATACCCGACGCTTGTTGCCGGTTACTTTGGGTTCTTGGACCGAAGACGAAACATTTAAAACGATGGATATGCTGATGGGTAAATCGGAGTCAGGTGCAAGACGAGATTGGTTAGAAGAGCGCGGCAATGAAGTTGAGGCAGATATTTAATGGCAACTAAAAAAACTCCGAGCAAAAAACCCGCTGCTGCACAAGCAGACTTGTTTTCTAACGCACTAGAGACGGATATTGTAGAAGTCGATGCTGCTCCTAAGGATTCTAAAGGCCCTAAAGGTCCGAAAGGTCCGAAAGATCCTCATGATCCTAAGACCATAGATTTAAATGAAGACAATAAAGATAGCTTGACTCTGGCTGTATATGCAGAGCGGGCATACCTTGATTACGCTATTAGCGTTGTTAAAGGTCGCGCGTTACCAGAAGTTTCTGACGGTCAGAAGCCAGTCCAGCGCCGGATCTTGTTCTCTATGAGTGAGATGGGTTTGCGGGCTGATGCCAAACCGGTCAAGAGCGCACGTGTGGTTGGTGATGTATTGGGTAAATTTCATCCGCATGGTGACCAATCAGCCTATGACGCTCTAGTGCGTTTGGCACAAAGCTTCTCACTACGCTACCCCTTAATTGATGGTCAAGGTAACTTTGGTTCACGCGATGGTGACGGTGCTGCGGCGATGCGTTATACCGAGGCACGTTTAACTAAGATTGCTGGTTTGTTATTAAGTGAAATTGATGAAGGCACAGTCGATTTTGCACCAAACTATGACGGCTCATTTCAAGAGCCAAAATTATTACCCGCACGCCTGCCATTTGTTCTCTTAAATGGTGCTTCAGGTATTGCAGTAGGCATGGCCACAGAAATTCCTTCGCACAATCTGCGTGAAGTTGCTAGTGCAGCCATTGCCTTGATGAAGTCACCAAAGCTTTCTACCTCAGATCTATTGGCCTTGATGCCTGGTCCAGACTATCCAGGTGGCGGTCAAATTATCTCTTCTGCTGCAGAGATAGCGCAAATTTATGAAGCAGGCCGTGGCAGCATCAAAGTTCGCGCGCGCTGGTCAGTTGAAGAATTAGCACGTGGCCAATGGCAGATTGTCGTTAATGAATTACCCCCAGCAACTTCATCTCAGCGCGTACTGCAAGAGATCGAAGAAATCACTAATCCAAAGGTGAGGGTTGGTAAGAAGACCTTAACGCCTGAACAAAATAACCTGAAGTCCACCATCCTGAATGTATTAGATGGGGTGCGCGATGAGTCCAGCAAAGATGCAGCAGTGCGCTTGGTCTTTGAACCTAAAAGCAAAAATATTGACGTTAATGAGTTTGCAAACCTCTTACTAGCACATACCTCTCTTGAATCTAATGCACCAATGAACTTGGTCATGATTGGCAATGATGGTCGCCCACGCCAAAAGGGTCTAAAAGAGATTTTGTCTGAGTGGGTTGAGTTTAGGGTTGCTACAGTAACCCGCAGGACCCAGCACCGTTTGGGTAAAGTTAAAGACCGTATGCATATACTCGAAGGGCGCTTAATTGTTCTTCTTAATATTGATAAGGTCATCAAGATTATTCGTAATAGCGATGAACCCAAAGTGGATCTGATTAAAGAGTTCAAGCTATCAGACCGGCAAGCAGAAGATATTCTCGATATACGTTTGCGTCAGTTGGCGCGTCTTGAGGGAATTAAAATTGAGCAAGAACTCAAAGAGCTCAAATCTGAGCGTAATGACTTAGAGGGCTTACTGCAAAGCGATGCGGTATTACGTAAGCGCATCATTAAGGAAATCGAAGCTGATATGAAGGACTTCGGTGATGAGCGACGGACTTTGATTCAAGAAGATAAGCGCGCAATTGCAGAAACCAAAGTGATTGATGAGCCAGTAACAGTCATTGTTTCCCAAAAAGGCTGGGTTCGTGTCCGCCAAGGCCATGAGCATGATCCGACTCAGTTTGGCTTTAAAGCCGGTGATGGAATGTATGCAACCTTTGAGGTAAGAACCGTAGATGTGATTCAAGGCTTTGGTAGTGATGGCCGAGTTTATACAGTCCCAGTCAGCGAATTGCCCGGCGCTCGTGGTGACGGTTCTCCATTAACCAGTTTTATTAATCTTGCCGCAAGCTCACAGATGGTGGCTTACTACGCTGGCCAGCCCGATGATTTAGTCTTGGTATCGACTAAAGCAGGTTATGGTTTCTTGGCCAATGTTGCCGATATGGCTACGCGTAATAAAGCAGGTAAATCATTCATTAGCATTGACACAAAAGATCCTGGTGATGCACCTTTGGGTGCAGCGAAGGTTCAAGTTGGTATGAAACATGTGGCTTGCTTATCAGCAGCCTCTAAATTGCTGGTATTTCCATTAGGTGAGCTCAAGCGTTTACCAACAGGCGGCAAAGGCGTGATCTTGATGGGCTTGGATGACAATAGTTATCTAGCGGCTGCTATTCCAGTTGGCCCAGAAGGTGCCACTTATGCTGGTGCTGGGCGTGCTGGTAAGCCAACAGAACTTAATCTCGATGCAAAGACCCTGAAATCCTTTGCTGGTAATCGTGCCCGCAAAGGACATTTTGTTGAGCCTCGCCTTAAAGACGGAAAACTGAAGCCGAATTAACGAATTAGCAAATGAGTTCAGCTAATTTTTCTTCGGAATACTAACGCTATATTTAACGGCGATGATCTCTGCCAAAATCGAGACTGCGATTTCTGGTGGAGTGAGGGCTCCAATATAAAGACCCACAGGGCCATGAAGCTTATCCACTTGATCTTGGTTCAGGTCAAACTCTAAAAGCCGCTCTTTGCGTTTTTGAGTGTTTTTTCGACTACCTAAAGCACCAACATAGAATGCGGGAGACTTTAAGGCCTCCATTAAGGCCATATCGTCTAGTTTGGGATCATGAGTGAGAGCAACCACCGCAGTATGGGGGTCAATACCGATTTCAAGGAGGACATCATCAGGCATACCCTTGTTAAAAATCAGATCATTGCGATTAAGGCCTTCTGCATATTCTTCGCGAGGGTCAATTACGATCACCTCAAAGTCAGAGGCAATAGCAAAGTCAGCCGTATATAAAGATAGTTGACCTGCGCCAATGATGACTAAACGCCAGCGCGGACCATAGGTCGTTCGCATCTCTTGTTCAGTACAAAGGAATTCATCATGGCGAGATCCTTGATCTAAGATAGATTTACCGCTACTCAAATTCACAGTGCGACAAATGATTTGGTGGGTAGAAATTGCCTCGAGAAGTTTTTCAAGCACGACTAATTCGGGCTTTGGCTCAACTAAGAGTCGTAAGGTGCCACCACAAGGCAGTCCAAAGCGAGCTGCCTCTTGTTGGCTAACACCATAAACCACCATTTCTGGGGTATTGCGCGTCAAAATCTCTGTTTGAACGCGACGAATTAAATCGTCTTCAACGCAGCCACCAGAAACAGAACCAGCGACTTGGCCATCATCTCGTATCGCAAGCCAAGACCCTACAGGGCGGGGGGCAGACCCCCAAGTTTGTGCAACAGTAGCAATAGCTACAGAGTGACCAGCTCTTAGCCAGTTGACTGCAGAATTCAAAACACTTAAATCGGTGCTATTCATGCTGAGGTTTTGTCTTTATTCTTAATAGTTACAGTTTCCTATTTATTATCACTCTAATGACAACTTTAGGTAAGGCTCCACCTCCGTCCACATTGCGCTTGGCAATTCTGCTGCTGGCAGCAGGTGAGGGTAGTCGCCTGGGATCAGTTCCCAAGGCCCTATTAAAAAAGGATGGGGAAAGCCTCTTACAGCATTTTTACCAAGCAGCTCTGGCACTTTCGCCGGTTCAATTCATTATTGTGAGTGGCTTTCATGCGCAGGCGATTGAAGCTGAGTTAGCAAGTTTGAAGTGTGATGGCGATATGCCAATTCACTTGGTATTGAATACGCACCCAGAGTTAGGACAATCATCCTCCGTTCGTATTGGGCTTGAGGCGCTTGAAGAAAATTATGATGTAGTGCTGATTGCCCTATGCGATCAGCCTGCTATAGGCCAAAAAGAGATTGCAGACTTACTAAATCAATATGAGCTGCGCAATGCTGGTCAAGAAATGATTTTGCCGATGGTGGGTGAGCAGCGCGGTAACCCGGTGTTATTTTCTAAAAAAGTAATTGAGAATATTTTGGCAGTGCCTGGAATGGTATGTAGGCCATTTATGGATGAGCACCCAGAGTTAGTGCACATCTTCTCTACCGATAATAAGGCCTATATTCTAGATGTCGATACAGAAGCAGATATTCAGATCTTGGGTTTGCAACGCGATTAAATTTCAGCGATCAATTCAATTTCAACGCAGGCGCCCAAAGGAATTTGAGCCACGCCAAATGCACTGCGCGCATGCTTTCCAGCCTCGCCAAAGACTTCAAACAGTAGTTCTGAGCAACCATTGACTACTAAATGTTGTTCAGTGTATTGATCGGTAGAATTTACTAAGCCCATCACTTTAACAATGCGCTTTACTTTATCTAAAGAGCCTAAGTGATTTTGCAGAGTGGCGAGTAAATCGATTGCAATCGCTCTAGCAGCGGCTTTACCGGTATCGGTATCCATATCTTTACCGAGCTTACCAACCCAAGGCTTACCCTCTTTCTTGGCAATATGACCAGATAAAAAGACGGTGTTAGCAGTAGTCGCTGCCATGACATAGGCAGCAGCTGGTGGGCCTGGTGGCGGTAAATCAATTCCTAAAGCTTTAAGGCGCTCGCTAATATTGGTATTCATAGTGTGGATCTAAAATTGGTGAGATGAATGAAGATGAATGTAGCCATCTTACTTGGAAAGCTGACGCATCGCGCCTTCTAGACCATTCATCGTTACTGGATACATCCGGTCTTTGAGAAGATTTTTCATGATGTCGATGGATTGTCGGTATTGCCAGATGGATTCAGGCTCAGGGTTGAGCCATGCAAAATGTGGAAAATGGTCTAAGAGGCGATTGATCCAAACTGCCCCAGCTTCTTTATTGTTGTATTCAACTGAGCCATTTGGGCTGAGGATTTCATAAGGAGACATGGTGGCATCCCCAACAAAAATCAACTTGTAGTCAGACCCATATTTATTGATGATGTCTTGGGTAGAGCTCAGTTGATCCCGCCTTCGGCGATTACTTTGCCAGAGATTTTCATAAACACAATTATGAAAATAATAGTGCTCTAGATGTTTAAATTCTGCTTTGGCAGCAGAAAACAATTCGCCAATGCGCAGAATATGATCATCCATAGAACCGCCAACATCCATCAAGAGCAATACTTTGACATTATTATGCCGCTCAGGCCGCATTTGAATATCAAGCATTCCTGCATTGGCAGCGGTAGAGTGAATGGTTTTATCTAGATCTAACTCTAAGGTTGATCCTTCACGCGCAAAGCGCCTCAATCGCCTTAGTGCTACTTTGATATTGCGGGTACCTAATGCCAAGTCGCCGTCATAGTCTTTAAACTCTCGCGTTTCCCAAACTTTAATAGCAGTGCGATTTCCAGCGCTTTCACCACCAATACGGATCCCTTCGGGGTGGTATCCGCTATGACCAAAGGGTGAGGACCCCCCAGCGCCAATCCATTTAGTGCCACCTCCATGCCATTCTTTTTGTTCTTTCAAAAGCTCCTCAAGACGTTTTTTCAAAGCCTCTGGACCACCTAATTTTTTCAGTGCTGCTTTTTCATCATCAGTGAGTACACGTTGTAATTTTTTCTCCAGCCAATCTAGTGGAATATCAGGCGACATAGCAATGATTTGCTCAACTCCTGAAAAATAAGATCCAAAGACCTGATCAAAACGATCAAAGTGTTGTTCGTCTTTAACGAGGGTCATTCTGGAAAGTTGATAGAACTCATTAATGGAGGGATTAATTACTCCAGTCTTTAATGCTTCTAAGAGAGTTAAAAATTCTCTTACTGAAACTGGCACTTTCGCCTCTTTCAGTTGCAAGAAGAATTGAATCAGCATGCTATTGCTTTTTATCTAGCGATGATTGCGATTCATCATTACTAAACGTTCAAAAAGATGAACATCTTGTTCGTTCTTTAACAATGCACCATGGAGAGGTGGGACTACAATTTTTTCATCTTGGCTATAAAGCGCCTCTGGGGAAATATCTTCGGCTAACAATAACTTGAGCCAATCAATTAACTCGGAAGTAGAGGGCTTCTTTTTGAGGCCAGGAAGAGAGCGTATTTGGTAGAAGGACTTGAGTGCCGCTTCCAAGAGATCTTGCTTAATCTTGGGGTGATGGACATCTACAATGCGTTGCATCGTATTGGCGTCTGGGAAGGCGATATAGTGGAAAAAGCAACGGCGCAAAAATGCATCCGGCAATTCTTTTTCATTATTTGAGGTAATGATGACCAAAGGTCGATGTTTTGCTTTGATAAGTTCGCGCGTTTCATAAACATAAAATTCCATGCGATCGATTTCACGTAATAGATCGTTGGGAAATTCAATATCCGCTTTATCGATTTCATCAATGAGTAAGACGGTTGGTTCATCAGCTTCAAAAGCTTGCCATAAGACACCCTTGACGATGTAGTTACGTATGTCTTTTACTTTCTCATCACCCAACTGAGAATCACGCAAACGACTGACAGCGTCATATTCATATAAACCTTGTTGTGCTTTGGTTGTCGATTTGATATGCCACTGGAGTAAAGGCATATTGAGAGCAGCAGCCACTTCCTCGGCGAGCATTGTTTTTCCTGTGCCAGGCTCTCCTTTAATCAAAAGAGGGCGCTGCAGTGCCAGGGCAGCATTGACAGCCAATTTCAGATCATCGGTTGCAACATAGCTGGCACTTCCGTCAAAACGGTTGTTGGATTGGGTGGCGGATTTACTCATTTTAATTGCCCGAAAAAGTCATTGTTTAGGCCTTCCAGTATAGGTAAATCAAGCAAAGCTTTCATTAATTCTTCTACTTTTTAGGCACTGGAACGCCCAAACCAAGCTAAAGAGGAGGCTCTGTCCGCTATAATCTTGGGAATCGATTCAAATCACCCCTCTTAATCACGATTTCTATGAAAAAACTCTTTTCTCTACCTCAATTGGTCCTGGCCGCAGGTTTTGTTTTTGCTGGATTACCTGTTCAGGCTGATGAAGTGAAGGGTAGTGCTGCTGCTGCGAATGGCAAAGTTTGGCTTTGTGTCGGCTGTCACTCAATCCCTGATTACCGCGCTGACTATCCATTGGTCTATAAAGTTCCCATGATTGGCGGCCAAAATGCAGCCTACATTGCAAGCGCATTAGCGGCTTATAAGAAGGGCGAAAGAAAGCATCCAACTATGCGCGCTATTGCTGGCAGCCTTTCTGATCAGGATATGGCTGACCTTGGCGAGTACTATGCTGCGCAAACCGCCAGCTCACCTAAAAACCCATTGAAGTGATAGAGATACGTTTATGAAATTTGCACTAATCACCGCAGTTTTGTTTTCTAGTGTTTGCCTAGTGAATGTTGCTAGTGCTGCTAGCGTAGATAAGGGCCAAGCTTTGGTAGAGAAGGGCAATTGTGCTTCTTGCCATGGTGCTGGACTCAATGCACCTATTCTGCCTATTTACCCAAAGCTGGCAGGTCAATACCCAGACTATCTTTACTATGCATTAAAAGCCTACAAAGTTGGGGGCGGCAATCCGCAATATGGTCGCAATAACGCCATCATGGGAGCACTAGTTCAGGGGTACTCCGATGCGGATATGCAAGACATCGCCGCTTATATCGCTTCTTTACCTGGAAACTTTGTCATTAAGAAGTAGTTCTATTGGTTTTCGATAAAGCAATGGCTTAGAATAGTATTCTAAGCCATTGTTATTTATAGCTATTTAATATTATCTGAGTGCTTCTAAGCCCTGTGCTAAGTGTTTACGCATCAGAGCTTCTGCGGCTAGTTCATCCC
>Ga0194047_10001004_pt1 | contig 17903 bp, 19 predicted proteins | sample JunL225m_MetaG_2_FD_160070 | JGI IMG/M metagenome (GOLD analysis project Ga0194047, IMG submission 160070) | Anoxic zone freshwater microbial communities from boreal shield lake in IISD Experimental Lakes Area, Ontario, Canada - Jun2016-L221-5m | ecosystem: Environmental > Aquatic > Freshwater... | reverse complement strand
AAAGACAAAAAAGAATTTGCAAAGCTCTTCGGAGAGTATTTGAGAGTAGAGAATATTCTCCAGAATTACGATGAATTTAACCACCTTAAAGCAATTCAATCAATTGATATAAACAATCCTGAGGCAATAGAAGAATTTAAGAAAACTCATTTTGTAACAGATGAGGATATTGCCGCAATGCAAAAAATTGATTTACTAAAAGATCGGACAGTTCAAGATTACCGTTCAACTTATAATGACTTACGTGATTGGTTAAGACGCGAAAAAAAAGGTAAAGAATCGGAAGACTCAACCATTGATTGGGACGATGTTGTGTTTGAGGTTGACTTACTAAAATCGCAAGAAATAAACCTTGACTACATTCTTGAATTGATTTTTGAGAATAACAAAAAAACTAAAGATAAAGACACATTAATTACTGAAATACGCAGGGTTATTCGTGCAAGTGTTGGCAATAGAGCAAAAGAGAGTTTAGTAGTTGATTTCATCAATGAGACTGACCTCGACACTCTTCAAGACAAAGCAAATGTTATAGATTCTTTTTTTGGATATGCTCAAAGAAAACAAAAAGCAGAAGCCTCAGAATTAATTACCGAAGAAAATTTAAATGAAGAAGAAGCAAAGCGATACATAACTGCTTCTTTAAAGCGTGAATATGCTAGTGAAAATGGTACAGAATTGAATGCTCTTTTACCGAAAATGAGTCCTTTAAATCCTGAGTATTTAACAAAAAAACAGATCGTTTTACAAAAGTTGATATTGTTTGTAGAGAAGTTTAAAGGTGTTGGAGGGAAGCTTTAAATCCAGACTAATTTTACATTTGGAAAACTGCTAAATTCATACTGTTGAGAATCAAGTAATGCCTGATTTGCACAAATCACAATGATTATTTATGAAACCAAAGCCACAAATCAATAACTCGGAACATTTTGAAGATAAGTGTTGGAAGTTGATAAAGTTTAAAAATAAAGTATGCAAAAGCTAGAAATATACGACCAGTTTAAAAAGCGGTTTGGTGATCAACTAAACCCAACATTATATTCTGTGAAGTATTGCCAATCAGAAACCAAAGCTGTTATTGAATTGAATTTTAGTATTGAACCAAAACTTACTAAAATCAATCTTGATTTTATGGGAGGTGAAATTACGGTTGATGAAGATGGTAAAGACAAAAATATCCTTCCCTTATTTGATCCAGAAGCTGATGTGGTTGATAATGCAAAAAGGTTAATTGAACTAGATGATTACAGTCTGATAAGTTGTATTGATGGATTATTTACAGAAGAAGAAGCTAATAAGATTAATGATGTTCATATGAAAAAAATGTATAATAAATAATTTGCCTAAATTACAAATCATGTCTAGCAATTTATCAAGAATCACAAAGGTTAATCCAAGAGATATTTGGAAACATGAGGCATTAAACTTTACGCAATGGTTAGCCAAGGAAGAAAATATTTCTGTTCTATGTGGTGAGTTAGATATTGAAATTGAGAATATAAAGTCGGAAGCATCAGCAGGCAGATATAGCGTTGATATCATTGCGGATGAATCGTATACAAAAAGAAAGGTGATTATTGAAAATCAGCTAGAACAAACAGACCACAAACACCTTGGTCAAATTCTAACCTATGCTTCTGCATATGACGCAGCAATAATTATTTGGCTAGTTACTGATTATACAGAAGAACATCGTCAGGCAATAGATTGGTTTAATAGAAATATTTCCGTTGGCATAAGTTTTTTTCTAGTTCAAATTGAAGTATATAAAATTGATGCTTCTTTACCAGCACCAAAATTTAATATTATTTGTGAGCCAAATGATTGGGGGAAGACAGTTAAGAAATCAGAGGGTGGTGATGCTGTTAGTGCATTAAAGTTACAGCAACAAGAGTTCTGGGAGGTTATGAAAGAGTATGCAAGTACCGTTACAACAACTTTAAATTATAGTAGACCTCCTAAACCACAACATTGGTATGAAATGGCATTAGGCACTAGTAAATGTTGCATCAGTCTTACACAAAACTCTCAAAAAAAATATATTGGCTGTGAATTATACATATGGAGTGATGCTAAATTGTTTCAAAAGTTGTTTGCTCAGAAAAGTGATATTGAAAAAGATTTAGGTTTTGAAGTGCAGTGGATGGAATTACCTAATGCAACTGCTTCACGTATTATTGTAACACACCCAGGTGATCCTAGAGACAGAAGTAAATGGGATGATTACAAAAAATGGCTTGTAATTACCGCTGATATTTTTAGTAAGGTTTTTATAAAGTATATAAAGTAGTAAAATAAATTTTATGTCTAAATAAGGATTCTCATTTAGTTGGAAACGTGCTCTTGGTGTTACAGCTGCGAAACAAAGGTTTGCTCGTGAAACAGGCATTCCAACTACCAAAACAGGAATGGAACGAAAGTTGGGTGGAGCAGTTTTTGGTATGTTTTCGGGATTATTCAGCAGTAAGAATAAATAACACAAAAATGTATAAATGAGAAATTGGAAAAACCACTTTAGGCAAGACCTTTCTCCTAAGGTTTATGTCCTAATACATTTATAACTCAATTCCATCAACCAATTGTTTTTGCCCCAAATATTAATTTGATTACTATTTTATTATAATTATTGCAAATTCAATATTTATTCAAAGTATTTCTTGGAGTTAGGCATTAATGTCCTTAGAGGTACTGATCTCGGGAATTTTCCAATATTATCATTAAAGAGCCTATATCTTGAATTTCATTAGATGAAATAAAAAGATAGGATATTACCTGTACAGCATATTTTCAGAAGTAGTAGCGTCAATTTTATCCAAATTATTGATCAATTTCAATTTGCCATTTTCACTCAATTTTATAGAAATGTTATTTACCAAATATAATAATGATAGAATCAGATTTCTTTCTGAACTATTTAGAGAATATTTAGCTATTAATGTTGCTTTTTTGAGATTCAAACCTTCAAATTTATTTGAAAAAACATCAGTATTCTTTTTCTGATGTGACTGGAAAATCCGGGGACCTAGACCATCAAAATCCGGTCAAGGCTGACCACTAAATGGATTGATAATCAGCAGGTTTCTTGGTCAATGAAAACCGGAAATGCCTGGTCAAAGGGACCGGATTATCCACTTATGCAATAAAATTATTTGCTAGAAATTACAAAAAATGCGTAAACCTCACGCAGAAGAAAAAGGGAGTGTAGAAACACTCCCCGCTTTGTCTCACAACTAAGAGACCCCTTTATTTGGGTAATTTACTAACCTAGTTTAAACCACCCTTCAAATAATTTATCTCCAGATAACTGAAATTTTTTTTGATCAACAACTTCATCATCTACTTTCTTGATTAATTTTAAATATCTTCCTTTCTGCAAAAACTGATTATTTACAAAAACGCTAAATTTAATTTCCTTTGGTTGCTTTAAAAATATTTCTTTTAACCACCTATTCCCATCAAATTCTTTAATCCATGCTCTTCCATTTTCATCAGTATATTGTACCTGCCCAAATGTTTCAAAACTTATTTCAACAATAAGTTCAACTTTAATCAATGGTAGAGTATCCATTATCCTATTATTTGGAATTAACTTAAAAATATCTTTTAATAAAATAGTTCTGGGGGCCATTGTAATCAACTTTGATTTTGATACTAATTTATGATAGAAACTTAACTAGAATATTAATTTAAAATTATCTTAATGTGTTTTTTAGTTTGCATAGAAACAATTCTAGGCTTTTAGCTTAAACTTTACAATATGATAATATACTTAAAGTCTAATATTTTTTTTATACTTTTTTAAAGTTCTAATTTTATATCTAAATTTATTTTATGCCTGTATTTAACAATCTTTCAATCGAAAAAAAGTATCTCATTAATGAGTGTGATGGTGAAAATGTATTATTAGTGGAACCAATCATGAAGACAGAATCATGTGTTTTAATTTTAATACATGAAGATGTTGAATCCATTGTTTGGAAAAAATTAAGTGATAGTATCTTTGAAATCATAGAGGAATTAAGTGAGCAAAAAGTAGAAGAATACGATTTGTTATTCGAAGAGGATGAAGATGATGATTTTGAAGTAGAATAATAAAAGCAAAATTTATAAAAAAATTCATTGGTCTTATACGGATATAGGTTTACAGTTTTAGAGGTAAAACAACCTCAATGACAAACAAAAATCAGAAAAATTGAATTTTGTTGTGGAGGATAGTAACAATGACTTTGAGTTTAATAAAATATTGTGTCATAGTTTAAAAGGAAATATTACTTACCCTGCAACGCTTCGGGAAGCATTAGTAACGCCTACTTAAAAAGATTAGTTGGGGGCTTATATTTTTGAGTAGTTTCGTAAAGTTTTATGAACATTAAAATTATTAAAAACAGATCTGATATTGGCGCAGGTACGCGAGGTTCGGATATGGGGATTGATGCAATTGAAATTGCAGCAATAAATCAGAATAATGATTTTTTTCATCGTCATCCTTATGTAGATGTCAAAACACATAACGAATCTATTTATCATAAAACCAAGAATAATTTTGCGAAGCGTATTGAGCATGTCAAAAAACAATGTCAACGGGTTGCAGACGCAGTAAGGGAAACAATTATATCAGACACTTTTCCCATTGTATTATCTGGAGATCATTCATCAGCACTAGGCACCATGAGTGGTATTAAGGTGGCAAATCCTGAAAAAATAATCGGTGTTATTTGGGTTGACGCACATGCTGATTTACACTCTCCGTATACATCACCTTCAGGTAATATTCATGGTATGCCGCTTGCTGCAGCTTTAAATATGGATAATATAGCTGCCAAAATTAATGACCCTAGTGAAATCACTACAAAATATTGGAATGAATTAAAAAATATAGGTATTACGGGATCAAAAATAGTTGCTACTAACTTAGTCTATTTTGGTTTGCGTGATTTTGAGCCTGCTGAAAAGAAAATTATTGATGAGCACGAAATTTTATTTTTCAAAGTTGCAGAAACCAGAGAAAAGGGTTTAAAGTTATGTATTCAGGAAGCAATTACTCGATTAGATAATTGCGATCAAATTTATATATCTTTTGATGTTGATTCATTAGATTGCGATCGAGTTTCCTATGGAACAGGAACTCCTGTACCTGTTGGATTTACTTCTGGTGAAGTAAAAGAGTTATTTGAACTAATTATTACAACAAAAAAAGTTTGTTGTGTTGAATTTACCGAGGTTAACCCGCTTTTGGATAATAAAGGAAACAAAATGGCCGAAACCGCATTTGAAATATTAGATGACTTGGTTAAGCACTTGTCCCTTTTATAATTATAGTGCCAAGACACTATTTTAATGAGTCTTTTTTTATATCCATACCTAGTTTAACAAAATGCAAGCATTAATAGCCTGTAAGTTTTAATCGGCTGTCTTGGTTAAAATTTATTGTTTTATACTGGCGGATTTCTTTCATTATTGTTCCTATTTTTGAACAATGAAAGCCAGTAAACCTGCTGAAATCATACACATGACATATATCACCACTTCTACCGTTATGGAAGGGAAAGTGGCAGTATTAATGTCTGTAGATAATTATTCTGAATTTTGTTATGGAATAGCTGTTGAAATGGATTTGTGCTTAGAATCTGTTGAAAAACACGTTTCAGCCATATTAATTGATGTACAAAAGCACCACCCTAAAACAAAGCCACTATTTATTATGGCCTATGGAAAAGAATTCATACCAGCGTTAGAAGAAAAACACTTAGGAAAAGCCAAGTTTATGTACAATCCTGTATTAGCAGATGAAAAAGCTATGCCTGTTGCAAAAGTCTTAATGAAGGAAATATTAAAAAATAACAAACAGCAATAGGTTACGTTATTTGGTAATGGTGGAAAAAAAACAAAAATGTTGATTGATCTACCTATCTGTATTAGCTATACTAATAACTATCCTTTCATTATGTAACGGTTTTCTGAGCTATCCCTTACTGGTATTGGGTTACAGAGGATGATTGTTCTACAAAAAAAACAGCTGTAAAACATACCATTATTTGTGTACTAGCTCAAAGCAATTATATGGATACCACAATTGGCATATTTGATAGCATATGCGGCATTCCGGATGGGTTCCTATAGCCTCTATATAGACAGTGGAACCAAGTAATAGCTGTCCAACAGGATTGGTGCATTTAGCTCTAATAGGTGTATACAGCTGTTTAATGTTTCCAATGGAAGAAACAATTAATAATGTTGATGGATTGATGAATTCAATGTTGTCTATTTTGGGCATAGGTGATATTGGTTTAGCATTTATTAATTTGGTTTCTTGGATAATAGTAGCAGGTCATTCACTTGAACATGCGTTTGACCAGTGTGTGCATCTTGAACCAGGATTCCATCAATAGCGATTTCCATTTCTTCTATTAAATGACGTTCAATTATTTCAGCAAGCTTTCCATATGCTATGCAGAAGTGTTTATGCACACCCTTCGTTTTGATTCCTACATCATTTAAATAAATGGAAGGGGTTTCAATTTTGAATGTTGCTTTTAGCAATTCTGTTTCCAAACGAATTACAGTTGGACTTACCACAGTGCCAATTAATTGGACTTTGTTTCTTGTATTCATGGTATTTAGTTTATGGACATAAAAAAGCCCCACCGTATTTGGTGAGGCTAACTGCTTTATTTAAATGTGATATTTTAATTAGGTGATTTCAGTCGAATTCAGGGGGTGTTTTCCTCAAGCAAAGGTTTATTGTAACATATATTAATATTTTACTTACCTTTTAAAAGTAAATCACCCACTCTATTGCAATACTAACGCATTAGCTCTATTTACAATTCTTGTAATCAATATCATTCCTCAGTCTCTTATTTTAATCATTGAAATAGACTATAATCTATTTCTAAACCCACACGTACATGAAAAAATTATTATTTAGTTTAATTGTATCAGTAGCCATGCTTGCTTGTACAAACCAAGAAACAAAAACAGCTAGTACAGATGTAATAGATGATGGTGCTGGTACAATAACTTCAGTAGATGCTAAATCCATAGCACTGAAAAAAGGATTTGAAGCGTATATGAATGGTGATTCAAATAATTCATATTCTTTTGCAGATAGTGTGAAACTTTATGATGCTATTTCAGATTATGTTGAAAATGGAGAATTAAAACCTCATTTTGTTGGGTTAAAAGCAGTGATTAATGGGCTAAATATGGACCATAAATTATTTAGCAATATTAAATTGACAACAGATAATATTAAAACTGTAGTATTTAAAAATGGCAGTGTATATTCTTCTTGTTGGACTACTTGGACTGGAACTGGCAATATTACTAAAACTAAAATTACTGCACCTGTTTATATCGTATATAAATGGGATGGCGATAAAATTGCAACTATGACTAAAATTTTTGATCCTACGACTTATAAATTAGAAATAGCTGCGGCATCTCAAAAAAAATAACTAGTTCAATTTAAGTTTGTAAAAATACGACTGAGACCTCTAGCAATAGGGGTCTCTTTTTTTCAAAAACCTCACGCAAAACCTCACGCAAACCTCACGCAGAAACTAAAAAGGACCCACGATTTAACGTAAGTCCTTGATTTTCATGTAGCGAGACCGGGATTTGAACCCGGGACCTCAGGGTTATTGAAATTGAAAAGCAATTGGGCTTATAAAAGGTTTAGTGAAAAATTCATTTACTTTCTTATTAAACTCATCAGTATGTTCAATAAATGTACCGTGACCTGAATTAGGTAAAACCCATAAATTAGCTTTTGGGATATTTTGATAAATTTTAATTGTGTGTTCTAAATTAATGGCATCATTGTCTCCACTAATAATTAAAGATGGCCTAATTATACTATGCAATGCATTTAAAGAAATATTAGGTTGAAGCCAATCAAGCATAAATATCTTCCAATCATTTTTTTCCTTTGTATCAGTAAACATTTTGAATTTAAATGCATCGAAATGTTTTTTTTCATCTTTCCATAATGATGGAATAAGCGCTGTTGAGTCAGGCCACAGATTAGCTCCAGTAGAAGCAAGTTTTATTACTTTTTCAGGGTGTCGCATTGCAAGTAATATTGCAACTATCCCTCCATCACTCCAACCAATTACATAAGCTGAATCTAATTGCATCTTTTCAATTAATGCAGCATTGTCATCTGCCATCATTTCAAAACTTAAAGAATCCCCTAGATCAACAGATTTACCTTGTGCTCGGCTATCTACAGCAATGACTTTATACCTTTTAGAAAAATAAGGGATAATTTTAGCCATCCATTTAATGCTTCCGCCATTTCCATGTATCAATAACAAAGGCCTCCCAGTTCCATATTGCTCGGTATAAATATTTATACCACGGATATTATAATATTTTGCCGCAGACGGGTTATTTCCGTAGTTTATTGTAGTCTGACAAAAAGATGATTGTGCAACAATCAAGAATAATAAAAGTAAATTTTTATGCATAAATTATAGATTGAATATTTTTAGTTGATAGGGTAAGCTAACCTATTAGTTTCATTACAAAAGCAATACTTTTGTGACAATTTCTGATTCCAAATCAACAAATGACTCAAGACTGAACGTAAGCCCTTGACTACTAGTGTCGCATTAAGTGGATTTCATTAAGAATGGAATGGGTTCGTGTATTCGGTAAGAAATGACAAAAACCTCACTCAAAAACAACAAAGGACCCACGATTTAACGTAAGTCCTTGATTTTCATCCTTAGGTAAAGTTTTAAAACTACTGGATTCAAATCTTTAAAATTAAGCCTACCCACTGCTAAAAATGGATAAAGGCCTATGTTTAATTCAAATACCAATTACTATTCTTTCCCTCTAATCCCCATTTAATCTGTTCCACCAATTGATAGGCATTAACAGACCTATCTAAGAAACTGTCAATATAGCTGTTCTTATTAGCTCCAGTGAACAGATTATACAGCCGCCACAGGTTAATGTTACCACTAGCATCTCTGCAGAAACTATCATCCTTGTAGAAGTCTTTCACCACACTGCTCATTTGTTGGTCACCAAATAACAAGGGTGAAACATCCCTACGGAAATCTTGTGGCAGGTGTGGATACATTCTGCATCTGCCAATGAGCTGTGCGAACTGTTTTTCTGTTATGCTGTAATTAGCCAATTGTTCTAAATGGAATAAATGGTGTTGGCTGTTATAGCTTTGTAGCAAGGTGTTTATCATTGCTCTTAGCTGTCCTAAGCTCTTCACCTTCACATCTCCCATAAAGCCATCTGTCCAAACGCACATGTTGCAACACACTTTGTTTTTAAAGCCAACAAATATTTTAAAATGTTGGTCACAATTGTTTTTGCTGTACAAATTATCTAGGCTGTAACTCTTGACACCACCCACTGTTAACGTTAGAATATTACCATCTATTTCTGCTTGTACACTGGGTATTTCAATAGCAAAAGCCATACGTTCATAATAAATGGTTTTCTCCCATTCAAACAGCTCACTAGCAGCTTTATTCTTTGCTTCTGGCACTCTTCCTTTAATAGCATGTGACAGCCTAACAAGGGGCTTTAAAATGTGTTCTCCTTGGTATATATCAGCTGTTATTGCTTGTACAGATTCTATAAAATCTGTGTGACTAATGGTGGGTTCATTGTCCTTGCTGAATACAGGAATTAAATGGTGTGCTTTCATGTCATACAGATTACCAGCAATGGTATTAGCTGTTATAAAATGTTTCTCTGCTGCTTGTTCCTCTGGTAATATTACATCAGGAACAAAGGGTGCTATGTCATTAATGTATTCCATTGCTTGAGGTTTGTGGAGTGAGTAGTTCTGTTTTAATTTCTTGGGCTATTATTATCTGCCTTTTACGCTGTTCAAATTCTGGTTTTAGCACCTCTTTGAACTGTGGATATTGTTGGTATAGAGATAGTAGTTCTTGTATAGAAATAACATCACCAATTCTTCTGCTTACATCATCCACTGTTATTGCGGCACCACTGTTACACCAATCATTAATTTGCTTACCAGTTTCTACACTCAGTTTTTGTTCTGGCTGTCCAAAGAATAAGCCTGTTCTGTCTTTAGAAGCTATTGCATGGTTTTTCATGTCTATATCAAACACTAGTGTAAACTCGTATTCTAATCCATCACGCTGAACAGTTTTTAATCCCACCTTCTCAGGAACCATTTTACCATTGCGTTCATTTAGCACATAGTCTTGTTTGGTTCTAATCGTGCTGATAATGTGCATAGAAGATTGTAGGATTTTTCTAACAAATTCATTGTGTCTTGGTGTTACACGTCCCCAATTGGTGAAACTGTTTCCTTGTAAAGAAGTGTGGTAGTCTAATAGGTTCTCCCATTCATGCGTAACACTGTCTATCACCAACACTTCCATTCCTGCTTTTTCACATACATCAATTGCTTGCATGTATTTTTCTGGAGTGAACGGTGCTGATAGTTGTAAGGTGTTAAAAGCTCCTAAATGAGCATATAGTTCGGCAGAATGGTTTTCTGTATCTATTACAGCTATTTTATTCCAATCATTACATAAGCCATAAGCTATTAATAACGAAGAATAGGTTTTACCAGCACCACTAGGGCCTTGTAAACCCATTTTAATTTTAGCCCTTTTTCTTTGGGCGGTTTGTAATTTCATACAATAACTTTTTAATGTTTAAAAAATAAAAAAAGGGCTGGTATTTCTACCAAGCCCCCATACTTACTAACCCTTAGAAGTTTAAGCCATTTGCAGATCTTGAACCTTTGTATGACCTATTAGTTCTACAGATCCTTTTGGTCTATATGCATAAGAATGTTGTAGCGTCATAATTTCTCCTGTACGTTTATTCACGTATTCATAAGGATCTGACACTACCCGTTCTACAGTTCCTTCAATTTGTTGTCCAATGAGCAATTTGGCCATTGGTTCATCAAAGGTTGAAGGGATAGAACAACATTTTACTGTTGCATACATTTTACCTGTGTTTTGACTCTGTTGGATTTCTAAACCACCAGAAATTTGTAATACAATAAATTCGGTGCCATCTTTTCTTTTACGGATAGCATAGTTTGTTACGGTTACCATTTTGTTTATTTTTTTATAATTAAATAATTACAGCCACAACTTTTATCAGTATAGATTAGGCTAGCTTCTATTCTATCAGGGCTGCCATCCAACTTTTAGTGGTTCATTGTTTTTATATTATACATGAAACCCAATAAAATATTAGAGGGGAAGTAGTGGTGTACCATATGAGAGGGGGAGCTGTTGTGTAGTAGTTGCTTACCTTGCTTAACACACATAAACCATTAGAGTATTATGGGGGGGATTGCTACCAAAAGGTTTTTCCTATTAAATTTCTAGATGCAAAATTTTAATAGGAAAAAATTATTCTAAAAAGAATTTGAATTGAGCTTTAAAATTAGCCTGAAGAGGTATAAAGAAGAAGAAAATCGCATCATTACCAGATTATAGCTATCTAATGCCAATTTGATGTTAAATAGAAATAGTTATGACAAACATTGAAGAATTCTAAGGGGAGCTTACTGATCACATCCTTCAATTTGTTTCTAAATTGCTTCTAAATAAAAAAGCAGCTATGAATTTAACTTCATAACTGCTTGATATTCAAGTGGGCCCACCTGGGCATGATCCAGGGACCCCCTGATTATGAGTCAGGTGCTCTAACCAACTGAGCTATAGGCCCTAAACCTTTCGGCTTATAAGGCGGCAAAAATAGTTATTTCAGCCGTTTTTCCAAGTACTGATTTGAAATGTTTTAGAACTTGCTATTATTAGCGCCTATTTTGGCTACCATAACGCCTGTTTCCGCTAGGTCTGGCTGTTCTAGGATTGTATGCTGGCGTTTCACCAAACTGTTCTGGCACTAGTGCTTTAGGCACTGGCTTGCCTAATAACTCTTCTATTCGAGCAAATTTTTGTTGCTCTTTTTCGCTCACAAAAGTATAAGCAGTTCCTTCGTTGGCTGCGCGTGCTGTACGGCCAATTCGATGGATATAGTCTTCGCCATCGTTGGGCGTATCGTAATTAATGACCAAATCGATGTCTTCAATGTCAATACCTCTACTTAAAATATCGGTAGCTACTAAAATCTTCAATTTCTTATTTCTAAAATCTAGTAATACCTGTTCGCGTTGGTTTTGATCGAGGTCTGAATGAATTTCTTCAATTGAAAACTTGGCGCGTTTTAATTCGTTACTCAATTGTTTTACGTTGGCTTTTTTTGAGCAAAACACTATTACACTTTGAAAGTCTTTTAATCGCAACACATATTTTACCAATGGAATTTTTTGTGTTTCGTATACAATAAACGCTTCTTGTACAATTTTTTCTGGTGGCTTAGAAATCGAAATATTTATTTCTAAGGGATCGAATAAAATTTTGCGCGCCATCTCACGCATTTTCATGGGCATGGTGGCAGAGAATAAAAGGTTCTGTCTTTTTTTAGGTAAGAACGAAATGATTTTCATAATATCATCATTAAAACCCATATCCAACATTCTATCTGCTTCGTCTAATATTAAATACTTTAGTCCTTGCAATTTTACATAGCCCATGTTTAAATGCGCAATCATTCTTCCGGGTGTACAAATCACAACGTCTACTCCTGCCGATAATGCTTTCTTTTCAATAGCAAATGAGTTGCCATCGCCACCGCCATACACTGCTATTGAACTCACAGAAGTGAAGTACGATATACCTTCCATCGTTTGTGCAATTTGTACCGCTAGCTCTCTAGTAGGTACAATAATCATGGCATTAATTTGATGCGCATCGTGCGGACTGGTAATTAATTTATTCATTAATGGCAACAAAAAGGCAGCCGTTTTTCCGGTTCCTGTTTGTGCAGAAACAATTAAATCTTTTCCTTCTAAAATGGGTTGCATTACTTGTTCTTGCACGGGCGTTGCAGTGGTATATCCCATTGCATCTATTCCTTCCATTAATCTATCATCGAGTCCAAAATCTGTAAAATTCAAAATAGTCGTTTGTTTTAATCAATAAATCTATTGTTGTAAAGATAGGTTGATAAAAGCATCACTTAATAGATGCTTTAGTTTCAACTGTTTGCTAGGTGTTATTGGGGTAGGATAAAAAATAGTAGCCTAATACTTTTTTAATTCTTCTTGTAAAAATGCAACTACCTCTTGGTATTTTAGTTTGAGTAAAATAATCATGGTTCCTATCTGATGTAGGTTTTCGAATTTTTTGGCATTGGACTCAATTGTTGTTACCAAGGTTCGCAATTCTTCTACACTAATTACAGATAAGGACGATTTAGCATAATGGGCCGATTTGCCAACCAGATCCCAATCTTGTGCTTGAAAAGCAGTTTCTATTTGCTCAATTGTTTCTGGCATTGAATCCAAAAACATATTAATGATGGTTTTTTTATAGGCATTATCTGTTTGCGAAAACTCATTTAACAAACTCAAATCAACAGTTACCATTTCTTTCAACGCTTTAGGGGAGTCAGCATTTAAATTTTCTGACCCCTGCAATATAATATTTTCTTTTAATGTCTGATAAAAAACGGTTAGTCCAAAGGGTTTTGACAAAACACTTTTAATACCAACTTCGGCAAATTTCAATTTGTCTTCTTTTGAATTCCAACCAGTCATTGCAACAATTGGCAACTTGTTATTGATATTTGCTCTGATGCGTTTGGTTGCTTCGTATCCATCTAAAATAGGCATCCCTATATCCATCAAAACTAAATCGTATTGCTCTTTCATAATTGCCTCAATGGCTTCTAAACCGTTTGATACAATATCAAAATAGGCACCCGTAGTTTGCAAGGCATGGGTAATGAGTTTTTGATACACGAAATCATCCTCTGCTATTAATATCCTTTTTCCGAGTAAAAAATGATCTTGATTATCCACGGTTTTGAGTCTGTTAGGGGTAGTAAAGTAAATAAATAAGCGTCATTTGTGGCTTTATATTGTTTAAAAAGACAAAATCTGCATCTTTTGACTAATATTTAACCAACCCTTGATAACAATTCTATTATTTTTGCGCACTAGATCTGCGGCAACGCGTCATTAATTGAATAAAATGAAACAAACTCTATTATTACTTGTAGGATTAACTGGTGCGCTTTTTATACAAGCACAAACTACAAAAGAAAAAACCACAAAAAGCAAAACCAAAACTACAGCCACTACCACAACCACAGGTACTGCTACCAAAGCCAAAGCTGATTGGTCTAAATTAGATTTATCTAGCCGTCCTGGCGACCATTTTATGATTCAATACGGATCTGATATGTGGTTAGGCAAACCCGATAGCGTTAGAACTGGTGGTTTTAGCCGTCATTTTAATTTGTACTTCATGCTCGACAAACCTTTTAAATCTGATCCTCACTATAGCTTAGGTCTTGGTGCTGGAATTGGTAGTAGCAATATGTTCTTTACTAATACTTATGTAAACCTAAAGGCTAATACTGCTAAACTTCCTTTTACAAGAGTAGATAGCGCAGATCATTTTAAGAAATTTAAATTGACCACCATTGCCCTTGAAATTCCTGTTGAAATCAGACATTTTTCAGATCCAGAACATCCTGGAAGATCATGGAAATGGGCTGCTGGTGTAAAAGTTGGAACCCTTTTAAAAGCTTATACCAAAGGAAAGAATCTTGAAAACAAAGCAGGATCTTCTATTTATGGCAATACTTATATTAGCAAAGAAAGCGACAAACGATTTATGAATGGTACTGTTTTAGGGCTTACTGGCCGATTCGGTTATGGTATTTTTTCGGTGGATGCGCAGTATAATTTAATTGGTGTTTTGAAAGACGGATCGGGTCCGGCAATGAATAAGTTTTCATTCGGATTTACTATCAGCGGTTTATAATCAGCTTCAAAATATTTTTTAGGCCCTCGTTAAAATATAACGAGGGCCTTCTTTTATCCCCTAGCTAAAGTTATCTTTACAAAAATTGAACAACGTTGATCGAGAAAAAACAAGCCATTACTAAAGACCAAGCAGCTGTATTAGTAGGATTAATTCAAAAAGACCAAACCAACGAACAAGTAACCGAATACCTCGACGAATTGGCTTTTTTGGCCGAAACCGCTGGCGCTAATGCCATTAAAAGATTCACACAAAGACTTCCTCATCCTGATAGTAGAACATTTGTGGGTAAAGGAAAGCTCGAAGAAATTAAAGACTATATCAATGGCCGTCATGTTACCCTTGTTATTTTTGATGACGAGTTAACGGGTTCACAGATTTTAAATATCGAAAAAGAATTGGGTGTAAAAACCATTGATCGAAGCGATTTGATCTTGGATATTTTTGCCAGCAGAGCGCGCACAGCACAGAGTAAGGTGCAAGTAGAATTGGCGCAGTATCAATACTTATTACCAAGGTTAAAAGGTATGTGGAAGCACTTAGAACGCCAAGGAGGCGGTATAGGATCTCGCGGACCTGGAGAAACAGAAATTGAAACCGATAGACGTATTGTAAAAGATAAAATATTTTTACTCCGCAAGCGTTTGGGCGAAATAGACAAACAAGCATTTACCCAACGCAAAGAACGCGGAGAATTAATAAGAGTGGCACTTGTGGGTTATACCAATGTTGGTAAAAGCACTTTAATGACACTGCTAAGTAAGAGCGATGTTTTTGCAGAAAATAAATTATTTGCCACCCTTGATACCACCACTAGAAAAGTAGTTTTTGAAAACACGCCTTTTTTATTGAGCGATACTGTAGGATTCATTCGCAAACTCCCCCATCATTTAATTGAAAGCTTTAAAAGCACCCTCGATGAAGTAAGGGAAGCCGATATTTTATTGCATGTTGTTGATATATCGCACCCACAATACGAAGAGCAAATTGGCGTGGTAAACAAAACCTTACAAGAACTGAAAGCCTTTGAGAAGCCCATCTTAACCATCTTTAATAAAATGGATATGTATGTAGAAAAAACCTTCGACAATTGGCTAGAAGACAGTGTAAAACAAGAATTACTGCAAGATTTAAAAGATAAATGGGATTTGGCCACCGAAAACAATTGCGTATTTGTATCGGCAGTGGAAAAACAAAATATTGATGCCCTTAAAGAAATTATGCTAAATAAAATTAGGGCGCAGTACCATATTCGTTATCCTTATAGGTCTCAATCTTACTAAACACTGTTAATGCTTTGATGATGGCTCAAAATGCACTTGTTTGGCATAAAATAGCCGAGCATATCAACCTAATCAATTGGCAACCCAACCAATTGGCCTTGGTAGAAGTTGCAGGCAAAACAATTACCTTAATCCAGCACAAAGAACAAGTTTTTGCCTGTGCACACAAATGTCCGCACGCAGGCGCTGTGATGGCCGATGGATACATAGATGCTACCGGACAAATTGTTTGCCCACTCCACCGATATCGATTTTCGCTACAAAATGGCAGAAATACCAGTGGCGAAGGCTATTTTTTAAAAACTTACCCTGTAGAACACAGAGCAGATGGGATTTTTTTAGGATTAGCCCCAAATAGTTTGTTTAATTGGTAAGTTTTTTCAATTGATATTTCTTTGAAATACATTTTTCCCTATTTTTGCTGCCCGTTAAAGAGAAATCTAAAACGGAAAATTCCTCAATAGCTCAGTTGGTTAGAGCATCTGACTGTTAATCAGAGGGTCTCAGGTTCAAGTCCTGATTGGGGAGCCACACTGGACAAGCCATCAGAAATGATGGCTTTTTCTTTGCCAATCAATGAGTTAGGGTAGTTGCATCTTTTTTATTTTCTTTGATTAATTTTATTTATAAAATGAGGTATTTTCTTTTATTTTTTATAATTTCAACAATGATTAATTCCGCAAATGGATTCCCTTCCATAGCAGATAAGACCATCAATATTGATGGAATAAACATCGCCTACAAAGACGAGGGAAGTGGTCAAATTATTTTGTGTCTTCACGCCTTAGGGCATAGCTCAAAAGACTTTGCCTCTCTTTATAAGTTGCCCTTGGAGAGATTTAGAATTATTGCACTGGATTTTCCAGGTCAAGGTCTTTCTTCCCCTTCATCCGTTCCTGTATCTTCAAACTTTTACTTTGGTTTAATAAACAAGTTTATTCTACAGTTGGATTTGAAAAATATCATTGTGGTTGGAAATTCTATTGGTGGCGCTGTAGCAATAAGAATTGCGAATAACAATCCAAATGTTAGATTACTCTCCTTAAGCAACCCAGCAGGTTTAGACAAGAGGGGATTTATTGCGCCATTTTTTTTGAACTATATGATTCATTTTTTTCAAAAAGGAGTCAAGAAAAAACTTTCGTTTCAAAGTCAATTTGAGAACTATTATAAAAAAGTGTTGATTACTGAATCTTCATTGAGTAGAAGGGCAGAAATTGTTAATGACGGCTATCAATTATCCCCTTTATTGGTTCAAGGGTGGTCGTCTTTTAAATTAGATGACGAAGATTTAAGGCCAATTATTAAAAATATTACTTGCCCGGTTTTATTTACTTGGGCAATGAAAGATAAGTTTGTTCAGTTTGGCAGAAATAAAAAATCAATTAAACAATTTCACAATTATACTTTATTAAAGTATCCAATTGGGCATACGCCTTATTTGGAAACGCCTGAAAAATTTAATACTGACTTTATTGACTTTATAAATAATAACTAAGAAGTAGGGGGCACTAATTTAGATTTTGATTGAACCTCCTGGAAATTTGCACGAAGTTCAACCTTTCAATTTCCTAATAGTCACATAATCAATCATCGCATTATAGCTGCATCTTTCGTAGAAAAGGGGAGCAAATCAAAAAAGCCATCATTGTTGATGGCTTTTTTGTTGTTAAAAAAAATCTAATTAGACTTTTTTATTTAATACAGATTGTACAGAATTTGCTGTGTCTAATACAGTCTTTTCAAAAGA
>Ga0194047_10001003_pt1 | contig 17911 bp, 15 predicted proteins | sample JunL225m_MetaG_2_FD_160070 | JGI IMG/M metagenome (GOLD analysis project Ga0194047, IMG submission 160070) | Anoxic zone freshwater microbial communities from boreal shield lake in IISD Experimental Lakes Area, Ontario, Canada - Jun2016-L221-5m | ecosystem: Environmental > Aquatic > Freshwater... | reverse complement strand
AGATTGCCGTGGCTGTCCAGTTCGTGGTAGCTGACCGGGAACGTCTTTTCAAATATCGCTTCCATCGATCGCCTATCCGCCCACCACCGGAGCGTGAAGCTCTTGAACCCATACCGATACCTTCCCCCCCAGGCACTTGAATTCACCCCAACCGTCGTTATTCGTTGTAACCGGAGTCATGATATGTCCGGTAATATCACGGTATGTTGCGTTTGGATGTCCCACTTCCATCCATTTCCATCCGTCGTCGCCATTGCTCATCAAAACGGCCATACCGCCTGGGTGGCTTTCATCACCCAAACGGGTCCAGCCGATGGTGCTCGGGTGGTCGAAATAGTCGTACTGGGAACCATAGGCGAACATGCGGCGGGCTTGCAGAAATTTGTCGATCAGAAACCGGTGTGATTGCATTGATATATGATAAATATTCCCGTCGCGACCTTTGTCGTCGTATTCGGCATCGTAGTAATCGGCATGGAAGAGACACGGGTAGCCATCTCTCCTCAACAGGATAATTGCGTAGGCAAGAGGCTTGAACCACGGTTCTACGCTTGACTCAAGCGCCTGCAGCGGTTGTGAATCGTGGTTATCGACAAATGTTACAGCGTGTGTGGGCCGCACCTTCACCATAGTGTCGTCCAGGATGCGCTGCATGTCATAATCACGACCGAGACGACCGGCAGCGTAGAAGTTGAAATGCAGGGGAACATCAAAGACCGTGAGGCGGCCACCGACGTCATCAATGTACCAATGCAAAGTCGCGGTGCTATTTGCCCAGTACTCGCCAACCATGAACAGCTCTTTTCCGGCATGCTTTTCCATGGCGTCGTGCCACTCGGGGAAAAACCATGCCGCGATGTGCTTGATTGCATCGAGTCGAAAACCGTCAACCCCGGTGGAATCGAGGTACCATTTCCCCCAGTTGATCAATTCATCGCGCACCTCCTGACTCTGACAATCCAGGTCACACCCCATGAGGAAGGCAAAATTGCCAAATTCTGATGACACGTCGTCATCAAACTGTTTACCGTCGAAGAGATAGATGGTGTCGTAGTCGGTTGGGTTGTTCGCCTCAAAATCGACCGCATCGAAGTGTTGCCAGTGCCACTCGAAAGCGGAGTGCTTACCGCTTCTTCCAGGAAAAGTAAAGTGAGTCCATGACATGATTTCACGCTGCGGCCCTTTGGGATTGGCGCGATCCCCCTTTGGGTAAGGGGTTGCGAGGCTCGCTTCCGCCCTGTCCGCCCCCATGCGGTGGTTCAGAACCGCATCGGCGTATACCTGTATCCCCGCCGTTTTGATCGCCGCAACGGCATCCAGATATTGCGTGCGTGTACCGTACTTGGTGCGTACCGATCCCTTCTGGTCAAACTCTCCCAGGTCGTAAAGGTCGTACACCCCGTAACCGACATCTCCACTCCCCCCGATTCCCTTGTAGGCAGGCGGAAGCCAGAGGGCGGTAATTCCGGCTTCAGATAATTCGGTTGATTTTGATAGGACGGTATTCCACAGGGTACCATCTGCTGGAATGTACCAATGAAAATACTGCATCATAACGCCGTTAATGTCTGCCATCTGCCCCTCCCTCTCCTGATCGTCAATGTAATATATCGGGTTCGCTCCGCATTATCCGTGTCACCTGGACTTTGATCGTATCACAACTCGGTAGGCATACAGACGTTTTTCGAGGAATTGGCTTCGGCGCCGCAGTTTTCACACCGCACGGCGGGGTTGTCTGTTATCTGCCTGATCGTATCCCACTCCTGCTGACTTTCCAGTTCACATATATGACCGGTATGAAGTTCAGTGTGACTGCAGCTCTGCTTTTTAGTTCTCGGTTTCATGTCGAATTTTCCTCTCTGATATTGTCAGGCTCTACGTGAAATCATCTCTTTAACCAGGCAGGTAAAGTAACGATTTTCGCCAGTCATGTACGAAAATAGTCCATGTAGATAATTATTACAAGCGACTGAATCAATTCCCTCCATGAACCGCTATGTCTACAGACAATCGTCAAGTTTAAATATGGACGCGAGGCTAAGGGTATGATACTTCTTAACAACGAAGTGGGTAATATTTGTATAGCCTTGCTGCTAACGTCTACGAATAACTTTGGTTTTTGCGCCCGTAGTTCAGCTGGATAGAGCGTCAGGCTTCGAACCTGAATGTCGGGAGTTCGAATCTCTCCGGGCGCGCCAACAAAAACAGGCACTTGCAGCATTATGCAGGTGTCTGTTTTATTATCATTGTACTTTTGTTGTACTTTTCCTGTTTGCTACCCACCACCAACATCATCCGATACTGCATCATCCATGCTGTCATAAAACAGTATAAAACGATAAAAAACATCCGGAAGGGGTACACACATAATGAAAACAGCAATTATCGGTCTGGCAAATTCTGGCAAGACAACGGTCTTCAACGCATTGACGGGTCTGAATCTTGAGGTCACCTCATATCCGACCATTTCTTCGGAAACCTTTGTGGGGGTCGTAAAAGTGCCTGATGCGCGGATAACCCGGCTTACCGAAATATTCAAACCAAAAAAAAGCACGCAGGCAACGGTTGAGTATATAGATTTTATTGGTCTCACAAAAGGGGACATGGATCAGAACAGGAAGGTCTTTGATCTAATTAAAGATGCTGATGCATTAGTTCATGTTGTGCGGGGATTTGCAGATGAAACCGTATCACACCCTATGGGAAGCGTGAACCCGAGACGAGATGCCGAGACAATTGAGCTGGAAATGATATTCGGTGATCTGGAACTGGTTGAGAAACGACTCGATCGTATGGAGGAGGGGGCAAAGAGGGGTAAGAAGCCCGACGATATTGAACAAAAGCTCCTGCAAAAATGCAAGGATGCTTTGGAAAACGAGACTGCACTAAGGGATGTCGATTTTACCGATGAAGAGCAGAAAGCCATGAAAAGCCTTCAGTTCATGTCGATCAAGCCGCAGCTTGTTGTCATAAATGTCTCAGATGAGGAGATTAACTCGGAAAAGACAAAAGCAGCAGTTGAAAGCATAAATGAATATTTTTCCGGAAGGTTTGTAAAAGTCATAAGTTTGTCCGGAAAGATCGAAATGGAAATCACTCAGTTATCTGACGACGAAGCAAAAGCCTTTTTGGAAGACTTGGGTATTGAAGAGCCGGCATTGAACAAGCTGATAGATCTTTCTTATGATCTATTGGGATTCATTTCATTTTTGACTTCGGGTGAAGACGAAGTCCGGGCGTGGACAATCAAAAAGGGGACCGATGCCCAGCGTGCGGCAGGCAAGATACATTCCGACATTGAAAGAGGATTTATCCGGGCGGAGGTTGTCGCATATAACGATTTCATAACTCACGGTTCAATGACCGCTGCAAAAGAAAAAGGCCTTGTCCGCCTTGAAGGTAAAACCTACGTGGTGAAGGATGGAGATATAATCAATTTCAGATTCAATGTATAAGCAAGGGGGAAGGCCCAGATGGTTGGGATGATTTAATTTAAATCCACAGGAGGCATCAGATGAAGATACTTGCAATAATAGGCAGCCCTCGTGGGATGCATGGAAACACCGGACGCCTATTGGAAGAAGTTCTTGTCGGGGCGAAGGAGTACGGCGCAGAAACCGAAATCCTCTCCCTTAAAACCTTGAACGTCCAGCCTTGTGTTGCCTGCGACGTCTGTCACGCGACCGGCATCTGCAACATCAAGGATGACTACGAGAGCATCAAGGACAAACTGCTTGCCTGTGATGGCTTCATCCTAGCCAGCCCCAATTATATCTTCAGCGTCTCGGCCCAGATGAAGGCACTCTTTGACCGCTGCAACGGCCTTATTCACTGCATGGCACTGGAAGGAAAGTATGTCGCCGTGGTAGAAACATCGGGAGGTGGTGAAGACGAGGAAGTGCTCACCTACATGAGCCGTTTTGCCAACTCTCTAGGTGCAAACTCAGTAGGTGGAGTCGGCTCTCCCATGGCCGGGATCAGATCCTTTCCTGATGAGGCGAACCTGTATGAGAGAGCTAAGCATCTGGGCAGAGACCTTAGTCTTTGTATCTCAGAGAAACGGAAGTTCCCGGTACAGGATGATTTCATAAGCGGTTTCAGATCAAGGATGTCGGGCCTTGTTGACTTCATGCAGGAATACTGGGTGTTTGAGCGGGAATATTGGAAAAAGAAGCATGCTTTGTAGTACCATGATATTCCAGGTCTCAAATGCCTTATCAGGAAAATGTTAGCAGGTATCTCCCCACAACCGGTATCACTTCATTGAAGTACATGGCAAAAAGCCCATGACTCACCTTTGACGGTAAATAGCGGGTCAAGTATGGCGGTGGTCAATAAGCCCACAGTTCCCCATGTCAGTGGGTATTGTGTCGAACAAAGCAGAATTAACCCAAAACTACGTGGCGACCGCCATCATCCAGCCTCTTATCATCAAGCTACGGATTCCCCCTTAATGCGTTTACCAACTTCTCTTCATCATCTATGCACAATGAAGAGCGCAACAATTTTCCATGGTATTTCTTAAATTCATCAACAACACTATCAGAGATTGATTTATTGACGCGAATAAAAATGGCCGAACTTTCCGGCTCTAATATATCTGCGACACTTTTGACGAAATCATCACTGATTCCAATGTGTTTTAGAATTTTAACCGTCTTTCCTACCCCTGCGCCAATCACTCCCCCAACCAGAATTCCGAGAGGGCCGCCAAACAGCCCAAACACACTGCCTAAGACAGCGTCAGTCATAACGAGGAGATTGCTCTGCTTGATTTTTATGGTCCCGTCTTTTTTTCTAATCGCAATAACTGCATCTTCAAAGTTGGCCTTGTGCTCATCCTCCAGTTTTAACAAATCAAGAAGGACCTCATCAGCAGAATATTCTCCCTTAAATCCTACGGTAATTAATTCGCTCATTTTCTTTCTCCTTGTTGTAGAGTGTAATGATCATATTCAACGATAATCCGGGGTGTTCTAAATTTTGGTACTGTTCTGGGCATATCAGCCTCCTTGAGAGAATGTGTATAACTTCCACAGTAATGGAATGTTACTTGTCCATTATATCAGAGATTCAGCTCTATGCAATTTTGTGTGTTTCGTTGTGTGTTTCGTTGCTGAACTGCAAAGCATAAAATTACGATGGGAAGTTGGATGAGCAACGATGGAATCAGGCAGCAGCCTTTCTCCGTGAAGTCCTACGCGGAGGCTGGGTATCGACATAACAAGGGGCTACGAGTTGCATTCAATCGTACGCGCAATGTTTTGGGATAACGTCAACACCGACATTGCGAATCCCAGAAACTCTAACCCGCCCCTGAGTTTTCCCCTTGGAAATTTTGCTGCAAAGTATTATTTTTATTGTTCATTAGAGGCAATGCCTGTAGGAATTTCTTACAGATTGTATGCGGTGATCAATTCAGCATAATATTGGAGCGTAGGCATCTTCCCTGCGTTTCTAGCGGTTTATGGCTCGACTACTTGAAAGGTATATATGAGGTCCTTCCATAGAGTTCATAGCAACTATTTTTTAGCTATCATTATGATATTGTTCCTAACTTTGATTGCTGAAAATTCTCACGCTCAGCCAGTTTTTAGTTTTTCTGACCGGGCGGAATCCGTGACTTTTCCTGCCAATACTGTTGCCGCACAGTCGCCCTTAAAATTTCGCACAGGCACCCCTCCAATACCTCGCTCGATCTTGCTTATTCATGACGCCCGGATTAAAACAACGGCTAAAGCTGACTCTATAACTTCTCCAGGTACACCTCATAAAATAGGTTACGGTCGAGAAGTGCCACAACTTAGTGGTACCGAAGATACGTCCGCCAATCTGCAATGGCTGGATTCACAAAATGGGGGTCTGATTGCTGCAATCAGTATAGCATCCCAGCAAGCCAAAGGAATCCGAATTGGTTTACTGGTTAAGCGTTTACCCGCTGAAGCCACCGTGCGTTTCTATTCACAAGGGGCTGAAAATGCATACGAAGTTTCCGGCAAGGAAATAGTTGAGTCCATCAAGCGAAATCTGGATGCTGGTGAAAGTGGCGATTATGCCAATACTTACTGGTCACCACACATCGACGGAGAAGAGGCGACTATTGAGATCGAGTTACCTGCGGACATTGGCAAGGAAGCAGTAGAAATTGCTATTCCCAAAGTTTCTCATATTTATATTTCCCCCATCGCTACGCAGGAAGACTCTATCAAAAGCTTAGGAGACGCAGAGAGTTGCGAAATAGATGTCAACTGTTATAGCGCGTGGAGTTCGGAAAGTAACGCCACAGCAAAAATGTCCTATGTCGCGGTTGATGGCAACAGTTATGTCTGCACAGGGACGCTGCTCAGCGACACTGCATCAAGTTACACACCTTATTTTCTCAGCGCCAATCACTGCATTTCCAAGCAAACTGAAGCATCCACGCTTCATACCTACTGGTTTTATCGATCTACATCATGTAACAGCAGTTTGCTCAATTCCGGCTACAAGACAATTTATGGAGGTGCGACACTGCTGTATGCAAGTTCGAGCACTGACACCTCTTTTATGAAGCTTAACGATGCCCCACCTACCGGAGCGATGTACGCCGGATGGGATGCAAGCACTCCTGTTTTGGGTACGTCCGTGGTTGACATTCATCATCCAAGTGGAGACTTACAAAAAATAAGTTTCGGTAACGTTTCGTCATTTATGGATTGCACGACTCTTGATCCTATGACTGATACTTTTACGTGCAGCAACGCAACATCATCCTCAGGTGAATTTATAACTGTCACCTTATCAAATGGTATCACCGAGGGAGGTAGCAGCGGATCAGGAATATTCAAGACAGTTGGTAGTGGCCATTATTTGATAGGACAGCTATATGGTGGCACGTCAAGCTGCTACAGTACTAGTGGCACTGATCGTTTTGGGCGTTTTGATCTCGCCTACAATGCCGCACTTTACCAATGGTTGAAGCCAGGAACTACATATTCTCTATCGGTGAGTAAAAGTGGTAACGGCAACGGGACAGTTACCTCTTCCCCCACCGGGATCAACTGTGGAACGACATGCAGCGCACTCTTCGAAAGCGGCAGCAGTGTCACACTAACCGCTGTGTCTTCATCAGGTTCTACTTTCTCAGGATGGGGCGGAGCGTGCAGTGGCGCCAGTTCTTCCTGCACCGTTGTTATGGATGCCGCAAATAGTGTGACCGCAACCTTTGCAGCACCAGTCATTTCCCTTGGTGAGGCACTTGATAATACCGCTCTTGTATGGACTACGGGCGGCAATGTGCCTTTCACAGCCCAAACAGCAAGCTCCTATTACGGTGGTTCTGCGGTTCAAACTGGTAAAATAGGTAATAGCCAATCCACGTATCTTTCTACAACTGTAACCGGCCCCGGCACGCTTTCTTTTTACTGGAAAGTTTCATCGGAACGGAACTACGATATTTTCCGTGTTTATCTTGATGGCGTATCTACATACAAATTGAGTGGGAATACTTCGTGGTCAAATAATACTCTGTCGATTCCTGCAGGGACGCACACTGTCAAATGGGAATATGCCAAAGATTATCTACTATCGTCAGGACTCGATGCTGGTTGGGTTGATCTTGTGGTGTTCGCGCCCACTGTAACAATCGGGACCTGTGGCAGCAGCAACGGAGGTATATTCCTCGCCGCTCCCACATACAACCTCTGTACCACTGGCACTGCATCCACAGTCACTGGCAACGGCCCCTGGTACTGGAGTTGTACTGGAAACAACGGAGGCACGACGGCTAACTGCAACGCAAATATCCAAACATGGACAATAACCCCCACGTTACCGGGTGGCAACGGCACGGTCAGTTGCACAACACCGGTCAACAACGGTGCCACCTCCACTTGCAAGATCACACCGGCAACCGGTTATCAGCTTGCCACGTTTATGGACAACAGCGTTGACAAGCAATCATTCGTGGCTGGAGGCAGCTACAGCATAGGCAACATAACAGCCAATCACAGTATCGTCGCGACCTTCACTCTGAGTTCACCAACCATACAGACCACCAAGGCCAAAGTCTTTCTGGGTGCTGACGACAACTTTACCGTAAGTAACAACGGTACAATCCTTTACGGTAATATCGGCAACAATGAAGTGACAATAGCTTCTGGTGTGACTGATGTAGTCCTTGACCAGAACATCGAACGAATTATCCTCGCCGATGTAGCAAGCAACTACACTTTCAGACAGACCGGCAACATCATCACCGTCTATGACGCCACCGGCACCACGCTGATTATGAAGGTCCCGGTTCAGGGGGATAGTAACGGCACACAACTATCGTTCAGCAACGGAACAGTTTCAGCAGAAGTTAAACTGACCAGCGGAATAATGACGCTGGGAGAGGGAACGGTAAGTACGAGTTCAGCGATGACCCTTAACCCGCTAACCACTGCCAGTTCACCATCGACTGCAACCAGTACCACAGCCAAAGTCTATCTTGGCACCGACGACATCTTTACCGTCAGTAACAGCGGAACTACAGTTTACGGCAGTGCAGGAAATGATATCGTCACTATCGCCGCAGGGATGACAGGCGTAACCCTTGACCAGAACGTCGAGCGGATTAACTTCACCGGCGAATTGAGCAGTTATGCCTTCAGGCAGACCGGTAATCTGATCAACGTCTATGATGTCTCAAATATGAGTCTTCTTCTGGCGAAGGCTCCGGTTCAGGGAGATACTAATGGAACACTACTTTCGTTCAGCGACGTAACAGCATCGTCTCTGTTGGCTGCCGGAGTGATGACATTGGGTGGAGCAATAGTCCCAGCAGCAACGCCGCTTACCTTGGTTGGCTTAGCACCGGCAGATATTGGGTTATAGAAGCCTGTTGTTCGCGTGCGGTGGGATGAAGCTCCAGTATATAGTTGCCGTATCCCATAATGGTGCAAAAGCTTGACGGCAGTAAGTCCCTGGTAGTAATACTGAAACATAATATCTACACGGCCCGGAAGGGGTTGCAGGTAAAGGCAATGGATAAGAGTGTACAGAATAAAATATCGACTCTCAAAAGCAAATACGAACCGGAATGATTGCTAAAGAAAGGGGACCGAAATGCCACTTACAGCCGTTTATCAAAAAGTTACCGAAGGCTATATAGCCTTCATCGAGGAATTGCCCGGCGCTAACTCTCAAGGAGGAACACTTGATGAGGCTCGCGCCAACTTGGGGGAGGCGGTTGAAATGGTTATGGAGGCAAATCGGTATCTTGCCGAGGAACGTATTAAGGGATTGGATATTATCAGAGAACCATTTCTGCTTGCAGCATGAAAAGGATCGAACTGATTCGTCATTTGATGTCTCATGGTTGTGAATTGTTTCGGGAAGGCGGTAATCATTCTGTCTATATCAATCGTGAGACCCAACGTTCTTCAGCAGTTCCCCGACATCGCGAGATAAATGATTTTCTGGCAAAAAAGATTTGTCGTGATCTTCAAATACCGGAAGAGTAAAGCCTAATCACCGAAACGGCATGGCACGTCAACGCCAACTTTTTGAAACAAATATTCAGTGGCCCAAACGATTGTCAGGAGGTCATCATGGCTCTTGTTACTGATATCAATAGCACGCCGCATTCTGGTCTCAATCATATTGATGCCCTGCTTGACGACGGACCTGGCTGGAATTGGCTGACTCCTGTCCGCAAAGTCATCTATTATACCTTTTCCGTGACGAGCGGCAATGAGGTAGACGTCAGCGAAATCAGCGGCGGTATTACCGCTTTCAATTCGGCTCAACAAAGCACTTGTCTGAGCCAACTGGCCTATATCAGCCAACTTACCGGAATCACATTTTCTCCCACCACCAATGGCACTGCCGCAGATCTTCATTTTGCTTACACCAATATTGTTTCCAGCGCCAGCACCAGCGGATTGTGCAGTTGGAACTACGATTATTCCTCCTACGAAGGTAGCAATATCGTTACCAGTTACACTGCCAGCGCATACGTATATCTGGACAACACCGAGTGGGGTACAGAAAACGGATCGCCGACGACGGGTAGCTCAGGCTACGAAACCCTGCTCCATGAACTCGGTCACGCGATGGGGCTGAAACATCCTTTTGAGGACACCCCAACGCTCTCGTCAGCGGAGGACAACACTGCTAACAGCATCATGTCCTACACCAGTTCCGGCGGGCCTTATTCCACTTTCAGTCCTTACGACGTGGCAGCTCTGATGTGGATTTATGGTGGCGATGGGTTGGGTGGATCGTTTGGTGTCTCCACTACGGGTGAATACATCATGGGAAACTCCAATGCCAATACGATCACAGGTGGCAGCGGCAATGACAAACTTGAGGGGCTGGCTGGCAACGATACCATCAATGGAGGTACCGGTAATGACAGTCTTACCGGAGGTGGAGGCAACGACACAGTGACGGGTGGGACAGGTAGCGACACGGCAATCTTTTCAGGCAACTTTGCGGACTACACAGTCACCTATGATGCTGCATCGTCTTCTTTTTCAATTACTGACAAAACGAGTGGCCGGGACGGAACTGACTTAGTTACCGGTGTGGAAACGTTTCAATTTGCTGACACCACAAAAACATCCTCATCCATGCTTCCCGACACAACGGTCCCCCCCAGTATCCCTACCAATGCCAAAGTCTTTCTCGGATCCGGCGACAACAGCTTCACGCTGAGTAACAGCGGAGCTACACTTTACGGTAATACGGGAGTTGATGTTGTCACGATTGCTGACAGGGTAACTGGTGTAATCCTTGACCAAAACATCGAGCGGATAAAGTTCTTCGGGGAATCGAACAGCTACACCTTTAAACAGACCGGCAATATGATCAACATCTATGACGCCACCGGGCTGATTGTAAAGGCTCCGGTTCAAGGGGACAGCGATGGAACTCTGTTGTCCTTCAGCAACTGCACGGCATCGACCAAACTTGCTGGCGGCGTCATGTCACTGGGAGGCAGAGCGGTTAGTTCCGTTACGGCGGAAGGAGTAACCCCGTTAACCACCATCAGCGAACCCTCGACGACAAATGTTACCAATGCCAAAGTATTCCTGGGCTCCGGCAACGATAGCTTTACCGTAAGCAGCATCGGAACAACCATTTACGGTAATACGGGAAATGATGCCGTAACGATCGCTTCTGCTGCGAGTGCTGTTTCCCTTGACCAGAACATCGAGCGGATTATCTTCTCCGCTAAATCGAGCAACTACGCCTTCAGGCAGACCGGTAATATTATCAACATCTACGATGCTGCAAACATCACTCATCTTCTGGCGAAGGCTCCGGTTCAGGGGGATACTGATGGTACGATACTCTCGTTCAGCGATGGAATAGCGGAGGCACATTTAGCTGTCGGGGTGATGACATTGGCTGGAACGACTGTCAATTCAGATATCCCGACGACGCTCACCTTGGTTGGTATAGTGGCAGATATTGGGTTGTAATAACCTGTTCACGTGCGGTAGGATGAAGCTTTAGCTGTTTTTTAGATGGTTACAAAATCTTGATGTGTGATGCGATATGTCTTAACAAAAAGAAAAAGGGCTTAGCTTTTTAGCTAAACCCTTGAATTTTTGGAGCGGGAAACGGGATTCGGACCCGCGACTTCAACCTTGGCAAGGTTGAGGTCTAATGTTTCAAAAGATTTATTTTTGTTTCTATGTGCATCATCTACCTGTCATATATTCTTGACTTAATTATGTTTTTACTCTATTTTTCTTTCTAGGTGTTTCAAAATCTTTCTCCGCTTGCCAACTGCAAAACGGAAACAAAACGGAAACATGATCTATTTGGAAAGAGCAAACGGAAACAGAACGGAAACAAAAAAAAGGAGCAAAATGGGCAAGCAATTCACGGAAAAAGCAATCGCTGCTGCAAAACCCAAAGATAAAAGATACTACCTTCGGGAGGGCCGTGGATTTGCCCTACAAGTCCTTCCCTCTGGAGCAAAAGCCTTTGTGTATTTATTCGAGCTGAATAAGAGCAAAGGGTACGTTCTTCTAGGGCACTATCCCATTTGTTCTCTTGCAAACGCACGAATAGCATATAACGAAGCATACAAGCAAGTGAAAAATGGAATTGACCCTCGTGAACAAAAAAAAACCGCCACAGAGGAATTGAGAAAAAAGGCCGAGGAACTCACTACCACAAACAACTTGCTGGGGCAATACACATACCAGTCCTTATTGGACGACGGAATACCGGAGAATTTCGTACCATCAACAGTTGAACAACTCGCTGCAGTCTACTATGTAAAATATTCTAAAGAAAACCATGGACTCCAGACTCAAAGAAATTTTCTCTATACTGCAAAAAGCGGAATAATTCCGGTCATGGGCAAAAAACTCATTACAGAAATTCGCCGTAGAGATGCCATTGCTCTTATACAAGATGTCGCGGCACGTGCGCCAGGGCAATCAGGGAATGTTCTTAAAGCAGGCAGGCAAATTTTCGAATATGCATTACTTCGGGAATGGGTTGAAACTCAGCCATTTCTGCAGATCACAAAGGCCGTTCCGAAGGCAATAGCAAATGTTTGTGATCGAGTCCTGGATGACATCGAGGTTCCTCAAGTATGGAATGCAATTTCAAAATCGCCTTCATCTGATTCGGTGAAACGTGCTCTCAAAATGATTCTCGTCACAGCACAACGTTCCGGTGAAGTTGCGCAGATGCACAGCGATCAAATTGTCGATAGATGGTGGTCGATTCCTGCGAAAGTTGCAAAAAACGGCAGGGAGCATAGAGTCTACCTTACAGACACTGCCATATCCCTTATTGGAAACAGGAAGGGTCATATTTTCCCTTCAGAGAAGGGAGGCACCGGGCATGTTGCCGTCAACACGCTTGCCCAGGCAATAACCAGAGGGTATTTATCCAATGAAATAATTAAAGTAGTTGGCACTAGAAAAATAAAAGCAAGAAAATCTCCCTACTTCGGTATGACTCCATGGACTCCTCACGATCTCCGGCGTACCGCTCGTACCAATATGCCAAGAGTTGGAGTATCTGATGAACATGCCGAAGAAATCCTGAACCATACAAAGCCTGGAATTATCGGCGTCTACAATAAGTATCGCTATGATAATGAGAAAAAAGCTGCCCTTTTAAAGTGGGAAGCTCTCCTCCTTGAACTCTTGTCAACCAAACAACCAATAGATCAATCAGCTGTTCAGCAGTAGGCTAGCTCCATATTCGCTAGAATATGACCACTTATTATGTCGTTACGAATATATTTTGACATTATGTCTTTCAGGGTATATTTTTGTTCAGGAAGATTGCTATTCCCGAATTGCGGCAGGAGTCAAAAATGATCCAGAAAATCAGCTCTCCAGAAACCCTTGGCCAGGTATTGCGGGCAGAACGCAAGCATAAGGGGATGTCGCAGAAAGCTGTCGGGCATTCGGTAGGCATGGAACAGCACACTATTTCGAAAATTGAAAAAGGAAATCCGGGAACTGAATTAAACACACTTTTTCGACTCCTCGCAGCCCTTGACCTTGAACTGAATATTCAGCCTCGTCAGAAGCCTGCCTCAGAAAACACGGGAGATATCTGGTAAATGGCCCGCCCAAAGATTACAGCCGACCTTCACTTGTTTATGAACGGTCAAAACGTAGGATGTCTGACTCGAACCGCCGTCGGCCAGCTTCGTTTTGAGTACGGCGATGAATGGCTGCATTCTGATTTGAGACGACCGTTATCACTCTCCATGCCGCTCAGTCAAAAGGTTTACATTGGCGATGTGGTTGAAAACTTCTTTGACAACCTGCTGCCGGACAGCCAACCGATACGCAGTCGCATTCAGGCCAGATTCGGGGCCAAGAGCAATCGCTGCTTTGATCTACTCTGGCATGTTGGTCGGGATTGCGTCGGAGCCCTGCAACTTCTCCCGGAAGATGCAGCTGCCATTGATGTGCGCCGCATTGACGCCGAAGAACTCACCGATACACAAATTGCCGAGGTGTTACGCAACTACGCCACCATGCCGCTCGGTATGAAAGGTGATGACGATTTCCGGATCTCAATTGCCGGCGCACAGGAAAAGACCGCCCTGCTTCGATTGAATGACAGATGGCACCGTCCCCTCGGTGTCACCCCAACAAGTCACATATTCAAACTCCCCATCGGTAAAATTGCACACAGTGGTATGGACCTAACCGACAGCGTGGAAAACGAATGGTTGTGTCATCTGATCCTGAAAGCCTACGGCATTCCGGTTGCCAACGCTGAGATAGCAACATTCGAAGACATAAAGGTTCTGGTGGTAGAGAGATTTGATCGAAGATGGGCCGATGACCGCTCCTGGTTGATCCGTTTGCCACAGGAAGATATGTGTCAGGCGCTGAATATATCACCGGCCTTGAAATATGAAAGTGATGGCGGCCCGGGAGTTGAGCGTATCATGACTCTGCTTCTGGGATCGGCCAATGCACTGGCTGATCGGAACTTGTTTCTCAAGACCCAGGTGCTGTTCTGGTTACTCGGCGCCATTGATGGTCATGCAAAGAACTTCAGCATCTTCCTGCTGCCAGGCGGCAGCTTTCAGCTTGCTCCCATCTATGATGTCATGTCAGCGTATCCCCTTGTAGCAAAGAGACAGGTTGAATCACAGAAAATGAAGATGGCAATGGCTGTCAGAGGCAAAAGCACCCATTACCAGTGGGAAAAGATACAACTCCGTCATTGGCTGTCTACAGCACGTGTCTGCGGGTTTCCGGTAGATGAGATGGAGTCAATTATCAAGGAGTTGCTTGAGAAGATGGATTTTGCTATTGAGAACGTGAAAGGAATGTTGCCAGCAACTTTTCCTGAAGAAGTTGCCCAGTCCATATTCGATGGAATGAAAGGCGTACGTGATCGTCTTAAACGCACCAACTGATAAACGGAAGAATGATAGCCCCCCTTTCCCCTCCCCCGACTCGGGGGAGGGGAATAATGAAAGAGAAAACTACCTACAAGTTGATTGGAGCAAAAATGACCAAGGCTGACATCGTTGAAAAAATCGCAGAAAAGTGCGGAATCACGAAAAGAGAATCCATCGACATGGTGGAATCGGTCTTTAGCATACTGAAATCTACTCTCGAAGAAGGCGAAGATATAAAAATATCGGGGTTCGGTAAATTCGAGGTAAAAAAGAAGCATGCACGCAAGGGGAGGAATCCTCAAACCGGTGAAACCATCACTATCGACGCTCGAAGTGTACTCACGTTTAAGCCCAGTACTATATTGAAGTTAGCTGTAAATGGCGGGTAATCGCGTTTTTGTGAATGGGTTACCTTAGCAAAAGCCTCGCAGACATCTGTGTAAACATTATTCATCAATTACCTCAATTACCATTGCCGTAATATCATCTATAGATTTCTTGCAGCGAGAGCGTTTTACCAGTTCCTGTACAGCCATGCCGATGTCACCGGTCTTGTCGTAAACCTCATGCACAAGGTTGGCGGCCTCTGTAGAACTGAAAACCTTGGTTACGCCATCCGATACCATCAGGATCAAATCCCCTTCTTTCAATCGCTCCGACCTTACCTCTATTTCGAGTCGTCGGCCTAAACCGAAATAGCGTGAGATTCCGCCGTCATATTCGTGAACACTTGTGAGAACACGTGGCGACTGTTCTTGACGAATCAGAATTCCTGCCGTATCCCCAGCATGAAAGAAAGTCAGACGACGATCCATGATCCAGGCGATCGTGCCAGCTGCTCCTCCGAGAGGACGGTCGGTGCCGTCCATACATCCCCATTCATTGATTTCTATGTTGGTTAACTGCAGGTGATTGATCAGTCCATTGCTGTCCGCCGGGATTTCTTCCGGTTTACGGTAGAAATCCAGCAAACAGTCTGTAACTGCCTGGGCTGCTGCCATCCCCATAGGAGCGCCGCCGATCCCGTCGAGAACCGCAAACAATTCGCCGCGTCCTGACTTCCCGACTAGCGGAATGTCTGCTGTCAACATGCGATACCGATCTTCATAGGGCTTACTGGTGCTCTTGGCGTTTTTCAGCCATGAGACGGCGGCACTACCTTTCCGTTCGGTGTTGTTCATTCTGCCTCCTTTGCCATATTTCCTTGTAACGTGTGTCATGCGATATGAGTTGTATGCGTATGAATTCATATTGATAGAACATCCTGCCTAGATGAAATAATCCTGTCGATGAGTCCGTACTCCATGGCCTCATCGGTATCCATGAAGTTATCCCGTTCCGTATCAGCTTCCAACCTCTCAAAGGGTTGGCCGGTCGCTTCCGCCAGCAGCCTGTTCAGCTTATCCTTAACTCGCAGCATCTCACGAGCCCGGATCTGGATGTCAGTGGCCTGGCCGTGGAAACCTCCAAGAGGTTGATGGATCATGATTCGAGCATTGGGCAGGGAAAAGCGCTTTCCTTTTTCTCCCGCTGCCAGTAATACAGCCCCCATGGATGATGCCTCACCTATGCAGATGGTGCAGACTGGCGGCTTGACGAAACGCATGGTGTCCAATATTGCCATGCCGGCGGTCACACTGCCGCCGGGTGAATTTATGTAGAGATAAATGTCTTTTTCCGGCTCTGACGATTCCAGGAAAAGCATCTGACCGACCACAATATTGGCAACAGTGTTGTCGATTGCCTCTCCCAGAAAAATCACACGATCCTTTAGAAGCCGAGAAAAAATATCGTACTGCCGTTCTCCCTTACCAGTCTGTTCAATAACGTATGGCATGTTCATATCTTCTCCTTACAGTGAAGTTAGTTCTCGTCACATGAAACATCTTCGGATTCAATTTCCAGAAAACGTTCTGCCATTTCTTCCGAATCTGTATCCTCACGCTTGCGGAAAGCACCCCCCGGTTTTAGACAGCAACCAAGTTTTATAAGACACTCCTCAAGTGTTAGCGTGTCATCAAGAGAGAATTTGTAGTTTTCAATTAGTTCAGTATTCGAACATCTGACGATGTCACGTATAGCCAGTAATCCCCCTTTTTTAAGGAGCCTGTCTATACTTGCAGGCGCATCAAGACTAAGAAAACCGAGTTCCAGAACAATCAGATTGACTAAATTTGGCATTATCTCCCTGGCCGGTATCTTGTCGTTTTCCTCTTTCCAGCAATGCAATCGCCTATATATGGTTGCATCAACAATATTGCAGTCTTGACCATATTTATGACGTGAAAATGACCGTATCCGACTCGCCAAACCTTGATCCACCGTTGTTGTTTCCAGTTCCGTCCGGAAACTAAAGGGTGTCATGGCCTGATTGTTCAAGTTCATTCTGGCATAGCCGTAATAATTTGGTAGAGACATGATATCCAGGCTGTTGAAATATGGAGCGAACCCTTTGGCCAGTAAATCCGCATCCTGACTGCCGGTTCGGAAGGTAATCAGGGAACCCACGTTGCCAAACACTGCTGCCAACAGGTCGTCACCGGCTCCTGAGACATTTCCCAGCTGTGAACAGTACTGGGTGGCCAGCACCAATCCAAGTCGATATTTTCGAGCCTCGGAGAGTAATTGGGTGACATTTTGGCTGGGTAGATTGGTAGCCTCGTCAACATACATAAAAAAATCACGACGCTCACTCATTGGCATCTCGCCACGTTTCATCGCGGATGCTTGGAATCGGGAAACCAGCATTGTTGCCAGCAGAGCCGATACTTCGGGGCCAAAGCGCCCCTTAGCAAGTTTCACCAGGAATATCTTTCCTTCGCTCATGATATTGTCGAAATCAAAACTGGTCTCCTCCTGACCAATAATCCTCTGTAGAGCGACATCGTTGATGAATCGGCTCCATTTGGAAGAAACGTAAGGAGCCATATTGGCAAGTGCCGCCTCGCCTCCTGCATCTTCAGCTTCAGCCACAAAATCCTTGACCTGTTGGTCGCTAACGGATTCAAGCAACCAGTGTCTGAAATTGCGGTCGGAAAC
>Ga0194047_10001002_pt1 | contig 17939 bp, 6 predicted proteins | sample JunL225m_MetaG_2_FD_160070 | JGI IMG/M metagenome (GOLD analysis project Ga0194047, IMG submission 160070) | Anoxic zone freshwater microbial communities from boreal shield lake in IISD Experimental Lakes Area, Ontario, Canada - Jun2016-L221-5m | ecosystem: Environmental > Aquatic > Freshwater >... | reverse complement strand
CCGATCACATTAGAGTTTTCAGGGTGTATGGTGCGCGACGGAAGCCGCTTAACCCGCAAGAAGTATTCAAATGAGCGAGCCTAGATGTACCCTCATGGGTTCTACCCAATTCTATACCTCTATTTTCGCCCCAAACCAGCAGAAAGGTATTTTTAACGCCATTTCTCATAACCTATTTTGATTAGGAAGAATTATGAGAAACACCAGTACTATCAAATAATACTGGTGATACAGTCGGTAGGGTAGAGTAGTTACCTAGTCAAGTTTTATGATTTTCAAGGTTGGCCCAAGCCAACCTTGAGAAAAAATTGGAAAGCGTAATACAGAGAAATTTGTTTTACGTTTGGAAGGTTTGCAGCGTCAATATCCGAAGACTTGAATATCGCCATAGCCTCCAATTATCTTATCCTTCTCCTTGTTAGTAATTACAAAGCGTAACTTGCTTGTCTTCACCGGGGCAAAACTCTTGAGATCTTGCAAGTTCGATGATCCCTTATCGTACCGACTTTCCCCTCCAGATTTTGGAGAGTTTTTATTTCCCGCATTAGTGTTCACATCTTCCAAGCTAGGAATGGTAACCCACTTCTGACCATCCCAATACTGTACCGCCGTATGACGAGCAGTCGCCTCTGTGTTCAAATAGAAGCTTACCGAGGTTACAGTCCGCACAGTTTCCAGATCAATATCCAAAGTGGCGGAGGTCGGTTGACCCTTTACCTGCCAAGCCGTCGATGGCAAACCATCCATTAGTTCAGGCACTTTAACTGAACCAGAACTGCCGGGCGTAGTGGCACTTACGTAGGGCAGACGATGGTTGCTGGAAGTGGGTTGTGGACCATCAATAGTCGGATTAGACAACTGCTTACCCTTGGTGCAAAGCTCCAAACTACCAAAGTAGCCGATTTGTTGCTGGTAAGTAGTGTTATCTACCACAATTCGCCAAGCTTTAGCAGTAATATTGGGTATATCGAAATGGTTCCAACCGTCACTCATTTTCACGTTCTCACCCAAACCCGGAATATCGTTCCAGTTATTTTGATTATCCTCGTATTGAAAATAAGAATTGACTGCAAGCTCCGGGTTCTGCGTGAAAAGCTTGATGGCCGTCAGCGTTTGAGGATTATCCAGATCAAGGTTAATTGCGACAGCTTTCGGATAACCAATCCAATACCATTTGTTGTGGTCACTCCCATCTATTAAATTATCAAGACCGTCAGTAGCACCCGCTTTGCCGGTGCTACTGTTGAGAATGCTCTGCTCTGATAATTGACTACGTAGTGGTACAGTGCAACTCTCGACCTCTTCAATTGTAATTGGTGGTAGCGTGATTGTCGAAGGCAGATAGAACCGATCTGTGAAAGTCCCTACATTCGGGATAGTACCGCTAAAGTAGGCATTGAGTGTATAAGTACCTGCCTCCCATCCTACAATATTCAAAGCTGCCCGACCCATATTGTCGGTCACGACCGATAGGCCATAATGACGCTCATTGGGATTACCGAGGTTACTAACGGCTAGGAAAATAACCGTTTTCTGAAGCAAGGGCTGTCCACCACTCTCCTTGAGAGTAACTACTACCCCTTTGTTGGTTCTATCAGAATGACCCTCAGAATCCGATGTATTCGATGAAATTGAGTTGTCATGATTTGCATTATCACCGCTTTTATCAGAGTGACCTTTAGAATCCGGTGTATGCGTGGTCACAGTAAGAACCGTAGCCCGTTGCAAGATGCTAAGCGGCTGAGTGGCGAAGGAAGCCGAATATCCTTCAGTACCACCAAATACTACTTTCAAATTAGAGGTATCGGAAGGCTGAAGCAGGGTGAGTGTTGCCGCAGAGCCGGGACTGTTAACGAGTGCTATCCCTTGTTGGTCTGTTTTGGCATAACTACGCTGCCCGTTAATCTCAAAATAGAGAGTCTGATCGGTCAGTGGCTTTAAGCTATTATCACTTGGATCAGCATATTGTAACACTGCCCGCATAACAGGCTGATCGAGATAACTGGTCGTCGCACCATTGGGCAATTCTAGTGTTAACAGTGTAGTTTTTGGTGTAGGTGCTGGCTGGTTGGAGATACCACTATCCACCGAATAGTAAATACCACCTTTATTGGCAAGCGTCACCTGTCCTACACCATTAGCTGCCTGTGCCATAAAGTGAATATTCTGGGGAGCGTTAGGGAGTGTACCCAACCACACAGTTGTGTCTGTGGCACTCGGCTGAAGATCTAAGGATTGCCAGATCCCATTATTGGCATTATAAGTGACCCACACCGCCTGAATACCTGCCGATGGTTCACCAGTTACCTTTACACTAAAGTTCAGGTTGTTCCCATCAGGATGAGCTACGGCAGACCAAATGGTAGGAGGAGTCACTATTGCCGCTCGTCCTGTGTTATTACTGTAAAAAAGTCGGAAATCCATTTTCGAGAACTGGCGGAGTGTACCTGTTAAACTTGGGCCACCCGTAGCAGGATCAATGTCAGATTTGTATTGAGCCGGTATAACTGCCAGTCGGGTAGTAGGAGCATCGAAATAGTTTATCTCCCAAGGACGGTACGGATAAAAAACATCCGAAGTGAAAGTAGGACGAACTGTCGCCATTTCTGTCACGGGTACCTCTGTCAGAGGAAAAATGCCTGTTCGGTCGGTATACGTCCCACCCCGAAAACCGGCACCACGCACTATCATGTTTGTGGCACTAACATTGCGAAGCTCCAAGGGCAGGATTGGTTCAAGCGGATTGGTAACGACTCCGTCCTTGCCAGTTAGATATTTAGCTGCCAGCGTCGTACCGTTAGACTGGTTAGTTAGGTTGCGCGAATGGTTTGTAAGCGTAGGCTGTAAGGTATAGTCACTACTGGCAAGACCAAGAGATTGACCTGGCCCACTTGTAACTGGGGATAGACTATTAGGAGGTGTCTCTACGGTAGGATTAATACTTGTCAGCGTCACTCCCATCATAGGCAAGCCGTAGAGGGTAGCGATTAGCACCACTTTTTCATGCATCCCATTTAGTTGGGTAGTCGCTAAATAACGTTTTTTGGCTTGCACGAAAGCCTGACCAATTGGTACTGTAACCTTTCCTCCGGGAGCCGCACTCGGACGGGTATGAAGTTGAATTGCAACCTCCCGGTAGAGTTGTTCACTAAAGGCAATCAAATCGGTATCACCATATTGATAGCCCGTTCCGGCAATTGCGGTCATTCCCTTGCGAGCGAAAACTTGAGGCCAGTCTGGAACAGGAGATATTCCTTCATAGGCATCTTTAGAGGGTATGTCATACCCAGAATGACAGCCCAGCGCGAAGACCAGTGAGTTAGTATGCTTTACCGCAGAATCATTAAGGGTGGTCGCTGGCAGATAGGAGTAATCGGCAGCACTCGTTGATCCGGCACTGAAGTGACCAGAGAGAAATACTAGGCCATGACTCTTATCTACAAAATTGGCCTTCAAATCGGCAGCCGACCAAGCATTCTGCCCGTTAGGACGAGCAATCAAGGCATCAGCCTGCACACAATTTCGAGAATTTCGACAATTATCTGGACTAAGAGCTTGTTCAAACTCTTGCTTAACCGACTGGGCTACATCGGTTACAAAGTCGTACCCCGTGACCAAGGCGGAAGAAGGGCTAATCACTCCATTAGTGCTAATATAGGCATCAATCATATTGCCTATTTCAGGAGCGGTTTTGACCAGCCTACCTACGGCTAAATTTAGATCAGGAAGAACATAGTCGTTACGGGATAATCCTAAAGTTGTACCATATCCATCATCACTCAGCACTAGGTTATACTTGAGAGAGGCTTGCGAGGCACTACCATCCAGCACAGGTGGAGTGTATTCGTTCTCGTCCGCCAGTCCTGCCAAGTCAGGATAGCGCATAAATGGAATAACATTATCCGGCCCAGCCAAAACTATATACTGCTGTGGGTGGTAACTATTTACCACTTGATTGATTTCAGCCGCCACCATATTTTTGGCATAAGGGCAAGTTGGGTTAGCATCACCAATCTTGTTAGCTTCCGTTACCCGCTCATATTTAGGTGAGCCGTTGGCTAGTTTCTCACCAAGGTCAACCACCAAGCCACCAACCTCTGTTCTAGCAGCTAAGTTGTTAAGCTTCTGCACCATTGCCGACTTTTCTTCAGTCGTACCTTCCAGACGGCTCAGATCGGTAAGAATGAGGGATTTAGGGTTGGTTCCGGCGGGATTGAACGCTGGAATACTATTATTAACGGCATTAACCTTGCCGCAGCTACCTCCTACGAGCGTAACCTGAAGGTGGAAAGGTGCGGCAGTGCTGGTAATTCCATCGCGCCCCCTTACCCTGACATAGAACTCGCCATCGTTATTCCAGCTATTGCGGTTGAGATATTCCGGCGAAAGACCTTCTTGAGCCGAAACAGCAATCAGGCTGCGCGGTAATGCTCCAGAGTAAGCCTCCAAATTATTATAGTTTGATGGCGGTGGAGCCTTATCTGGCATATAGACGCTAGGCATATACACACTAGGCATATACACACTCGGCATATAGACGCTAGGCATATACACACTAGGCATATACACACTCGGCATATAGACGCTAGGCATATACACACTCGGCATAAACGCGGTGGGTGCTTCTTCGGCACTCAGGAAAGAAATATCTACCGTAGAATTGGAAGAATTGAGTTTATCGTAAACTCGCTGAATATCCTTGAAGAAAGTTATGTCATAATTAGCCGGGAGCTTTCCATCAGAAGTCGCGCCTGTAAGCGTGACGAACATCCAGCTATTTGCTCCTGGTTTGAACTTAAACCATTTTGACCCGTCTGGTTGCAGAAGGTATTGGTCAACCGTTGCCCTGCGGGTATCAGGCTGAGGGAGTGGCACGAAATCTAGGGGCATCGCCGTCGGCCAAGAGGTGTTAGGGGTATCCGTAAAACCTTTTGTAATCAGTGCCATACTGTAATGGTAGCCTGTAGCAATTTCGGTTGCATCCGTTATGCGACTAACAGTTACCGGAGTAGTTCCACCAGTATTAGTACCGTCACCCCTTTCGCCCAGATCATTAGTACCCCAAGCATAGATTTTGCCGCTTCCGTCCAAAGCCAAGCTATGATTGAACTTGCTAACAATAGAGATAGCCGTCGGTAAATTAACCAGCACAGGGCTGTAACTGTTAGTGATAGAACCATTACCCAATTGCCCAGCATTATTAATACCCCAAGCATAAATTTTGCCGTCTCCCGTCAGAGCCAAACTATGATATTCTCCTCCAGCAAGGTCAATAAAAGACACATTAGGAGGGAGATTGACGGATACTGGACTGGTTCTCATAACATTGGTTCCGTCGCCCACTTCTCCCGAAGCGTTAGAACCCCAGCCATAAATCTTCCCATCGGCGGTTAACGCCAGATTATGATGTATTCCCGATGAAATAGTGGTGATGTTTACGTTAGGAGGAAGATTAACCAGTACCGGGCTGGTTTTGGAAATGGTAGTACCGTCGCCCAATTGCCCATATTGATTATCGCCCCAAGTGTAAACCTTCCCATCGCTAGTCAAGGCAGCACTGAACGAAAGACCAGCAGAGATGGCCTTGGCAGTAACACCGGGAGGAAGATTAACTAGCACCGGGCTAATTTTGGAAAGGGTAGTACCATCACCTAATTGCCCATATTGATTATTGCCCCAAGCGTAGATTTTGCCGTCAGTGGTCAGGGCCAAACTATGATAACCTCCGGCTACTATGGCCTTGGTAATAACACCGACCGGGAAGTTGACCAGTGCTGGATTGTAATTGGTAGTAGTAGAACCACCAGCAATGGTTATCGTCTTTGTGTTAGAACAGGTGTTGCCAGAAGTTTGTACGCCTGTAGTGGCCCAAACCTCGACCTCGCTAAAGCCGTTCGTACCACTGGCATCAAACGGAAGTAGCTGAACTCCATTCACTGTTTTTTCAGGGAAGCTTACATCTATACAGCGTGGGCCACCCGAAACCATGTCCAAAGGTGCAGTGGCAGTGCCATCACTAAAATTAATGATTAGGGAATTGATTTGCTGGTTGTCCGGCGAATTTTGAGTACGATCCCAAGCGACAATGCGATGAATAGTCGCGGGGGTTGTCCAATTCAAATTCAGAGGGACTTGATGTCCACCAATCCATTGTGTGCCAAGATTGCCGTCCACTGCGGCTTGGCTACCACCCGGATTCAAGTTGGCAGAAGGGGCAATATTGCCAAAGAGTCCGGCTAGAGAACCCCAATTATAGACGTTGCCATCGCTGCCCAAAGCTAGACTATGTTCTTGCCCACCTGCAATAGCCTTGGCAGTTACGCCCGGCGGGAGAGTAATTGACGATGGGACATTTGTGGAGATAGTGGTACCATCGCCTAATTGCCCTTTTTGGTTATTGCCCCAAGTAGAAACTTTACTTTCGCTGACTAAGGCGAGACTGTGATAAGCCCCTGCCACAAGAGTCGTAACAGCCACGCCAGCGGGCAAACTAACTGACACAAAATTAGCTTTTGGGGCAGTAGTACCATCGCCTAACTCTCCCACACTGTTGTAGCCAGTTGCAAAAGCTTTGCCATCGCCAGTTAGCACCATGCTGTGGGCTGCTCCTGTGGCTACGGCGATGGCTACGGCACTAGTTGGAAGATTGACCAGTACTGGGCTACCCCTTGATATGTAGGTTCCATCACCTAACCGACCATCACTATTGAAACCCCAAGCATAGGTTTTACCGTCACCAGTTATAGCAAGATTGTGGGCACCTCCGGCGGAAATGGAGGTAAAAGCGGTAGCTGGTTGGTGAACTAATACGGGGGCATAATAATAACTGCTAGTAGAATCTACTCCTACTTGTCCGTCACTATTTCGGCCCCAGGCATAAAGTTTGCCATCCGCACTAAGGGCTAGAGCATGGTCGTATCCGGCGGAAATAGCTGATATAATTACCCCAACCGGAAGACTAACCGCTACTGGACTGGTTCTTTGGATAGTTGTAAGATCCCCAATTACACCCCACGCATTGTAACCACAGGCATAGAGTTTGCCATCTGTAGTCAATGCTATCGTATAGTTTTTTCCTGCTGCAATAGCTTTAGCAGGCGCACTAGTTGGCAAATTAATCAATTGCGGCAGGTTGGTAGATGTAACAGAACCATTTCCTAATTGACCGTTCGAGGAACTGCCCCAGCCATAAATTTTGCCGTCGCTGGTTAGGGCCAAACTGTGATCTTGCCCGGCTGCGATAGACTTGATAATTACACTCGCAGGTAAAGGAACCATAGCCGGACTGGTTCGGTTAGTCGAAGTGCTATCCCCCAATTGCCAAGATCCATTATTACCCCAAGCCAAAACTTGGCCTTGACTAGTTAGGGCCAGACTATGACTGCCGCCTGCCACTACAGCTTTAATAGTGATGCCCGCAAGTAGACTGTTTGAGATCGGGCTATTTCTTTGGGCGGTAGTACCGTCACCTAATTGTCCCACATCATTCTTACCCCAAGCGAGAATGCTACCTGCTGAGGATGAGGAGGCTGCTTTCAAAGCAGCTTGAAGTGGGATAGACGAAGAGATAAAGCTCAGGAGACTTGCCAAAAATAGACCCAACGTTAAGGAGCAGACCAAGCGTAGTCGCTGCGGTTTCATAGAGTGATGCCCTTCTGAACTAGATTAACTTTTTCTTCCGATTCGGTCTATCACCACTTTTATGATAATACGCAAATTTAACGTAAGACGGCGAAATGATTACTAATGACAGACGACCTTATCCTGATTAACTTGATAGGAATTTCGTTTATAAACCCGTGTATCACTCAATTTTGACTAATCAAAGTGTAAACCTGTAGATCTAAGTCAATAGAAGGGATACAGGTTTACAAATAATTTCCGTCAAACTTAATAAAGCAAACTATTAATTTTCGTTGCTTTGATAGACACCTATAGTGTATTGAGTATACAGAAGTTCTAACACACTTGTAAGAGAATTACAATAAGCTTTGTATTACAATAGTTTATCATTTTTAATATCATGTCTTACCGTGATCGGGGAGTTTTTCGATTACTTATGGATTACTGTTCTCTAGCTCCGACGCATATTTAATAGCCTCGGTTAAGGTCATTTTGTCGCCTTTTTCCCACGCTGCTTTCTGCTCTCGTTTGCTTAAATGCTGCTTGGCTAACTCCAATCTTCGCTCTAGTACCGTATCATCAGCCTTAGAGAGTGGGACAGCGTACCTTTCACGAATGTTATTGGCAGCCCCAGCTAAGCAGATAGCTCGCTCCGGCTGATTTTCCATTGCTGCTAAGCCCGCAAAATATTCCAATACAAAAGCGGTCTGTTCGTCGCGAATTCCTAATTTTTTAATTAATCCCAAATTTTCTTTTAAAATCTCATGAGCCTTAATATAATTAGATTTAGCAATTGCTATATCTCCGAGTGAATTTAACATTCTAATAATAAGTATTTTATTGTCCAATTCTCTTAAAATTTTCAAACTCTCTTCTACATGAATAGATGCTCTGGTAAAATCTCCGCGATCATAATCTACTAATCCTATATTGTTCCATGCTATAGCAAGAAATTTTTTATTACCAGATTCTTCTAATAAATTTTGGCTATCCAATACTTTTAATATATTTAGGCTTTCCTCATAAAAAGGAAAAGCTGCTTCGAAATTTCCCTGTTCCCGCTCCACTATACCTAAATTACTGAGCATACGAGCAATACCTAATTTATTATCTAGTTTCTTCATAATTGATAGACCTTCGCTATAGAATTGCTTGGCTGATTGAGGATCACCGCGCATATTGGATAGCGTACCTGCTATTTTGAGAATTTTTGCATAAACCTCATCAGAGAGGTTGCTCTCTACAGGTAGACTTGGATTTAGTAGTGCTGCATCAAGCCATCTGCGAACTCCATCAAGCCATATATAGCCATCGCTCAAATAACTATGCCCTGTCCACAAATCTTCTAAGACGCTGCCAAAGCGCAAAGGTATTTCAAACTTTTGAGATTTGTTAGCCTGTTTAAGAGACCAGTTTATTGCTGTTCGCAAATTATCATATTCTTGATACAGTAGGGAGTTTGGATCCTCAGCATTGAATTCCTCTGCCATTTTTAGGTAGTAAGAGCAATGCTTATCCTGGAGCGATTCAATTGTATTACTGGTCTCTAGTTTCTCTTGAGCATATTCTCGGATGGTTTCCAGTAAGCGATAGCCCTTAGTTTTAACATGCTCATCTTTAACTACTAAGGATTTACGCGCCAATTTTGAGATAAGGTGTATTATCGGAGAATTACCAATCTTCCCCACAGAACGATCATCTGTACAGATTGCCTCTGTCGTTTCTAATCCCCAATTGCCTCTAAAAATTGAAAGCCTTTGAAGAAGAATAGATTCTTCTTCAGTAAGCTGTGTGTAACTCCAATCAATCAAAGCATACAACGTATAATGGCGGGGATGTGAGTCCCGAAAGCCTTCTGCCCTAAACAGAATTTCGTGGATTCTCTCGGCAAGTGTTCTCAGATCTAATTCATTTGTTTGAACAGCAGCCAGTTTTAGTGCTAAAGGAATACCATCCAATTGATAACATATTTTAGCTAAGTAGTTGGTATCCTCTTGGTTTAAATCTGACAATTCACTCTGTTCGATAAAAAGTTGTACTGCTTCGTGCTTGATCAATTCTTCAAAAGGTAATGCCTGAGCAGGATCAGGTATAGACAAGGGCTCTATTCGATGTTCTTTTTCTTTTTGTATATTTAGCCTTTCACGGCTGGTAGCCAAGATAAAAAGACGGTGGCATTTTTCCAATAATTGCGTAACCACCTTAGCACATGTCTCAATCAAATGTTCGCAGTTATCTAGCACTATTAACATCTTTTGGTGACGCAAAGAGTCTATTAAGGTGTCCAATAAAGGGTATTCTTTATTTTTTGCTACATTGAGCACACGTGCAATAGCTTCTACTATGGCAGCCTCATTCGCATCGGAGGACAGCGATTCTAACTCTACTAACCAAACGCCATCCTCAAAATTACCCAATAGATCCCAAGATACTTTTAAAGCTAGTTGGGTTTTGCCAACACCACCTGTTCCAGTGAGGGTCACCAAGCGTTTTTTCTCTAACCCTTGTTTAACCTTGTGCATATCGGTTTTCCGACCGATAAAACCAGTAGTTGGCTCCGGTAGGTTATTAGGAAATTTTCCTGTTAGCTTTCTGAACCAATTGAGATCTAAATCTGGTATTGTTTTTACAGAACTATTCTGGATAGTTTCCCATATTTCTTTGGCCTCTTTTTCTTCTTTATCGAAAGTAAAAGCACCTGCTTTGAAAAAGATTTCTATCAGTTGAATCAACCGTTCCTTACTCGGAGATGAAGAATTCTTTTCCCAATTATCAATTGTCTTAGGATCTACTCCTATTTTAAGGGCTAGATCATTTAAACTCCATTTCAGTTTCTTATCACGATAATAGTATAAAGTTTTAGATTCTGCACTTTCATCCTTCATAATCTGACTTTGCTCGCTTTCCTTCTCAAACCTAAAATCCATTCTGCTGCTAGTTTAAGCTAACACCTACTTCTTCGTTACCAAGACCTACATAAATACCCATTGGAAAAAACCGGAAATAACTTGGAAACAACCTAGAAACAACCTAGAAAAAAATCCATATCCTATAAATTAGGTCTCCGCTACAATAAGGTCAGTTCGATAAGAATTGAGAGGTTCCGGTTAAACCCACAGCGAATTGAGAAATTTTTACTGTCTGACACATTATAACTCTATTCATAAAATTTAGCCAGAGTCCTTACTCGTTTACCTGTGGGGTTACACTTAAGATCAACGCTTAAAATTGACACAGAAGGAGAAAAACCATGACTACAGAATTATTTTCTTATGTTCTTTCAACCTGCACGGAAATAGAGCCACCGATAATACCACCACTTCCAGACCACATAAAGAGTGACGGTTTAGAGCTTTTCCAAATTACTGGCATTACGCCGCTCCTCACGGCGAAGACGTGCTAACTGGGCCAGTTCTCTGTCCATATTCCAGTCCAAGAGGGCTTCCTCATAGGCTTCATACACTTTTTGGAAATGGGAATAAGGTACCTTGGGCATCTTCAAAACAGTCAAAGCAGCCTCGAAAACCTGAATCGCTTTTTGGCGGTAGTCAGTCTCCCCGGACTGACTCCACCACTTATCGCAGGTCACATAGAGAAGTGCTTCCTCGGTCAAAACCTGAGCTTGCAATACTACCGAAATTTCTTGAGAATTATTACTGACTATTGGTTGTATACGTTTAATCTGGTCAAGAGCTTGCCTTAGAAACTCAGCCCGTTCCTCCTCAGTGGCTGAGCCGGACTCGGCCTTCTCCCGAAGGTAGGCTACTTTATTGCCTAAAATTGTAAGTTGGTTTATAGGATTAAAGAGCGGCAGGTCTACTGGTTCTACCAGCAATTCTTCCGTCTTTTCAAACTGAGGATCTTGATTTTTCATTAATTGGTAATAACTACTAACCGTCTGAGCGTGTTCAAGTAGCTCTAGCTTCTCATAAATCCTGATACTTTCCGCTAGTAGTTCCAGACCTTTTGAATGTTCACCTAGTTTGATGTAAAACATAGCTTGATTCTGGATAGAAATTGCACGAGTACGATCATCTTTGGTATAAAGTGGGTGAGCGGCTACCTTTCCATAATACTCTTGTGCTTGTTCAAACATACCTAGTTGTTGATAAAGCTGTGCTAGGTCAACGTACAGCCGTAAGCCTAGTTTACTACTCTCGACTAGTGAACCTGCTTCGTTCAAAGCCAAATTGTAATACTCTATTGCTTCCTCAACCTGCTGTTCTTGCGAGTAGCCTAATCCTAATTCAAAATGAATTTCTGCCAGTGGCGTTAAACCTGAAGTTTGAGCTTCAAGACTCTGCCGGAGTTCCTTCAACAGTTCACGAGCCTGTTTTGCCTTTCCGGTGCGGTTATATAGTTGGGCATACAAGAAGTTTCTGAATTGCTTTTGTAATTCATTCAATGAATTGGCTGCGCTCTCTGTACTTTTATCTAATTGCTGTAATTCACTCAACGCTTGTTCATATTTACCCTGACGAAGCAAGGCTAACGCTAGGCTTAGGCTGGTAGTATACTCATTCGCTGGCAAAAGCTGGAAGGGATCGGGAGTTTTTTCGGGCGAAGAAGCTTTATCATAAATAGCGGCAATTGTTACCTGAGATTCCGATGAATTATCCTCTTCAACTTCTTGGTTTGTCAGATAGGAGGTACTTTTTCCTAGAATCTGCGAGAGTAGTTCTATTGTTCTGATGGAGGGTTGTACGGTTCCTTTTTCAAGACCAGAGATCATACTAGGTGCTAAATGGGTTCGGCTTGATAGTTCCTTCTGGTTCAAACCCATTTCAAGGCGAGCCTGACGCATTCGTTCCGGTAGAAATGGCATTGTCGGCTGGCCTGCTTTTCGCTTCGACACTTGATTTTCCTCTCGTTGTTTTTACTTTCTTGAATCCATTCAATACATTCTAGAATGGTATACCAATGGTATACCGCAAAACTGGGTTAAATGCAACCGAAAACCTCACCGATTTTGCCCAATTAATTTAACCAGTTACTCTATTGACATTGAATGAATTTAGCATTAGAATAGACCTATAGGTTGGTTCATTGAATGGCTTAGTGAGAAGCTTTGGTAGCTGCTATACCTTTGCAATCAGGCTTTAACTATGAATGAGTGAAGAAGATACGTCCAATAATACATTAGATCAAGTTAATCTTCCAGTTCAATTGAACGTCCTAGATACAACGTTTGGAATAGAGATACAGGAATCCACAGGTTACTTAATGTGACCTACAAACTCCTTTATCTCTTTGGCTCAGTTAATCAGAAGAAGGTGTACAATTATGAGTAAGAAGCGCAAGATACGCAAGGCTTTACCACGACTAGCCATCGTTTTTGCCTTTATCTTCTTTCAGCTACTATCTTTAGCCTCGGTGGAAGACCAAGCAAAGGCACAGATTGGGGCACCACATCCGTGTGAGTGTGTTGAATACATACTCAACAGGTACTTTAATGGAGTACCTCTTTCGGGTTCTTGGCCGACAGCAGCAAGCATGGCTACCTCCGCTTATTGGGGTAACAGTAGTCGAGGACCACGCACTAGCCAGAGTCAGCCCTCTGTGGATGCAATTGTGGTATTTCAGCCTTGGATTAAAGGAGCAGGATCAGCAGGACACATTGGGTATGTAGAATCCTTCTCACGCGGTAACAACGGCTGGAATATCAAAATGCGTAGCTCCAACATTGGAGGAGGATCAACCGACGCTTCATGTAGTAATGTAACTATGGGAGACTCCCGCTTCATTGAAGACTCGCTTATAGGTACAGGTAATTTTAGTTCCGTCACTTTCTGGCAAACTGGCGGAAACCCTAATCCTAATCCTAATCCTAATCCATCTGGTCTACCCAGCCCGACTAATTTACGTCTTGACCATAACTCCCTTAAGAGCATCACAATGACGTGGAATTATCGTGGCCCGTTACCTGATGGCTTTGCGCTTTATCGCTCCTCGGATGGTGGAAATACTTGGACTTTTGTCCGTAATTTTGACCAAGATCAAGGTACTATTACCCAAACTGATGTGTATGGCTTAAATTGTGGCACTACTTACCAATACAAGGTACAAGCTTTTAGAGGGTCAGATAAGAGTAATTTCTCTAATGTGCTGACGGCTTCAACCACAGAATGTCTTCCAACGCCTTGTGCAAGTCCTATCCCTAATGATAGCTTTTGTGCAGTCTATTACGACAACCGCAATTTAAGAGGTAATCCGGTTTTCAGTCGCGATGAAGCAACTATCAACCAAAATTGGGGAAATAAAGGACCCGGTTACGGACTGAACCGTAGTGAATTTTCGGCACGTTGGACAGGTCGCTTTAATTTCGAGGCGGGTAGCAGCTATCTTTTCACTGCTACAGTGGATGATGGTATCCGAGTTTACGTAGATGGCAAGCTCATAATATCCTACTGGAGAAATGGTACGTCCGGTCTTCTCTCTACCCACTATACACCTGGCCCAGGTTATCACGAGATCAAGGTAGAATACTATCAGGACGGAGGACGGTCTCAGATTCAAGTGAACTGGACTAAGGATCTTGTACCTGTGCTTACTTCATGTGATACTATTCCCAACGACCAGTTCTGTGCAGAGTATTACAACAACCGTAACTTGCAGGCCAGCCCTGTCTTCGTTCAGTATGAGCCTGAAATAAACCATGACTGGGGTAGAGGAAGGGTTGGTCAAGGTATAGGTAATGAGGATTACTCGGTTCGTTGGAAAGGAAATTTCAATTTCGACGCGGGTACTTACATTTTCACTGCCACGTTTGATGATGGTATGCGGGTCTATGTAGATGGCAACCTAATCATTAATCATTGGAGGGGTGGAACGACTACTATTTCCAAGAGCTTCCCCTTAACAGCGGGCTATCACCAGATCAAGGTAGAATATTATCAAGAAGGTGGTCTTGCTCAAGCTCATCTAAAATGGAGCAAAGACCCAACAGTCACGCCAACGCCCACTCCAACCGTTCCAGCCGGACTTTCTGGCAACATTGCCCCTTATGCAGCCTTGAATCCGGGTGATGCTCAGGCAGCAGTGGACGGCAATCTGGACACGCAATGGATAGGTGGACATCAAAACCCTCTGAATTTGAATTGGGCAACTCCTGCGACTATTCATCGTATTGTCGTTTGGGATCGTCCTCAGGACTCCCCAGACAACCAACAAATCAATTCTCTGATCATTAATTTTAGTGATGGCACTACCACTGGAGCTTTGAATATGATTTCGGGCGGCTATCGTTGTGTGGATGTAAGTTTCCCTGAAAAAGCGGTGAGTAGTATTCAGCTAGTGCCATATGATGCCAGTGGTACGAACGGCTTTAGCGAGGTCGAGGTTTGGGCAACTACAGGCGTACAAACTTCAGGTAACACCTGTTCTAATGTGCAGACAACGACACCATACTAGGTAACGTCAATCTGTCAACACCGTAGATTACAGACATTACTGTCATACCCTACATCACCCTTAACGATGAAAATAGCCAGGAAACCTAGCTATTTTCATCGCAACTTCCATACCCTATTTTTCAAATACCCCTAACACTCCATACAATCTAAACAATCCAAGCAGGGTTGGTTTCGGTCAAAGTAGCGGTCAACCCATCTTCTGCGGCTCCATCCTGAGTTCTTTGATTTGCTGCTAGAAAATGGATATGCCCTCTCGACCACTATGCCGGGCAAATTCTATTCTATTCCTGACGGCTCTCAGGCTGGTATTATCTGTGGTATAAAGCAAAGGGGCATTTGTTTCATACTCGCCTACTCACAAAAGCCACTTTATACAACCTAGATTGCTTTGGGCTGTTGCTACATTCTACCAGCGTGGCTAATGCGGTGAGACCCGTCCTTCGGCTCAGTGCTTAGCCTTGTATCGCCCAACACAAAGCACTATTAAGAACTACCGTTCTCTATAGTGCTTTTGAGTAGCAGGGAGAGGATGAACCAAACAAAAGGTTCTGAAGTTTGGTATATTCAGAACCTTTTGAGCGAAGGTGCAGCCAGGGGCAATCTGGTAAACACTTGTTCTAAAATCTTTCGTTAGAATTTATTTAAGATTATTAGATAGTGTAAAAAAGACACGCCTAGATTGCTTGTGGCTACACTTACATTCTACCTACCCCCTATAACTAAGCAACTAACTCCACTAACCCTATAAGGGTTTTAGAGAATGAGGTCTCTTTTGTTAAAAGACCAGCATGATCCAAATCTCTCCTTAGCATCTCACTAGCCACCACATTAACTAGATGTTGAAGATTATCTATTTGAGGACTTGCCCTATCATAAATTGGTATGTTTAAGAGATCACTTCCTAGTCGCTCAATATGAATAGAACGCTCTCCAGCTAAGTTTATACCTAACCGGATTATTTTTTGAGTTAATTTACCATTACTTGATTGTATTGTAACGTGCCAAAAGGTCAAGATACCTCTAAGTTGGCTTGTTTCTTTATTTTTCAAATAAATGGCTCGTTGTGAGGCTGGTAAGTTTGAATTTTTTTCAAACCAAAGTTTAAGGGTTGGGTGTTCTAAACCTAGTAAATGAATAATGTCTGATTCTACAGCTATTTCGCGCTCGGTAGTAAACACTAAGGTTGCTTGACCAGGTAATTCCAAGTGATACAATCCGTTTGGCTGTTGCTCAAAACGTCCACCTTCAAGGTGAGCTGCACGTTGGGAAAAAGAAACCAGCCGTCTCATACCACGTCCTTGATCGTCCATTTGTTGATAATCGCCTAAGTTAAAACGCTCCAAATCTTGAAATAATTCAAAAACCACTTTTCGTGCTAGGTCAGCATTACTCATAGCTACTTCCAATTCCTGCCTAGTGCGTTTAAGAGAGGGGTCACGCACGGCCTCTTGGTATAAATGATCATAGCTGAGACGGCTGCCTAGTTGTCCTAAAATTTGAGCGCGAAGATCTTCAGTTACCTGTCCTTGTTCATCCAGCTTGCCAAGAGTTTTAGCAATACTTTGTAACTTCTCTTCTAATAGAAGATAAATAGCTCCTTCGATGGTATCAACAGCTACTAAGTTATAAACCTGAGCGGTATCTTTTTGACCATAGCGGTGAATCCGGCCTATTCGTTGTTCTAAATCCATCGGGTTCCAAGGTAAATCGTAATTAAACAAGACCTTGGCAAATTGTAAATTAATACCCTCACGGCCTGCCGCAGTAGAGATCAAGATTTTTGGCCCATCTTTACGGCGGAAGCGTTTCATCGCCGCCGTTTTAGCACCGTGATCTCCACCTTTAAGAACCGCTACTCCTTTATTTGGAAATTGAGCGTTAATAGCGTTTTGGATAGCGGTTACACTACCCAAATAAGTAGCAAAAATAACAATTTTTTCTTCAGGATTAATTTCCCAAAGTTGCTTCAACGCTTTTACTAGGGTAGAGGCTTTGGTTTCTACCTCAGTCGGAAAACATGCTAACAAGCTCCGAATTTTACGACGTTCTTCTGGTAAAGCAACCGAAACTAGGTTAGCTACAGTTTCTTCCCCAGCAGCAATGTCTTGTTCACTAGAGTTATATATTTCCGCAGTAGAAACGAAATCAGTAGTCTCCCGACGGCGTTTAAGAATTTGTACTTTGCTCTCTGCTATAACTTGATCTACCTGAGCGCGACCCACAGGATCATCGTTAAGGCTATAGATAACCTTAATTAGTTCTCGTGCCTCGCTTAAAGCACTGTCCCGACCATCCACATCCATTAGTTCATCACATTCCACTGCCTGAAAAATAGTAAGCATCAAAAGGCGACGCTGAAGAGTGGCACGCACCGCTGCAAAGCTAGAAGCTGCTATCTTTTGAAAAGTGGTCATCACAAAACCCAAGGCGCGACCCTTCTGCCCGTGCTGCTCCGCTAAGTTGTAACCATCTTGCAAATATTCCAGCAATGCCGCATAAAACTTGCTTTCTCCTACGTTTAATTCAAAAGTTTCTGTATGGACAACCCGCCTAGCAAATAATGGGCTACCATCAGGAGTACAGGCATCTGCTTTTGTACGCCGAATGACAATAGAATTAAGACGATAGCGGTTTTCCAGCATATCGCTCTCATTTTCAAAAAGATTCTCGTCCAGCAGATGTGTTAGCATCCAGAAACGAAAGTGATCACCCTGGTGGGGGGTGGCTGACAAAATTAGAAGATCGCGGCAATGATTGCGGATAGCCTCGGCTAACTTGGCCCTTGTAGGATGTAGCTGTAGCCAGAGGAAGTCCTTACATAACTCACTTAGGTCATAGATGTTCATAGGTGGTTCTAAAAAATTACCGGAGTCAGCTTTTTAGAACGTTTGTTTGATAAGACGA
>Ga0194047_10001001_pt1 | contig 17940 bp, 10 predicted proteins | sample JunL225m_MetaG_2_FD_160070 | JGI IMG/M metagenome (GOLD analysis project Ga0194047, IMG submission 160070) | Anoxic zone freshwater microbial communities from boreal shield lake in IISD Experimental Lakes Area, Ontario, Canada - Jun2016-L221-5m | ecosystem: Environmental > Aquatic > Freshwater... | reverse complement strand
TATTAGTACTATACACCTAAAAGCCCAAACCCTTACTATAGACATTAATGAAGCAAGCAAGGGACCTAACCCCGGAATGATAATGATTACTAACAGTTCCGCTATTGGAGATAAAAAAGCGAAAGGTTTAACTTATGAAGATGTAGAAGGAACTCCTTTCTGGGATGAGCATTGGAATAGTGCCATATTATATTTTAAATCGGGCGCTATGTATAAATTACCTAAGGCTAAATTAAATTTATATACTACTGAAGTACATTATGAAAATGAGAAAGAAGGTGAATTAGTGGCGGAAACAAGTTTGATTGATAAAATTGTTTTTTTGAATCCGAAAGATGCAAATAAAGTATTAGCAGCCTTTGCGGTACTACCCGATTATATTGACAATAAACCTGCAGGATTTTTCAGGGTATTTAATGATGGAGCTTACCAATTAATATTATTACAAAAGAATTTAGTGAAAGTGAGTCCCTTTGATCCTTTAACGGGAAAAAATGCAACCAGCTTTTTTACAAAATCTTATTATGGCATTTATAATAATGGAAAAACCATTCCATTAAAAGCATTAGATAGAAATAGTGTTTTATCTGTGATCCCATTTAATGCAGCCGTGGAGCCTTGGATAAAAAATTCAAAAAATAAATTAAAGTCCGAGGAAGATATTATTGCACTGTTAAATTATTATAATAGCTTAGGGACAGCAAAATAATTTTATTTTTTTAGGTATTTTTAAAATGAGTATACCCTAGCTTAAGATTAGTGCTGTTTATCCTTGAATTAATTTAGCAATGCTAAAGGCAGCAGCCGCAGCTATAGCTCCCGTCATCATTACTTTTACGCCACCCCACCAAGGATTCACTCCAGTCATTTTACTTTTAAAGAAACCAAAAATATATAAGCAAATTAATGTAATAGCTGCTGAAATTTTTAAACCCTCAATGGCATCTGTTACAAAAAAATAAGGTGTTAAAGGGACTAAGCCACCTGCAATATAACTGGTACCAATATTAAAAGCACTTTTTCTAGCTCTTTTAGGATCGGGCTCTTCTAAGCCTAACTCATGTTTCATCATAAATTCTACCCAACGCTTATCATCTTTAATAATTTCTTGAGTAGCTTCCTCGGCTGTGCTAGCACTTAAGCCCCATTCTAAAAAAACTTTACGAACTTCTTCTATCTCCACCTCTCTTTTATGTTTTAATTCCCAATATTCATTTTTTAATTCGCTAGCATAATGGTCTTGCTCGGTTTTACCTGCTAAAAAGCCCCCTAGGCCCATGGCAATAGAGCCTGCTGCAATCTCCGCTATTCCTGCTATCCATATAAGGTTCACATTTCCGTTTACTGCCCCACTCAAGCCAGCGGCTAAGGCAAAAGGAACGGTTAGTCCGTCACTCATTCCAATAACAATATCGGTAAGCATATCGCTGCTTTTTAAATGTTCTTCTAGGTGTAAATGGGTATCATTCATAAAAGCAATTTTAATGTAATTGGATTGTACCAAATTTAAGCAAAAAAGAATAAATTTAGCTAAGGAAAACTAAGCATTCATAGAAAACTGAGTTATATCATTTTTTATTTTTCTTAGACCTATAATAACCATAAAATTATTTTTTACTTTAATAACAAAATATGAAAACACCAGAAAAAAATAGCCGTCGTCGATTTTTAAAAAACTCAGCCGCTGTAGTAGCAGGTTTTTCAATTGTTCCAAGACAGGTTTTAGGTAGAGGCTTTTTAGCACCTAGTGATCAACTCACTAAGGGTATCATTGGTTTAGGTGGTATGGGTAGAGGGCATATTCCCTATGCGGGCACTCGAGTAGTAGCCATTTGTGATGTAGATAAAAAACATTTACAATCTGCAGCAGAACTAGTGGGAGGAAATGTAAAAACTTTTCATGACCATAGAGAATTAATTGCACTACCCGAAGTGGATATAGTACATATTGCTACACCTCCTCATTGGCATGGTATTATGGCCATTGAAGCAGCTAAAGCGGGTAAAGATATTTGGTGTGAAAAACCAATGACTAGAACTATCGGCGAAGGAAAACGAGTGGTAGAAGCCGTTCAGCAGTATAAGCGTATGTTTCGTTTAAATACTTGGTTCCGTTTTGAAGATAATTTTTATGGTATGAATTCAACCGTGAAGCCCATAAAAAAATTAGTGGAATCTGGTTTATTAGGTTGGCCATTAACGGTGACAGTAAGCAAAACCACCGGTTTTGATTGGAAATTTTATTGGGTAGGAAAAACAAAACTAGAAGCACAACCTGTACCTGAAGAATTAGATTATGAAAGATGGTTGGGCCCTGCACCCTTTAAACCTTATAATGCACATAGAGTACACCAAACATTTAGAGGCTATTGGGATTATGATGGTGGTGGTTTAGGGGATATGGGACAACATTATATCGATCCTATTCAATATTTTCTAGGCAAAGATGAAACTAGTCCTATTTCTGTTGAAGTAGATGCAGAACAACAACATCCTGATGCTTGCGGAACCTTTAGAAAATTAACTTTCACTTATGAAGATGGATGTAAGATTATTCTAGATGGAGAAGACAAAGATCCAGGTGCAGCCTATATTGAAGGGCCTAAAGGAAAACTTTTTGCAGGCTTTAAATCGGACATTCCAAATTTAACAGAAAAATTAGCCATGATGCCAGACCCTGCACCACAGGTGACTAATTTTTTAGAATCGGTAAGAGAGAGAACACCTTTTGCACTTAATGAATCTAATGGTTTTAGATCTTGTACTATTATTAATATGGGGAAAATGGCATTACAATTAGGAAGAAATTTAAAATTTAATCCGGTTACCCAAGAATTTATTAATGACGAGGAGGCTAACAGATTAATTAACCCAGCAATGCGTTCTCCTTGGACCATTTAATCATTTAAAAAAAATTATGTACAATGAAAAATAAAATTTCTTATTTACTTATCTTCTTGATATTTGCAACTCAACTTCTAGCACAAGTAGGATCTGTAAAAAATACAATCAATAGCTTTCCTTACCAACACGCTGCTGAAGCTCAATCTGCTATCACTTCTATGCACACTTGGGGGAATGGACAATGGAAAGAATTAGTGCATTTATTAGATAACGATTCTTTAAAGCTAAAACCTACTTATGCTTTAAATGCTTATGTAAATGATGCCAGTTTAAATGCTGCGCTAAAACAACAGCTTGCTGAAAATTTAGCTGCCGTGTATGGATCTGCTAAAACTTTTTATGCGCGTGAATTTATAATTAAACAACTAGCCTTATTAGGCGATGATGCAGCAGTAAAATTATTAAGCAGTTTATTAAAAAATGAAAGCTTTGGGGGCAATGCAGCAAGGGCTTTAGCGAGTATTCACAGTGCCGCTTCAAAGCAAGCCTTAACAAAAGCTTTAAAAACAGCATCTGGAGAAAATGCAAAACATATACAAGCGGCTTTAGATAATTTCAATTTTAAATTACCAGCAATAAAAATAGCTAGCACTGAAAAACAAGTTGCAAAAACCAACGCACAAAAATTATTGGATTTACAAGATAGAATGGAAAAAGCAAGTACCCGATTGGAAAAAAGAAATATACTCTATGAGGCCTCCTTTATTCCAGGTTTTGCAAGTTTTATGTTGGTGAGTAAATCATTAGAGGATGAAACTATTAATAAAGAAGCTGCTTTAATTCTAGCACGCTTAGCCTTGAGCGATAAAAATATAAGAGGACCAGAAGTAAGAGCTAGCTTAGAAAAGGCAATAGGGCTTATACATGGAGTGAATTATCCTGCACATGGTCTAGGCGCATCGGCGAAGATGTCGGATATAGTGGGAGTGGATAGCCCCTTATTAGTATCTAAACTTAAACAACATTTAATAAACTTGCCTTATGACAATGGATTTATCAATTTATTCAATGGCAAAGATTTAACAGGATGGAAAGGCTTAGTAATGAACCCTATTGCTAGGGCTAAGATGAGCGACTCTGCATTAAAAGCAGCAGAACAAAAAGCCAATGAGAAAATGAAAAATGACTGGATCGCGAAAGATGGTCTTTTAGTATTTACAGGTCACGGTGATAATTTAGCGACAGAAAAAAAATATGCCGATTTTGAAATGTATGTAGATTGGAAAATTACCGAGAAAGGCGATGCGGGTATATATTTAAGAGGTAGCCCACAGGTACAAATTTGGGACACCAGTAGAAGAGAAGTAGGTGCCCAAGTAGGTTCAGGTGGATTATACAACAATATAAAAAATCAGAGCAAACCCTTGGTAGTGGCCGATAACAAAATTGGGGACTGGAATAATTTTCATATTATCATGAAGGGCGCGCAAGTAACCGTTTATTTGAATGGAGTACTGGTTACAGATAATATAACTTTAGAAAATTTTTGGGATCGCAAATCACCTATTTTTCCTAAAGAGCAAATTGAATTACAAGCCCATGGTACTTATGTAGCTTATCGTAATATTTATATAAGAGAAATTCCTTCTGACGAAAAAACAAGTTTATCTGAAGAAGAAAAAAATGATGGTTTTGTTTCTTTATTTGATGGAACTAATTTAGATAGCTGGACAGGTAATACTGCAGGTTATTTAGTAGAAGAAGGAGCAGTAGTAGTGAACCCTGATAAAGGAAGCGGAGGTAATTTATATACAAAGGAAGAGTACGCTAATTTTATTTACAGATTCGAGTTTCAATTAACACCAGGTGCAAATAATGGTATTGGCGTGCATGCTCCCTTAGAAGGAGATGCTGCCTATGTGGGTATGGAAATACAAGTTTTAGATACTGAAGATGAAAAATATAAAAACCCACCCATACAGCCCTATCAAGCCCACGGCTCTTTATATGGTGTAATTCCTGCAAAAAGAGGTTTTTTAAAGCCTACTGGGGAGTGGAATCAGGAAGAAATTATGGTAAAAGGAACGCAGATTAAAGTAACCTTAAATGGTACAGTCATTACAGAGGGTGATTATGCAGAAGCTTCTAAGAACGGAACCGTTGACCACAGAGAGCATCCAGGTTTATTGAGAACCACTGGTCATCTTGGTTTTCTAGGCCATGGCGATGTACTTAGATTTAAAAATATGCGTGTAAAGGTTTTAGAAGAAGATAAAAAAGCTAAGAAAAAGAAGAGATAAAATAGTAGGCTTATATTTTATAAGCCTACTATATAATAAAAAAACCCTCCCGAAAATCGGGAGGGTTTTTTTATAGCTATTACTAGCTAAAGAAATTATTAAACTGATTAGTTAAATAAGTATCTAACTCCAATTTGTAACTGCCAACGAGAACCAATACTTGAAGATGGCGTATAAGCTCTTGTTTGAGGCGCTTGCTTAGTTTGATCTAAGAAAGGGAAAAGATAAATTGGTGTTTTTCCATCAGTATCGATTTTGCTAAATGATAAAGGTGAAGTTGTTGTTGGTACATAGAACACACCCCAATCTTTATTTAACAAGTTTGTTAAGTTGTAAATATCAGCAGTTAAACGAATCGTGTGCTTGTTTTTACCAGCAGTAAATCTAATGTCTTGCGTAAAGTTTAAATCTAATTTATGGGTCCAAGGTAATACGTAAGCATTTCTTTCAGCAAATTCACCTCTATGTTTAGATAAATAAGGGTTGTTAGAAATAAAAGTATTTAATTGATTCCATAAGGTAGTTTGATCTCTTTGATCAGGATAAGCAACACCATTAATAGTAACTGTGTTAGAGTTAGCTAATTTAATTTGTGAAGGATCTTTAGGGATAAACATTAAGTCGTTATAAGTAATACCATCTCCGTTAACGTCACCACTTACATAATAAGAAGTAGCGTAGTTAGGAGCGCCTTCATATACTAAACCAATAGAAGATAATAAGTTTTTAGAAAATTCTTTCTTATAAACCATGCTCGCAATAATTCTGTGTGGTAAATAGTTATTAGATAAACCAGCAACAAATTCATTAGGATTGTCATGTGTTGTTTTTGAACCCCACATGGTAGCTGCAGTAGAACCAGTCACTGCCGCATCATAAGCAACTTGTCTTGTATACGCTGCAGTAGCGATAAAGTTTTTAGTTACTTTTTGAATTTGTAAAGTTCCAGTTGCAGCATAACCAGCATTTGAATTGGTCATGTAAATAGCATTACCAATTGCTGGGTTAGCAGCACTTGCTGTAACCTTACTACCAGAAACCATTTGAGATCCACCAAAAGGATAAGAAGTTGTATAAGGGAATCTCCAACGACCATCTGTTAAACGTACTAAACCAGTAGAAGGCAGTGCAATATTTTCGAATACTGAAGCATGTAATTGCTTAGTATAAGTTCCTTCTGCAGTTACTGTCCAACCATTGCCTAATTTTTTATCAGCCGCTAAAGTAGATTTAAATACTTGTGGGAATTTATAGTTAGGATCGGTTACGTTAATTGAATAAGAACTAGATAAACCTGCAGTTGCTTGAGGACGATTAGCATTGATATCTGGTGAGAAATTGTAAGTAGTTCCGTTTGAAATACTTCCAAATAATGCCATACCCGAGTTAGAAGCTTGGTTAGAAAGCCATACAAAAGGAGGAGCGCCTTGGAATAAACCAGCACCACCACGAATTTGTAAAGTTTGGTCACCATATACATCATAGTTAAATCCAATTCTTGGAGAAACTTGAATAGCTGTACTTGGTTGAGAACCTGTATTCGCATGCGTTCCTTGATAGAAATGTGTTAATGTATCTACTACTGGGTTATACAAGAAAGTGTTGTAGAAATTTGTATAGTCAGCTCTTACACCATAAGTAATAGTTAACTTATCTGTAGCTCTGTATTTATCTTGAATGAAGAAACCAGCTTCAAAATCCTTAGGACCTACTAATGGAAAAGAACCAGCGCCTAATGTATATGATAAATCATATCTACCAGCAGGTTTTGTTCCAGCTGCTGCTGCATAGAAATCGGCTAAACTATTAAAACGGTATGTTCCAGAATAGTTAGGAGAGAAACCGTTTAAATATTTTTTATAAGAAGATTGTGTTCCAACTGTAATCTCGTGGTTACCTGCGTAAAGAGATAAGATATCATTGAATTGGAATACATCTGTATTTAATTTATTACCATAAGTATATAACTCATATCCAAAAGAAGTGAAAGGCTTACTACTTGAAATAGTACCTGTACCATCTAAGATATCCACCATTGGAAATTCTTTTTCAGATAATGCATTTCTGTAATCTCTTAATGCAGTATATCCTACTTGTAATTTATTACTCATTCTGTTAGAGAGCTTTGTATTCAACTCAGCAATAAACACATTGGCGTTATTGTTGATTTGATAACCTGCACCATAGAAAGGTAAGGCTGTTGCACCAGCAGCTCTAGAGCCTACTGAACCACTATTAGAAGGAGGTTGATCACTAGAAGATTTTAAATAGCTATACTTTAAAGTAAAGGTATTGTTCTCGTCAATGTTCCAATCAATCTTAGCAGTTAAACGTTTAGATTTAGCAGCATAAGAATAATTTTGGTAAGCACCTGGATCGTAATTGTACTTTGATTTTAAGAAAGCAGCTAAAGCATCTAAGTCGGCAGCGTTAGCAGCAGAAATAGTAGTACCGTTAGCAGGAGAAGAAGAAGTAGAAGCTGTCCAAGTTGTTGCAGGGAAAGACTTTTCTTCTTGCTCACCATTGATAAAGTAGAACAATTTATTTTTAATTAAAGCACCACCTACTGTGAAGCCTTTTAAATCATAATTGAAATCTTGCTTTGGAACAGTGATTGTATAAGGCGCAGCATTTACATCATATCCTTGCCAATCTTTACTCTTCATATATTGATAAACTGATCCAGTTGCAGTGTTCGCACCAGAACGAGAAACAGAGTTCACATTACCACCTACGAAACCACCTTGACGTACATCAAATGGAGAAGTGTTTACTTGAATTTGCTCAATCGCATCTAATGAAACCGCTTGTGCACCAGTTTGACCACCGATATCACCCGCTAATCCAAAAGAGTTATTAAAGTTTGCACCATCTACAGTGATATTGTTCAATTGAGAACTTTGACCACCGAAAGACATACCGTTGTAGGTAGGAGTTAATTTAATGATGTCTTTGTATGAACGAGAAATAGTTGGCAAACTTGTGATTTGATTTCTATTAAAGGTTTCTTGAGAACCTGTTCTTGCGTTGTTGAAAATTTTATCTTGGCTAGAAGATTTTACTACTACTTCTTGTAAAGTATTAGAGGCTTCTACTAGTTTAAAGTTTGCTTTATAAGATTGTCCTAATAATAAGGTAACATCGTCTTGCTTGTCCTTTTTGAAGCCTACATAAGAAACTTCAATTAAGTAAGGACCACCAATTTTTAAGTTGGTCAAGTTGTATCTACCATCGTTACGACTAGTAGTTACGTACTTAGTTCCTGTGGGTTGGTGCGTTGCAGTTACTGAAACGCCAGCTAAACCAGCAGGACCATTTGTAATTGTACCTTGTATTTCGGCCGTAGTCTCTTGTGCGTTTACTTTAATAATTGATATTAAAATTACTAACATCAAGGATAACGCTTGTTTTAAAACACTTTTCATTTTGTAAGGGATTATTGTTTATGGAGGCAAAATTAAACTAAAACTTGTGAATTACGAACAGTTCTCATTAACATTCCGTTAACGAAAAATGATCTGTTTTTTGCTGCTCCTGGGGCAGGTAAATTATAAAAATAGTATGTACTATATAAATAATTGAAAATCAATAATATAAGAAATTTATAAAGGAACCAGTATAATCAGTTAAATTGATATAATACACAGATTATCAAATTATTAAGTAAAAAAAACAGCTAAATTACACAAAATGGCAAAATCTTGTAAATAAACCAAAAAATAAGGGGTATTTTTTAGTTTTCTAAGGCCAATAAATGGTTGAAAATTTGGGCGCTCATGGAATTAGCCCCTTCCAGGCTAAAATTTTGGTCATCTAGGCGGTGAACAGGGATGATTCTTTTGGTCGAACTAGTGATAAAAACCTCCTTGGCTTTTTTCATTTCCGATAGACTAATATCTCGTTGTTCTAGTTTTAAATGATGGGCCTCAGCTACTGCAATAATATTTTTTCGAGTAATCCCTTTTAACATATTACGAGCAGGTGTTACAATAATATTGTCCTGCGTAACCATAAAAATATTAGACCTAGGACATTCGCTAATACTATCATTTGTATAATATAAAATATCATCCGCGCCTTGACTTTTCATCCAAGGTTGTAAATGAATGGCCATTAAATAGTCGGTCGTTTTTACTTCTGCTAATTGTCTTTGATAAAAATGACTGGCTAATGCAATGCCTTTAGTAGAAATTTGAGTAGGAGGTGCGTCCAATGGTTGTTGAATAATAATTAGATGAGGCTTAGTGATAGTATAGCCATCAGGCGCATCGCCACCCGCAATAATTAATCGAATACCAGAAAAAGGAATATTATTTTTTTCAATTAAGTCCGCTACAATTTTTTTTAATGCCTCTTTAGATAAGGCTATAGATAAGCGCATGATCTCTGCAGAATTAAATAAACGATCTAAATGCGATTCTATAAAAAGTGGTTTGTTATTCGCTACTCTTAAATAATCAAAAATACCATAGCCTCTTTGAACCAATAAATCGCCCACAGGTACCCCTGCATTTTCTAATAAACAAATTTCATTTTGGGCAAAGCAATAAATAGGTTTCACAACATGGTGCATTTAAAATGTAGTAATAAAATAAGACAGATCAAAAATAGTAAATTTAAACTACCCTTAGTATATCATTTATCTATCACCCAAATAATCTTGGGTAATTCGTCCTGAATTTGGCATAAAATAAACTAAATTAGTAGACAGTAAATTTTGTCTATTAAATATTATTGAATGCATCAACTACAAACAGCCGATTACATCGTTTTTTTTCTGTATTTTATTATTATTATTTCTTATGGTTATTATATATATCAAAAAAAGAAATCGGCCACTACTAGTTCTACCGATTTTTTCTTGGCAGAAGGTTCTCTTACCTGGTGGGCTATTGGCGCTTCTTTAATTGCCTCTAATATTTCAGCAGAACATTTTATTGGTATGTCGGGCTCTGGCTTTGCATTGGGACTCGCTATTTCAACTTATGAATGGATGTCGGCCTTTACTTTAATACTGGTGGCCGTTTTTATACTACCCATTTATTTAAAGAATAAGATTTTCACCATGCCGCAGTTTTTATCTAAAAGATATAACGATACTGTAAGCACGGTGATGGCAGTGTTTTGGTTATTGGTCTATGTGTTTGTGAATTTAACTTCCATTATTTATTTAGGTGCCTTAGCCATCTCCTCTATCTCCAATATAAGTTTTGAATTAAGTATTGTGGGTCTCAGTGTTTTTGCTGTATTTGTAACACTGGGCGGCATGAAAGTAATTGGCTATACCGATGTCATACAAGTGATCGTATTAATTATTGGTGGCTTAGTCACTACCTATTTAGCCATTTCTTTATTATCGGAACATTATGGCTATGGAGGAAATATTTTAAAAGGACTGGCAGTGTTGAAAAGAGAAGCGCCTACTCATTTTCATATGATATTTGATAAGTCCAATAAATATTATCCGGAACTACCTGGGCTTTCTGTTTTAATTGGAGGCATGATGATTAATAATTTAGCCTATTGGGGATGTAATCAATATATCGTGCAAAGAGCATTGGGTGCAGATTTAAAAACAGCGCGTAAAGGAATTTTATTTGCTGCATTTTTAAAATTACTCATTCCTATTATTGCGGTACTTCCTGGTATTGCCATGTATGTTTTATATCATAACGGAATGTTTCAAACAGAAATGACAGATGTAGCGGGTGTACTTAAACCCGATCATGCTTATCCTACTTTAATGAACTTACTTCCTGCAGGATTAAAAGGGGTGGCCTTTGCAGCACTCACTGCAGCCATAGTCGCTTCCTTGGCAGGAAAAGCCAATAGTATCTCTACTATTTTTTCATTAGACATTTATAAAAAATATATTAATAAAGAAGCCAGCGAAAAAAAATTAGTAAGCATTGGTAGTTGGGTAGTGATTATAAGTATGTTAATTGCTGCTATTGTTGCGCCGGCTCTTCGTTCTTTAGATCAAGCCTATCAATTTATTCAAGAGTATGTTGGTTTTGTTTCACCGGGGGTGCTCGCTATTTTCTTACTTGGCTTTTTTTGGAAAAAAACAACATCTGCTGCAGCATTAACAGGTGCACTCATTACTATTCCCACTTCTACTATTTTAAAGTTTTTACCTAGCTGGACCCATAATGCATTTCCAAACTATCCATTTTTAGATAGAATGACCATTACATTTTTCTTTGTAGTGGTGATGATGGTTATTATAAGTATATCAAAACCATCCAAACAAAATAATGCAGCTGCTATTGAGGTGAATACCTCTATGTTTAAAGTTTCCAATGGTTTTATAGTGGCCTCTGTGATTATAACGGGAGTTTTAGCGGCCTTATATACTGTGTTCTGGTAGGCTAGACTTGGGTTGGCTGTAATTTTGCCTTTAAAAATTGTAATATTTATAAAAAAAGACGATTTTTAGTAGACCAAATCAATCATAGTAAAACAATCATTCTAATGTCAAATAACAATACAAATAAAAAAGTAGTGGATGCCAATAACCCACTTACCAATTTAGATGAATGGGAAATGGATATTTTAAATAGATACCCAGACCCTTCTGCTATTGCGACTAATAAAGAAACAGAAGCGTTTAGGAATTATGCAGCTGAAGAAAGAGATACCGTAAAAGAATTTTATAGATTGAATCATACTTATCAGTCTTATGATTTTGTACTTCGCAAAAAGACCGACTTTTTACAATTCAATAAAAAGGAAATGCCTATTTGGAATGCCTTTGATTTTTTAAATGAATTAGTAGACGATTCTGATCCTGATACAGACTTAGATCAAATGCAACATTTATTGCAAACTTCTGAAGCCATTAGAAATGATGGTCATCCGGATTGGATGGTACTAGTAGGTTTAATTCATGATATGGGAAAGGTATTATGTTTATTCGGTGAACCACAATGGTCGGTAGTAGGCGATACCTTCCCTGTGGGTTGCGCGTATTCAGATAAAATTGTATACCCAGAATTTTTTAAAAACAATCCCGATTATAACCACGAAGTGTACAGTCAAAAATTTGGCGTGTATAAACCTAACTGTGGTTTAAAGAATGTACATATGTCATGGGGACATGATGAATATGTATATCATATGATGAAAGATTATTTACCAGAAGAGGGTTTATATATGTTGCGTTACCATTCTTTTTATGCACAACACCGTGAGAATGCTTATGCACATTTAATGGACGAGCATGATCATGAAATGTTCAAATGGGTAAAATTATTTAACCCTTATGATTTGTATTCAAAAAATCCGAATCAAAAAAGTTGGGCAGAATTACAACCTTATTATAAAGCCTTGGTTAAAAAATATTTACCAGAGACTTTAAAGTTCTAGGTTACACTATTTTTTTTATTTTGCGCTAGGACTCCCATGCATAGTGCTCTGTAGCCGTTGCCCCTATTCTTAAAAATGTATGAGCGCCAAAGAAATCTCTTTGTGCTTGAATTACATTAGCTGTTGAATACGCTGTGCTTATTGCATTAAAAAATTGTATGGCATCAGACAAAATAGGTGTGGCTATTTTATTTTCTAAAGCAGTTATGACTATTTCAGTAGCAGCAGGCGCCGTTTGTTTTATTTGTTCAGTAATACTAGCCTCTAGAATAATATGCGCATTCAATTTCAAAATAGGAACTAAGGTTTCCATAAAATCCGATTGTATAATACAACCCTTGGTCCAAATTCTAGCAATCTCAGGTAAATTCAAGCTCCAATGATTATTTGTAGAAAATTCTTCCAATAGCCAAAAGCCTTGAAAATGAATAATCATTTTTGTAAAATGGTAGGCATTTTTTAAAGAGGCTTCATTTATGGTTAGGGTATTTTTTGGACGAGGATAATTTTTCTCTAATTGAACACGTAAATTTTTATAGCTTGAAATTTGTCTTGCAAATAATGCATTCGCAATTAAGGTAGCCGGTATGGCGGCATTAGTTAAAGTATTGGTAGCCCAGGTACCTGTGCCCTTGCTTTGGGAAGCGTCATGTATTTTATCAATCAACCAATCGGAACCTTCTTTGGTATTTAAAATACTTATAGTTGTATTTAATAAAAAGCTGTCAAGCTTATCTGCCTTCCAAGAACTAAGCATATTTGCAATTTCGGTAGGATTCTTTCCTGCAGCCCTTGCAAGCCCATATACTTCTGCAAGTAATTGCATTTCGGCATATTCAATTCCATTGTGTACCATTTTTACAAAATGGCCGCTACCTCCTTCACCAATATAGGTAGAGCAGGCTTGGTTATGCTTATCTTTTGCAGCAATACTATTTAAATAAGGGGCGACTAACTCATAGGCTTCCTTATTACCACTTGGCATTATACTTGCACCATTCAAAGCACCTTGCTCTCCTCCAGAAATTCCTGCACCTATAAAATGAATGCCTTTTTTTGCAAAATTATGAATACGGGTTTCTGTTTCTTTATAATAGGTATTACCTAAATCAACTATTAGATCACCCTTCTCTAATAGAAGCGCTAATTCATCCAAAACCTTTTCGGTGGCCTCTCCAGCCTCAATCATTAAAAATATTTTTTTAGGGCTTTGAAGAGAATCAACAAAAGAAGGGTAATTAGAAAAAGCTTGCGTGTCTTTTAATTGAGCTAAGCTTTCTACAAAATTTTTAGCCACCGATTCTTCTGCCCCTTTCAATTCTCTATTATACACCGATACAGTAATGCCGTTTCTAAGAAAATTTTGAGTTAAGGCCTTACCCATCACGCCCAAGCCCATGAGGCCTATTGCAGCTTTGCTAGTATTTTGATTTAATAATGTTTTCATAATCATTTCAACAATAGCAGTAGGCGATTGTGTTATAGAAATAGTAAAGGCATTTTCTGGTGGCTCTAAAGTTTCTAATTGTGAAGCTAATAAACTAGCAGGAAAATAATGTCCTTTTCTACCCTCTAGTCTTTGCTCTATTAAATTTTTATTGCCTTCTAAATAAACAAAATGTAATGACTTACTATTATTTTCTAAAATAGCACGGTGCGCTTTTTTTAAAGCAGAACAAGCTAAAATACAATTACCCTTAACAAGCGCCTTCTCTATGACAGCTTGTAATTCAAGCAGCCAGGCGGTTCTATCCTCATCACTCAGCGCAATGCCTGCAGCCATTTTATCACGATTAGCGTCTGCGTGATAATCATCACCATCAAAAAAGGGTAGCCCGCTTGCTTTTGATAGCGCTAGGCCAATAGTGGTTTTACCCACACCAGCCACACCCATTAAAACAATGGCAATATTTTTTTGCATGCTTTATTTGTACAACTGATTGAAAAGCATTTTATAATTACTATGTGTTTGACCTCTAAAGGTAATTTCAGGACCATAGACAAATAATTTACCGTTGCCTACTTTCGCTTCAAAGGCAGCAATACCATCTTGTAAATAAGATTGACCAAAGGCCCATCCACTTCTTAATGTTTTATCTGACGCATACCAAGCTAATGGCACCACCTCTTTTCTTGCAATGGCATCTGGTAATAATTTAAATACAGGGCTAGCACTAAAATATACATCGGCATTTTTATTCATACCCCAGTTGGCTTTATACTCATTGTCTAAAGTAATTTGCATTACAGAACCTGGAATATAAAATTTTTCACCAGGTAATGATTTCTCTTTGCCCGCTACCATTTCTACTAAAGCATTGCGAACCGGAACATTTAAATGGTAGGCCAAGTTCGCACTAGAACCAATGGTAATAATAGTTCCCCCCTCTTGTAAAAATTTATTTAAAGCAGGGATCGATTTTTCTGCCGTAATTTTTCCTAAAGTAGCTTGGTATATTTCAGGCACATCTTCTGCCTTAGGTTCTTTTTCTTCATAGCCATTGCCTGCTTCTGGTTTTAAAGAAGGAATCGCACCTTCTACAAAAAGAATTACGTCATATTTATCTTTTAAATTACTAGCATCAATTTCTTTGGCAAAAATTAATTGGAAAGGGAAATTATACTTTTCAAAAATCCATCTTACCCAACCTGAAGACATAGAGCCACCATACTTATCCCATAAAGCAATTCTTTGTGGCATAATTCTATCGTTCATGCTAGCAGGCTTCGCAGTTACGCCATTAAAAATAATGCCTTTCTCTGCACTTAATGATTCAATAGTTTCTTGTAATTTTTTATTAGCAGTATTCGCTGCTACATAATATTGGTCTTTATTTTTATATACCTCTACGCCCATGGCAAGTAGTGTATTAATAGCATAATAAGCAGCATTCTCTTTGGTAGAAAAACTATAGCCGGCTACTGTAGCACTTGCATTTATTTTACCCATTGGTTTTTGAATAAGTCCATAAGGAATAGTTTCAAAGGGACCATTAAAATCATCTAAGACGCGATCAAACTCAATGCCCATGGTAAATGCAGGTGTCCAACCCGCAGCATCATAAGGTCTTACTGGGGGGCCACCTGGATATTGAAAATCATTGGGATGATCCTGTGGTTCAAACATATCTATTACATGTGGTCTAAATGCTTGATTGGTTTTTACAATATAAGAGCCCGCTGGATAATTTTTTCCAGCGACTGAAAAATTAGCATTTGCTTTTTCCACCTTAATGCCACTTTGTATTAAAATATTAATAAAATCAATGGCGGTAGTGGTTTGATTCGCTGTTACAATATAACCACGTGCATCTCTATTCGCTGGGTTTTTATATACTTTATTAAATAGCGTTGTTTGAAAAGAATCAATATTGCCAGTTAGTTTTTCTGTTTTTAATAATTCAGCTACTGCATCTGATCTTTTAGAATACAAGGTCCAGTTGTCTTTGCTGCCTGCTTCTATACTATGACGACCCATTTTATAAATATTCAAAAGCAATTCCTCTCTATATCTAGCGGCATAATTTAATACTGCATAGTTTAAAGAAACAGAATAATCGATGGAGTTTCTAAAATACCATTTTTGTGGTGTAATAGGATAAGGAGTAGCGCTATTTGGAATTAATCTTTGTGGTACGAGTGGAATATTGGAAGGAGTTGGGTTGCCAATAATTTCTGTAAGTAGTCCAATGATATTATGATAGTAGGCAGTAGTTCTTAATCCACCATTCCACCAAGTAGAATAGACTGAACCTGATTTCATTGTATAACCTGGTTTAGATTCTGCATTTAAACGACTACTCATGGCAGCGCCTAATGCATCAATACCTGTTACTAATAAGGGATCATACACATAATTAAATGGGTCACGATAGGGAGGGCCCGCTACTACTGTACCTGGGGGTCCTGTTTGATGATGATTATATAAAACCTGAGGCATCCATTCAATATATTGTTGACGACTCATATTTTTTGATTCCTGCATATTGGTCATATAGAAATCACGATTATTATCATGGCCAATATATTTTTGATATAAACGAGGTAAACTAGAAGTAGATCTTTTTAAAGTATCACTATTGCGCATATACCAATTAGAGACTAATTCTTGTCCATCAGGATTCGCATGTACAAATAAAATAATAGTCGATTTTAATATGCGTTTTGTTTCTTCATCTGTTCTTGTAATTAATTGATATAGAGACTCTATCCATTGGTGTATACCGGTTACTTCCGTTGCGTGTAAGCCGCCATCAATCCACACTACAGCCTTTCCTTCATTTGCCATTTGCGTAGCTTCTGCTACACTTAAGTCTTCGGCATGTGCTAATTTTTGTGAAATAGATTTATACTTTTCCAAATTGGCTAAGTTACTTGGATCGGAAACAATGACCATATAGTGGTTGCGTCCTTCTTCAGTTTTTCCAATCACTTGTAATTTTACTTTTTTAGAAACGGCTGCTAATTTTTTTAAGTAGGCTTCTGTTTGTGTGAAAGTGGCCAATTGATAATTGTCGCCAATATTAAATCCAAAATGCGATTTCGGACTAGGTACTGTTTGTGCCATTAGCAAACTCTGTGAGAGTAAGGCAACGATGAGAACTAAAATAATTTTGCGCATGTTATAACTATTTAATTTGTTTTTGTATATCTGTATTATTAGGAGAATTTTTTTATTTGTTTAAACTGTAGCATTTGCTTGTCTATCCATTATAAATTGAATGAGCATATCTAATTCTATATTAGCTCTTTTACAAGCGTCATCAATATCATCTCTAGAAACGTTGGCCGCAAAGGCTTTGTCTTTAATTCTTTTTTTAGCGCCTTTTAATTCCATACCCTTATACCCTTCTGGTCGCATTAAAGAATAAGCGTGCATTAAACCAGAAAGTTCATCAAAGGCAAATAACATTTTGTCCATTTGAGTAATGGGTTCTACACCAAAATGAATAGGACCATGTGATGCAATGGCTCTAATAATTTCAGGGTCTATTTGTTTTTCCTCTAAATATTCAATTATTTTTTTACAATGTAGTTCGGGCCACTGATCCCAATCGGCATCATGTAATAGGCCAGCCATTTCCCAACGCCATTGATCGGCTTCGTTTAAATTTTCTTTTTCTTTCGCCCAGCACTTCATTAAATGCGCTACCTGCTTCATATGTAGCTGTAACTTAGGATTCAATACCCAAGCATTGAATAAATCATTGGCTTCATCTACCGATAATACACGACCCTTATTAGCTGGATCACCAAATTCAGTTCTACCCAAGTTCAAAGACATATTCTTGTTTTGCTAAAGTTAATAATACTAGGGAATTATTTACTTGTTTTTACAATTTGAATTTTCCCGTTCATCCATACTTTAGCAGTAGGTTCTGTACTCGATTTTATTTTTAGATTCGTCACCTGGCCATCGGCCCAGCTC
>Ga0194047_10000999_pt1 | contig 17974 bp, 11 predicted proteins | sample JunL225m_MetaG_2_FD_160070 | JGI IMG/M metagenome (GOLD analysis project Ga0194047, IMG submission 160070) | Anoxic zone freshwater microbial communities from boreal shield lake in IISD Experimental Lakes Area, Ontario, Canada - Jun2016-L221-5m | ecosystem: Environmental > Aquatic > Freshwater... | reverse complement strand
GAAAATAGCCACCATCAAACCACCATCAACACAAATCTTTAATAACACGATCTCAGGCTCATGGAACTCTTCACAATAAATAGAACTAAATTTAATTTGTATCGTTTCTTATTATTGTTTTTAAGTATCTTACTTTTCAGCATCTTAAATATTGCCAATGCACAAATAGCTAACCCCAATCTTTTAGGCGCAGAGCTTAAGGAAAAATTAGCCTTAGGAGATTCTTTAATCATAGGGGAAAAATGTGAATTAGAGCCACGTAGTGATTTACAGCAAAGTAATTTAAGTCAGCAAAATTCAATTATTTGTAATGGTATCCGTCTAGGAACTTTAAGTTCACAAGCTCAACTTGCAGCTGTTGAAGGTGAAGATCTGAATGAGCGGCTAAAAAGGACCTTGACGCAGTTTGCAGAATCAAAAGCAAGTGTGGTTATCTCTTCAAAAATGCAATGTGAGCAACCCAGTTGGCTTGAACACAATGAAAAGATGCCATTTAGGCCACCAGTTCTGGCTTTCCCATGTTCTCTGGTCAATGGTGGATGGCCGCATTTAGTGCTCCTAAGGTCAGATGGTCAGAAAATGTATGTGGCAGAAGGTCCCCCAGCGACATTGCCCATTTTATTAAAAGCAATAACATATCAAAGCAAAATTGATATACCTTCAGCTAATTTAACGGAACAAACACGCCGTTTAAAAACAGTTTGGGGCAGACCGATTCGTTTTTATAACCCCAAAGATTTAGAATATTTCAATCAAATACTCACTGAGGCGAGAGTTGCAAATAGTTTAGGGAAATACGATCAAAGTGAATCACTATTTAGGCGTGCCTTAGAAATTCAATCTCAATTATTAGGAAATGATTCTGAAGTTCTAATTACTACATTGATGGATTTAGCCTTAAATGTTAGTAATAATGGTCGCTTTGAGGAGGCAGCAGGTTTATTTAGACGAGTAGAGGTTTTGGTTCAAAAATCTGTTAAGCCATCAGATAAAGGGAGGTACTACTCCTATTTGGGGTTTGACGCTGCAAATCAACGCGCCTATAAGGACGCACTGCAATACTCACGTGCTTCAGTTGATCAATGGCGAAAAGCCAATGAAGATGATGCTGCAACTCTCTCAGAAGTCTTTGCGGGGCAGACAGACGATCAGGATAATTTAAGAAAAGGTGAGTTAGCTATGGCGCTGAATTTTCAGGCTAATATGCTACTCAAAAACAATGATGTTGTTGGTGCTTTTACCCAAGCGGGTGAAGCTTTAAAAATTATTGAAAATACAGAAAATCTCCCGTTATTTTGGAAAACCGAAGTTTTACAAACCTTAGGCGATATTAGTATTGCTCAAGGCCGAATTTCAGCAGCGGTGACTTATTACAAAAATGCTTTAGCTTTTCAGAGAAAGACTTATGGGGACTCTAAATTAACGGTCAATATCCTTACAAAATTGGCTTTAGGGTATCAGGATGAAGGTTTCAATACGGAATCAATCATTACCTTTAGAGAAGCGATTCAGGTTGCTAAAAATTTACCCAATGGAGCTAGAGGGGTATTAAATGCCGACCAATTATCAAATTATGCTGAAGCAGCAATTGCTATTGCACCTTCATTACCTAATAAGGTTGATCAGCAAGGACTATTTACTGAAGTATTTGATGCCTTGCAATTACAAAGCTCAAGTGTCATAGATAAAACACTTGCACTAGCAACAGCAAAGATGAAAATTAGCGATAAAGATATTGCAAAGCTAGTAGATGAGTTGCAATCTCAGGAACGTCTTAGAGATGCTGATAAAGGACAACTTGCCTCAGAAACCTCACTTGCAGACGACCAGAGAAGTAGGGTTGTTGAAGAAAAACTCAATTTACAGATAAAAGAACGAAATCAAAAAATTGAAGTTTTACGGGCGGAGATTGAAACAAAATTCCCAGAATATGCTGAGCTTGTAAAAGGTAAGACTGTTAAGCTAAATATTCTACAAAGTTATCTTGGTCCCAATGAAGTACTTGCTACTTTTTTATTAGGTAATCAAGCGAGTTATATTCAATTAATTACGCGTGACGAAATTTCTTTAGAACAAATTCCCTTGACTGTGGATCAAATTACAGAGGATATTAAAGGTCTACGCAAAGGATTAGAGGTACAACAAGGCTCAGTTAATGAATTTAATTTAGACAAATCGTATTCACTTTATAAAAATATATTTGGGAAGTTAGAAAAAAAACTTAAAAATAAAGATCACCTGATTGTGATCCCTACAGGACCTCTAGCAAGTATTCCATTTGGTGTTCTATTAACGAGTCCTGCCGAGGGGAATAACTATAGCAAGGCTAATTGGCTAGTGAGTCAGTTAGCAATTACACACGCACCATCTCTAGCTTCTTTTTTTGATAAGCGAGCCACTGTTCCAATTAAAGTGGGAACTAAACCATTCCTAGGATTTGGCAATCCGATTCTTGGTAAGGTCAATGAGCCATCAACTAAAGTAACTCAAATTAAAAATGAAAAAGGTAGCATTGTAAAAAAAGATGTAGCTAAAGATCTAGTTACCCCACCGCACGCAGTTGAATTGTGTCGTACTGACGGGCCTATTCCCCCTGAAATTTTAATGGCAATGCCATCGCTCCCTGATACAGCAAATGAAATTCAACAAGTTGCAAAACTTGTGGGGCAAGGAAAAGAAGAAATTTACTTGGCAGCTAGAGCCAATGAAGATAACTTAAGAAATTTAAGCTTAATTGATTATCGAGTAATTTACTTTGCAACCCATGGACTTTTACCTGGCGAACTGAGGTGTCAATCTGAACCTGCTCTTGTCTTAACACCTTCGCCACCAAGTAAAAATAATCAATTTAAAAGTGGCGATGGTCTTGTTGACGCAAGTGAGATTTCTCAATTTAAACTCAATGCCGACTTAGTCGTTCTATCAGCGTGCAATACAGCAGGTGGTAATGGAAAATTTGGCGGTGAAGCTCTGACAGGATTGACAGAAGCTTTTTTCTTTGCGGGAGCTCATAACCTACTTGTGAGTCATTGGAGTGTGCCGTCTAGCGCTACCATGAAATTAATGACCTTGATGTTTAAAAATTTAGGTCCCACATTTCAAAATGGTAGTGCAGCATCTTTACAAAAAGCCCAGCAACAAATGATTCAAAATTCAGATGTATCCCATCCGGTTTTTTGGGGGGCATTTGTTTTAATTGGAGATGGTGCGGAAGAGGGTGTGGGGACAGCAAAGACAGAATCCCCAAAGGCAACATTAAATCCTAAAGATATGAATTCTAGATTTATCGTTAGTTCAAACTTGTAATGGTATCTCACTAAAATAATGATTAATTTTAGAGTTAAGTTGACAATTAAACGCCTTTTGATATTAGGCGTTTTTTCAATTCTCAATAATGCAACTTCAGAACCATTAATTGTGATGGAAACACGCGGCTTTAAAGCCAAAGTAGGCAGTTCGATTGACAGCGATAAGCCCATCAAATTAGAGGAGGGTGAACGGATCACCTTAATCCGTGCTGATGGTATTTCTGTGACTCTGCGAGGCCCATTTAATGATGTGCCGATGCCTAAAAAAAGCACAGCTTCAGATCCTAAGCAAGCCTTGGCCGCCCTTGTTGCAACCCGAGATGCTAGAACTAATTCGGTAGGAGCCATTCGGGCTGGCACAGATGCTAAAGCTATACCAGATCCTTGGCTTATCGATGTTACCCGCCCTGGGGTGCGCTGTTTGGGGGAAGGACAACAACCTGTATTTTGGCGTCCGGATGCGGCAAAAGAAAGCCGCTTTACCATTGCACCCTCTGACCGTTCCTATAAAGTCGATCTCATTTGGCCAGCAAGTCAAACCCAGTTTAAGCCAGAAAAAATTAATTTTAAGAGTTCGGAGCACTTTTTAACAGTGATCTTAGATGATCAAGAATTTAATATCCAAATTATTGAAATTCCGAAAGAAATACCCGAAGGTTTATTACTGACTGGATGGATGCTTGAAAAATCTTGTGTACAACAAGCAGATGCGCTCATTAAAAAACTTCAAGAAGGTACAGAAAGTAAGCCATGAAACTATCACGTCAAAGAAAAGAACTTTTAGCTGCAATTGCTGCAGCAATTGTGGCTAGCATCCTTGCATTTCTGAGTGTGCACTATCTCAGTTTTCTTCATTCTCTCGAAAATAAGGCGAATGACATTCGAACAGCTGCACTTCAGCCAGCGATGCCTCAGGATAAGAATATTGTGGTCGTAGCAATTAATGAAGATACGGTGACCCAATTTAAATATCGTTCTCCTGTTGATCGTGAGTTTTTATCCAATTTATTAATGAACTTAGATAAAAAAGGTGCCAAAGCAATTGGACTTGATATCTTGATTGATCAGGCGACAGAAGAAAAAAAGGATGCACTTTTAAGACAGACGATTCGAGATCTAAAAACACCTATTGTGGTGAGTTACTCCAACACGCCAAATATTGTGAATGAAGATCAATTGAAATATTTGAATGATTTTATTTCTGAAAAAAATCGTGGAACAGCCAATCTAGCAACAGATCCTTTTGATGGTTCAGTCAGATGGACATATCCTGGAGAGGCTGATCTCAGTGAACCTAAAGGGTTTGCACGACGATTAGCTGAGGTTGCGGGCATAAAAACAGAAAATAAATTAATCGAGATTGCTTGGCGTTCTAGGCCTGACGTTGAAACCCCACCGTTTGCAACTTACCCCGCAAATACTGTCGGTGTGTTACCTGCACAGTGGTTCAAAGATAAGGTGGTGCTCATAGGAGCTGTATTATCGATTACCGATCGTCATCAAACGCCATATGCCGTGGTTGATCAGGGTGGAGAGGACGGCATGATGCCAGGCATTATGATTCAGGCGCATAGTTTATCTCAGCTCTTAGATGGTAGACCAGAGCCTGAGTTTTCAGTCGTTTGGTCAAAAGTAATTATTCTGCTTGCAGCCCTTCTTGGTGTATTAATAGGATTGTCTAAGAAAGGTATTCTTTTTAATGTGATTGTGGGCGTCGTTGTTATTGTCGGCTGGTGGGTTGGGATCATGCTGGGTCATCGTTATGGTGTTCCATTAATTCCACTAGTTGCTCCTACATTATCCTTAGCGCTTTCTATCTGGATGATGGATATGTTGATTGGTAAAGCGGAGCGTAAACAAAGACAATTTGTTCAAGGGGCTTTTTCAAGATATGTATCACCCGCTGTTGTTGGTCAACTTGTTGAAAATCCGGAGGCGTTAAGTATTTCGGGAATAAAACGCGAAGCAACTTTCATATTTACTGATATTGCAGGTTTTACAACCCTTTCAGAGAAGTTGACATCGGAAAAACTTTCTGAAGTACTCAACGAGTATTTGGATGGGGCCTGTCAAATTATTCTGCGGTATGAAGGCACTGTAGATAAATTTATTGGGGATGCCATTATGAGTATTTTTAATGCTCCATTAGAGCAGCCCGATCATGCAGAAAGGGCGGTCAAGTGTGCGTTAGAGCTTGATACCTACGCTGAAGAATTTAGAAAGCGTCAAAACGCACTAGATATTCCGATTGGTGTAACTCGAATTGGCGTACATACGGGAGTAGCAACGATCGGCAACTTTGGGTCAACGTCTCGGATGGACTTTACTGCATTAGGCGATACAGTGAATACTGCTGCCAGAACTGAAGGCGTTAATAAGTATTTTGGAACGCGGGTATGTTGTACTCAAGAGACAGTTAAGAGAGTTCCTCAGCTTCATTTTAAAAAAATTGGAGATGTAGTTCTTAAGGGAAAAATTGAGTCTGTTGGTTTATATAACCCTATCAATGAGTCTGAGGTTACTGAGCAACCCTATTTAGATTATCAAGATATGTATACCCATTTAGAAAACTCTTCAACTGAAGCTGCAGAGTTGGTTCAGAAATTAGCTTTGAAATACCCAGATGATTCACTGATTCAGTTTCACCTTGATCGAGTCAACAGTGGGTTAGTAACAACTCTAGTGCATATGGAAGATAAATAAAATACACATCATGAAAAAATATAAATTAAACGTAGTGTCCATGTGTTCAATACCATTTTTGATCATAGGGAGTGGGGTTGCTCCGGTTGGCGCTCAGTCTATTAGTGATGCTGCCCGACAAGCCCAAATTGAAGTGGCTCGCCAACAGCAATTGCAACAGTTACAACAACAGCAGAATCAAGCACAAACATTAAACAAGTCAGATTTTGATTTTAAGATTCAGAGAACCGATAAGTCACCAGTGAAGAAGGCGTTAGATGAGCTTGAATTTGTTCTCAATGGTATTGATGTAGATGGCGATCATATTTTTGATGAAGTAGAAACTGATAAATCATTTGAAAAATATTTAGGAAAAAAAACGACGCTATCAGAACTTACTGAAGGCGTTGAAAATCTTGAAGAGCGATATCGTCAAGCGGGTTATTTCTTAAGTAAAGTTTATATCCCACCTCAAACTCTTGAAAAAGGTATTTTAAAGATTGTTGTTATCGAAGGCTACATCAATAAGATTAATGTTGAGGGCGGAAGTGATGAAATGCAAGCCAAGGTGAAGGAAATCCTCAAGCCACTAATTGACAAAAAGCCACTTGATTTACAAGCAGTTGAAGGTGCGATGTTGGTTTTAAACTCTTTTCCTGGGTACTCAGTGAGTTCCGTATTGCGCCAAGGAAGTGAGCCTAACTCATCAGAAATGTTTATTAATGTAGGTCAAAATCCTAACAACCATATGGCCTCTATTAATAATAATAGTGGGTACTCTACGGGCCCTTTGGGCGTCAGTTTTAATGGAACAATGAATCATCTTTTGGGTAGAGATAACCAAGTGAGTTACGGATATAACGGTGCGGTAGGCATTAACTCTGTTGATGAGTTCAATAGGCTTATGTCAATTACTGCAAAGTATGCAGAACCGATTGGACGAAGTGGTTTAGTTGGGAGTATAAGTATTGTTGAGTCCAAAGCTAAGCCAGGTGCTTCTTTGGCGCCATTGGGTATTGAAACGAATGGACAAAATATTTCAACACGCTTGTCTTATCCCCTGTATAAAGCGCATGGTAATTCACTCTCTGTAGATTCGGGTGTGGCCTTTAATAGAAGCACTACCACATCAGGTGGCAATCCTTTGACCTTTGATAAATCTACCGTATTTGATATTAACTTAGCGTGGACTAATAACCGTATATTGAATGGTTCAAACGTCATGAATTTTACAGTGGCTAAAGGCTTGCCTGGTGGTAATTCATTAAACACGGGAGACGCGACAGCTTCTACGATCGGATTTAGTCCACTATTTACAAAATTTGCCTTTAACTGGATTCGGATTCAGCCAATAGTGACATCTTGGAGCGCATCCTTTGGAATGAATGGCCAATATACGGGAGATAATCTACTGACTGCGGATTCCATTGTTTTCGGCGGCGCATCTGTTGGTCGCGGCTATGATAGTGGTGCCATTGCAGGGGACAAAGGCCTTGGAGCTTCTCTGGAAATCAGAAAGGATTTGACCTATAGAGTTCCTTATGCCGCTGGTCCGGTACAAATTTTTGCTTATTGTGACTATGCAACCGTTGCGACAAACTCAAATGCAACAACAGGAACACTAGAGAGTTCTAAATCACTCAAGTCTTATGGAATTGGAGCAAGAACTACATTTCCAAAAGGAACAATGGAGCTCCAGTATGCCGTTGCTGATGCTCCTTTATATAGTGCTGACCCAAGAGCAAATCCCCGAATATTATTCCTAGGAAATTATTTCTTTTAGCCTCTAGGAGGCTTTGTAGAGGCGACTATTTTTGGGAAGATTGGCTGATAAGAAAACCATTTGATCAGCAAGGATATTTCTACCTTTAAGGATCATATCCTCATAAAGGCTTGGCGTATAAGGGGCGTAGATTAATGACATGCCAGCTTTCTCGGGGGTGCGATTCCCTTTTTTCTGATTACAAGCTCTACATGAGATCACAAGATTCATCCAAGAGTAAGCTCCGCCTTTACTGGCAGGGACAATATGTTCAGCCTCAGCATCGGGTTCGGATACATGATCAGAGCAGTAAGCACAAACACCTCGGTCACGACGAAACAGCTTATTCTTTGTAATTGCAGGAGTGACATTAAATAGATCAATCTTGGCTGATCCTTTTGTTGCAATGATGGAATGTAATTCAATGATGGATTGTTTGCCGGAGAGGCGGGATACTCCTCCCCGCATCATAGCAACTGGGTTGCCTAGCGTCCAAGATATACTGCCTTCTGCATAATGCTTAGTGGCTTCTTCTGGGTTAATCCAACCTTGCGGAATGCCACTGACATCAAGCTTTAGGATATGCAACAATTTTAATCCTCAGTGTTGATTAATCAATCGATTGATATCTTAAGTGTAATACAAGTTGATCCTAAATGAAATTTGTGACATTTTGGTGGGAGTTGGCAAAAGGCCTCAATTTGGAGATTAAAAGTAATTACTCCGAAATGAACGTTCTAATGGTGGCTAAAAAAGTGTCTGGATCTTGTAATTGCGGAACATGGGCTAAACCCGCCAAGACATGCAGGCTTGAGTTGGGTAATCCCTTTGCGAGCTCTGTTGACATGGGGGGTGGCGTAGCTTCGTCTAATTCACCCACCAATACTAGGCTTGGAATCTTGAGTTCTGGAAGATTTGGACGCAGGTCCATTGATCCAAGTGCCGCACAGGCGGCATGAAAGGTTTGTGGGTTCATTGCGAGGAAGCGTTCTTTTCTCTCAGCAATTAATTCAGGGTGCTCAGTTTGGTATGCGGGGGCAAAGAGTCGTCTCATGGCAACATCGGCAATAGCTGTCATGCCATTGGCTGCTGCATTTGTAGACATCCCTTTAAAAGCGGCTCTTCCCTGTTCAGTAAAACAGGCGCCACAATCGGCTAAAACCAATTTAGAAGGTAAGTCTGAATGACGAATTGCGGTATTTAGAGCAACGAAACCGCCATAACCATTACCTAAAAATATAGGAGCTTTATTGAGTTTAAGTACACGAATAGCCGCTGCTATGAAATCAGCACTAGCATCTAAACCATCTATAAAGCTCGAATCTCCAAAGCCAGGAAGACTGAGTTGGATGACCTGGAAATTTTTTGCAAGTTCAGGTGTAATGCGATTAAAGCTAGTCTCATCAGCGAGTAAAGAATGGAATAACACGATAGGTTGGCCAGAGCCAGCTATTTTTACTGAAAGGGTAAGGTTATTGACAGGAATAAGCTGGGTTGTAAATGTAGGGAGTTGTGCTGATTGAGTCATAAAAGAGTCTTTTTTATAATAGATTGAGAAAAGTTAGATATTATGCATATATTACATGGCTAAACTATAAATCCATGAATAATAAACAGGAGAGACGATTCATGAGTTTACGTAATCTTAAGCATCTTAATGCACACATCGCAACAACGCTGGCACTACTTCTGGGAAGTATTTTTTCAATAACTTATGTAGTAGCGGCAAGTGATGAGCCAATTCGAGTTGGATTTTTAACGATTCGATCTGGAGCGCTGGCCGCAGGTGGTAAGCAGATGGAAGATGGGATTAAGTTATACCTTAAAGAGCACAACAATATGATTGCTGGTCGCAAGGTTGAACTCTTTGTGGGTGATACAGCAGGTCAGCCAGCGATTACAAAAACTAAAACTCAAGAGCTTGTTGAAAAAGATAAGATACAAGTTCTTATTGGCCCTTTAGCTGCTTTTGAAGCCCTTGCGGTCGATGAGTATATTCGTAAAGCAGAAATTCCTACGATTTCGCCTTCAGCGGGTGCGGAAGATTTGACACAACGTAAACCTAATCCTTGGTTTGTTAGGGCAGTGGGTAGCTCAGCGCAACCTAACCATGCCCTTGGTGAATATGCGGCCAAAGAACTCAAATATAAGCGTGTTGTGATCATCGGAGATGACTTTGCTTTTGGTCACGAAAATGCTGCCGGTTTTCAAAGAACTTTTGAAGAAAATGGTGGCAAGGTAGTTCAAAAACTTTGGACGCCACTAAATACTGCTGACTACGCAGCATACATTAGTCAAATTAAGCCGAATGTTGATGCGGTTTATGCTGCATTTGCAGGTAGTAATGGGGTTAAGTTTGTACGCCAATATAACGAGTATGGCTTAAAAGGAAAAATTCCGCTGTTGGGTAATATGACGACTGTGGACGAAGGAATTTTAAGTGCAATGGGAGATGATGCAGTCGGAGTAGTTTCTGCAGGTTGGTATGCGAGTACCTTAAACAATGTCAATAATCAGAAGTTAGTTCAGAGTATGAATCGGGAGTATAAACAAGACCCAGGTTATTACTCTGTAGGAGCGTACACTGCTGCACTGATGCTTGAACAAGCAGTCAAAGATGTTAACGGGAAAATAGAAGATAAAAAAGCATTTATGGCGGCACTGAGGAATGTTCAGTTGACAAATGATCCACGCGGAAAGATCACACTAGACGCGCTAGGTAATCCTGTGCTTGATATTTTCATACGTAAGGTGGAGCGTAAAGACGGTAAGCTTGTTAATACGGTGATTAAAACTTATCCTGCTGTCACCCAATTTTGGCAATATAAAACAAGTCAGTTCTTAGCTAACCCGGTTTACTCTCGAGATTACCCTCCAGCAAACAATATTGAAAAATAAAAAACATCACCTAGGAGACATCATGGATTTAAAAAGAAGAGATTTACTTAAAGTAGGCACAACTGCTGCTATGGGTTCGTTGATGGCGACTTCAGCTAGCCCAGCATTTTCTCAAACGAGTGAGCCGGTACAAGTTCAGTCTTTATCAGGTCAAATGGGCTATCGAATTATTAACTTTATACCTAAAGGGGCAAGTAAATCGCGTCTAGGGCTGGTTAGTGATGAGGGGCTCATCGTTGATATTTCAGCAGAAGCTTCTAGACAGAAAATGAAATTAGCCTTCGATGGTACTTCGATGATTTCTTTAGTCTCATCTGGAGATAAAGGTGTGGCGCAGTTGGGGAATTTAATGAAAGGCAAAGGTAACCAACCTTATAGTGTTAATCAGGTTAAGATTCTTTCCCCAATTCCTAAACCACAAAGTAATATTTACTGCGTTGGTTGGAATTATTTAGATCACTTTGACGAAGGCAAAGACGTTCGTGCTGATCAATCTGTCAAAGAGTATCCTCAAGTTCCTGTTCTTTTTACAAAAGGAACTCAGACCATGAACGGTCCATTTGATCCGATTCCATATAACGGTAGTTTCTCAACTCAGATTGATTGGGAAGCAGAATTGGCTGTCATTATTGGCAAAAAAGGAATTAATATTCCTGAGTCGCAAGCGATGGACTATGTTTTTGGTTATGCTGCTTATAACGACACAACCGCTAGGGATGTTCAGCAAAAAAGGCATTCTGGTCAATGGTTCAAAGGTAAGAGTTTGGACGGTCATGGACCGATGGGACCATGGATTGTCACAGCTGGCGGGCTGGTTTTAGACAATACGAGAGTGATTTGTCGTGTCAACGGGGTAGAGAAACAAAACGGAAGTTACAAGCAAATGTATTTTAAAATCCCAGCGATTATTGCGGAGCTCTCAAAGAGTTTGACATTATTACCTGGAGATATTATTGCGACGGGGACGCCATCAGGAGTTGGGTTTAGTCGTAAACCACAAGAATTTCTAAAACCTGGTGATGTGATGGAAACTGAGATTACGGGAATTGGAATTATCAGAAATAAAATTGTCTAAATTATTAGCCAATAGTTATTAGCTTGTAGTGACAACTGAGTTTATCGAGAATGAAATTTTCATTCTCGATAAATGACTAAAAAATTACATCTTATTTAAAGCGTTTTCAAAGCTTGCAACTGAACGATCTATATTCTGTAGTTTCTCAAGTCCAAAAAGACCTAGGCGAAAACTTCTAAAGTCAGTTCCTTCATCACACTGCAACGGAACTCCAGCAGCGGTTTGAAGGCCTTGCTCAATAAATTTCTTACCTGACTGGATGTCTGGATCGGATGTGTAGCTAACGATCACGCACGGTGCTTGAAAACCTTCAGCTGCAACGGAGGGATAATTATTTTTAACCAGGACAGCTCTGATCTTTTGACCAATTTCTGCTTGAGCGGCTTTTAACTTAGCAAAGCCGATAGTGCGCGTCTCGAGCATGACATCTCTCAAGATTCTCAGTGCATCGGTTGGTAAGGTCGTGTGATAGACAAAACTTGTAGTGGCATAAGCCTCCATAATTTGAGTCCATTTTTTAAGATCACTGGCGTAGCTAGAGCTTGTTGTCGATTCCATTTTCTCGCGAGCTAACTTACTCATGCTAATCATGGCGCAACAAGGAGAGCTACTCCATCCTTTTTGAGGAGCGCTAATGAGGATATCGACATGATTTGCTTTCATATCGACCCACATTGCGCCAGATGCAACGCAATCAAGGACAAACAAGCCACCCACAGAGTGGACAGCTTCACCAACAGCTTTTAAATAATCATCAGGGAGAATAATTCCGGCTGATGTTTCCACATGGGGTGCAAAAACAATAGCTGGTTTTTCTTTCTTAATATAGGCAACAACATCGGCTATTGGATGGGGTTCAAAAGCACCTTGAGGAGATTGTGATTGGCGCTTTGCCTTAAGAACATGGAGATCCCCGGCAAAATTTCCCATATCGAAGATTTGTGTCCAGCGATAGCTAAACCACCCATTTCGTAAGATGAGGCATTTTTCTTTATTTGCAAATTGACGAGCGACGGCTTCCATACCAAAGGTTCCGCTACCAGGGACTAATGCACATGCGTCGGCGTTATAAACTTCTTTTAATACCATCGTAATATCTTGAACCACTTTTTGGAACTTTTTTGACATGTGGTTTAACGATCGGTCTGTATAGACCACTGAGTATTCTAATAATCCATCTGGATCAACATGGGGCAGTAAACCTGGCATAACATCTCCTGAGATTAAACTTTGATCTTCAAAAACAATCAAATAGAGGGCTATTTTAGCAAGTTAATCAACTTAGCTTCATATTTCACATCAATCGAGCATCGAGCCCTCTAGATACTTATTATTAAGTTGAAATATTTTTCTCTAAAATCAATTAAATACAGGGTTTATTGAGTTTGAAGTGAGGAGTTGCTCACTCAATAGGTTGAACTGTGACAGCAACTTCCATCGTATGTTTTTCACCGCCATGAATGACACCTTTGATTGGGGAAATATCGGAATAATCCCTTCCATAAGCCAATGTAATGTAATGCTCACCAGGTGAGCCAAGTCCCCAGTGATTATTGGTAGGGTCAAAGTCATACCAGTGACCAGGGCACAAAGCCCCTTGTAAATTAATGGAGGGCACATAGATGGAGGCCCAAGCATGAGAAGCATCACTACCAATGAGTCGTGGTTTGCCAGGCGGAGGGTCGGTGACTAAGTAACCGCTAACATACCTTGAGGCCAAGCCCTGCATACGAGCACAACTAATAAATATGTGGGCAAAATCTTGGCATACGCCCCGTCGATTTTTAATCGCCTCATGAGCTGGGGTATCGATATCAGTACTCTCTTTAGAGTACTCTAAACCTTCATAAATCTCGCGCATTAATTGCTCACAAAGATCTAATATTGGGCGCTCTGGGGTAAAAAGAGATTGAGAAAAATCTTTAAAATTAGGGTGTGGGCGGATGAAAGGGGAGGAAAACACATACTCTACTGCAGGGTCAAAAGTAGATTCAACATGATAGCGAAAATAATCTCGAACTTTTTCCCAGGCAGGACTTGATGCGGTTGCATCTGGAGGGAGAGTTAGTACGGATGTATTGATGACGCTATGAGCAAGAATATCTAATTTCTCGTGGGTGCTTTGGATGGAGAAAAATGCTGAATGGTTCCCAAAAACATCAGTTGTTTCTGACAACCACTCAGGAAGAGGTTCAATAGTTATATTCGCACTGACGACCTGTTGGTTGATCGTTTCTATGGGTTTTAAATGCATGATATGTTGAGCGATATCAACCGCTGGGGCATATTCATATTTTGTTTCATGGATAACTTCTATAAGCATATTAAGTGTGAGTAATGTAGTCAGCTTGGAGCGTATGGCTAAAGTATTTTGCGTTAAGTGTATTGGAAATTGTTACTCCAACATTAAAAAATTGGTCGAGGCAATTTTTTAAGTTTGTTAATTGCCAGTTTGAATCATGGCTGACTAATTGCAAAAGATTAAATTGGTTATAGTCAGGGATAGTTTGTGTGATCAAATCTTTTTGGTCGAATGGTAAATGTGCTAATTTTGATAATCTAGATGAAATAGAGCGGGCAACACGACTTAAAGATCTCGGATTTTCTTTATCAAGAACAAGAAGTTCTATTAATGCCGACAATTCACGGCTTTGTTGATATTGTGACTGGAAGGTGATTTTGCTATCAAAAAGTGATAGTAGACCAAAAAATCCCGACTCGTCCTCTTCAGTGTGATCAAGTACGCCACTTTCAATCGATTGACTCAAAGTAGAACTTAAAAACATGAGGCGCTCAATATTTCTTCCAATACTAAGTAGTTGCCAGCCATCATCACGCGTCATTCTATCTAACTGAGATCCAACAACAGCAGCCATTGTGTTACTCGCTTTGTTTAAAGCATCTAGCGCAAAGGTAGTTGAGTAATTAATATACGAGTTTGTTTGGTTACAGTCATCTTCGAATTGTTGGACACACTTTTCAATGGTTCGCCACTGGTCATTTGACAGTCTTTCGCGAACTTTAGAGGCAGCTAATTTCATAGAGATTAAATTAAAGCCGACGCTATTTGTATGATGATCTTTATTCAATGACGTAATGAGAGTTCTTTCGAAAATTCGGTGACGTGAGTTTGAATTACCAAAGGTAGCTAGGCTTAATGTTCCTTGACCAGGAACTTTTGACGGCACACCATTGGGAATAAGACCATTTTGAGCAGATAATTCTTCAAGCCAATTCCAAAATTGCGGGGAAGTAAACTGATCATTATTCAGGCTATCTAGGCCTAGGCGAGCTAAACGAATCGTATTTTCTGCTCGTTCTGAATACCTTCCAAACCAATATAAATTTTCAGCAGCGCGACTAGTGATTAATTTTTTTCTAGGGCCTGTTTCGGACGCAGAAAAACTAAGGTTACTTGTTGGCGGGAGATAGAGATGTGCATTCTTTTGAACCCACACATCAGCGCTACTTCCACCGAGCTGCATGGAGGAGATATCGCTCTCGAAATTTGCAATTCTAGCCATACCTCCGGGCAGAATATACCAAGATTGTGGCCCACTACTTAGCGCGAAAACCCTGAGCATATAAGACCTTGGGATAATGCCTGAGCTCTGGTTGGCTTTACTATTACCTTGCCAAGTAGGGGTTTGGGCCAGTGGGATGTAGCGTTGAACTGTATGAAGATCTGGGGCACTAATGATTTTTCCAACCCACTCATTAAGTTGCTGTGGGCTTAAGAAATTTCCTAGGGCTGCGCTATAGGATTCATGAAAATGTGAAGTAGGGTAGGTTGACTTAACTACTCCCTTACTGAGTTGCGGCAATGCAGCTTCCATTGCAGCTTGTTCTCCGCACCACCAAGTGTTCATTCCGGGCAACAGTAATTTTTCACCTAGGATCGCTTCAGAGAGTGCTGGCAAAAAACCCAATAATGCCGGAGATTCTAGGATGGCTGATCCAGGGGCATTTGCCATAATGATATTTCCTGCGCGGATCGCTTCTAATAAGCCAGGAATACCTAGCGTTGAATCAGCTTTTAATTCTAGGGGATCAAGATAGTCATCATCCAGTCGTTTAATTAAAACGTCGACTTGTTCTAGTCCCCGGATGGTCCGTAAATAAACTTTTTGATCGCGGATGGTTAAATCATTACCTTCTACTAGGGTGATCCCAAGATATTTAGCAAGATAGGCATGTTCAAAATAAGTCTCGTTATAAGGACCAGGCGTCAAAATTGCAACGTGAGCATCATTCTTAGCAGGGCTTAAAAATTTAAGTGTTTCAATCAGTTCCCGATACGACTGGGTTGTTGATTCAATATTCATGCTGCTAAACGCTGTTGGGAATTGCTGAGAAATAATTGACCTATTCTCGAGTAAATAACCTAATCCAGAAGGCGCTTGAGTTCTTTGTGATAAAACAGACCAGTGACCATCAGGACCTTTTGCTAGATCTAGAGCGATGATGTGTAAATGTTTTCCACCTTGGGGAATCACTCCTTTTAAAGAGCGAATATAACCAGGATGACCATGAACCAAAGCTGGAGGAATAAAGCCACGATGGATAAATGATTGGGAGCCATAAATATCCACCATGATTTTTTCTAAAAGGCTTGCGCGTTGTAGAGCTCCTTTTTCAATTTCTTTCCAATCCTCATTTGTAATAATGACTGGAAATAAGTCGAGTGACCAAGGTCTTTGAGATCCATCAGGATTGGCATAAACATTGTAAGTTACGCCATTGTCGCGAACTTGTTTGGCGATAATTTCTTGCCGAAGATTAAAGTCTAATACCCCATTGGGGCCAATAAATTTAAAAAAATCATTCCAATGACGAGCAAGTGTTGGAGGGTTTCCTAATTGTGATTCTTGCCCCCGTAATTCATCAAAACGACCCAAATGGGCAAATGGAGAAGTAAACGCTAACTGACTCACAATGGAATCAGCTGAGTTTTGAGTATGGTGAAATGTATTGAGTGGTTCTTGCACAATGCTATTTTATATCAGTGTCGCAGGTCCAAAGTGTAGGGGAATTCAATACTACCTTGATGCTCTAGATTGGCTTTAAATTCTGATAAGTGGTCAGTACTCTGGCCTATTGCAAAGAAACGTGACAACCGCCTACTTTCTGCCTCATAAGCATTGACTGGGAATGAGTCATAGCTTCTGCCCCCTGGATGAGTGACGTGGTATTGGCAACTGCCAATCGATTGCTTCATCCATGTGTCAATGATGTGGAACACCAAAGGGGTATGGATACCTATGGTGGGGTGAAGGCTAGAGGGTGGGTTCCATGCCTTAAAGCGAATACCGGCAAATAAGGTCTCTGGGGTGTCGGTGCTCTGAAAGGGGACCACTTTATCATTGCAGGTAACAACATAGCGACTGGAGTTGAGTCCTTTTGCCCTAATTTCAATGCGTTCAATTGAAGAGTCGACATATCTAGCGGTACCTGATCCAGATACTTCTTCGCCTAAAACATGCCAGGGTTCTAGTGCATTTCTAAAACTAAGTTCAATTCCCATAGCCTTATAGGCTCCTATGAGCGGGAAGCGAAATTCAAAATGCGGATCAAACCAACTGTCATCAAAGGCAAATCCTGTTTTTTTCATCTCAGCGAGTACTTGATTAAAATCCATCTTGATAAAACTAGGGAGCATGCATTTGTCATGAAGCGCGGTCCCCCACCGTGTAGCAGGAACATCGTAAGGCTCTTCCCAGAATCTAGCAATAAGGCTTCTTAAAAGGAGTTGTTGCACGCTACTCATATGAGCATGGGGTGGCATTTCAAATGCCCTGAGTTCTAGTAGGCCAAGTCTGCCAGTTGCGCTATCAGGAGAAAAGAGTTTATCTATACAAAATTCACTACGATGAGTATTACCTGTCATATCGATCAGGATATTTCGTAATGTTCTGTCGACGAGCCAAGGCGGCATAGATTTACCATGTTTTTTTCGAGCTGCGTAAATCTCTTTAATGGCAATCTCTAATTCATATAATTGGTCGTTTCTAGCCTCGTCAATGCGAGGTGCCTGACTTGTAGGTCCAATAAACATACCGCTAAATAAATAACTCAAACTTGGGTGGTTGTGCCAATACAAAATCAAGCTTGCTAATAACTCAGGTTTTCTTAAAAAAGGACTATCGTCTACAGTTGCGCCGCCCATCACAAAATGATTGCCGCCGCCGGTTCCAGTGTGTCTACCATCTGTCATAAACTTCTCAGAAGCAAGGCGCGTTTTAAAGCAGG
>Ga0194047_10000998_pt1 | contig 17984 bp, 8 predicted proteins | sample JunL225m_MetaG_2_FD_160070 | JGI IMG/M metagenome (GOLD analysis project Ga0194047, IMG submission 160070) | Anoxic zone freshwater microbial communities from boreal shield lake in IISD Experimental Lakes Area, Ontario, Canada - Jun2016-L221-5m | ecosystem: Environmental > Aquatic > Freshwater >... | reverse complement strand
TGTTGTTGCCGATGTACAAGTTCCATTTTGAACAATTGCATGGAATTTTGTTGTTTGTGTTAATGCAGGTGTAGTTAATGATGTTGTAGTATTTGCAATCGTTGTCCAAGTAGTAAAAGGACTTACTGAACTTTCCCAACTTGTAACCGAACCAGAATTTCCTGTGAGAGATAAAGCGCTTGTACCTCCCGAACAAACAGGGCTAGTTCCTGAAATACTCCCTGCAACTGTTCCTGAAGTAATAGTTACTGTGGTTAATGTTGAAGTTACTGCAGTACAAGATCCACTTTGAACAATTGCATGGAACATGGTTGTTTGAGATAAAGCTCCTGAAGTATAAGTTGTAGATGTATTTGCAATTGTTATCCATGTTGTAAACGGACTTACTGTACTTTCCCAACTTGTAACCGAACCTGTATTTCCACTTAATGTTAAAGTTCCGCTTGTTGCGCCCGAACAAATTGTTGTTCCTCCAGAAATACTTCCACCAACTGATGCAGGATTAACCGTAACAGTTGTAGCTGATGATGTAGCTGATGAACAAGATCCACTTTGAACAATTGCATGGAACATAGTTGTTTGAGCTAATGCACCTGAAGTATAAGATGAAGAAGTACTTGTTATCGAAGTCCATGTTGTGAAAGGACTTACTGAACTTTCCCAGCTTGTAACCGAACCTGTATTTCCACTTAATGTTAAAGTTCCACTAGTTGCTCCAGAACAAATTGTTGTTCCTCCCGAAACACTTCCTCCAACTGATGCAGGATTAACTGTAACAGTTGTAGCTGATGATGTAGCTGATGAACAAGATCCACTTTGAACAATTGCATGAAACATGGTTGTTTGTGTAAGAGCTCCTGAAGTATATGTTGAAGAAGTACTCGAAATTGAAGTCCATGTAGTAAACGGACTTACCGAACTTTCCCAACTTGTAACTGAACCAGTATTTCCACTTAATGTTAATGTACCGCTTGTTGCGCCTGAACAAATTGTTGTTCCTCCTGAAACACTTCCTCCAACTGATGCCGGTGTAACCGTAACAGTAGTTGCTGATGAAGTTGCAGCAGTACATGAACCGTTTTGAACAATTGCATGGAACCTGGTTGTTTGTGCCAATGCTCCCGAAGTATATGTTGAAGAAGTACTTGTTATCGAAGTCCATGTTGTGAAAGGACTTACAGAACTTTCCCAACTTGTAACCGAACCTGTATTTCCACTTAATGTTAAAGTACCACTTGTTGCTCCCGAACAAATTGTTGTTCCTCCAGAAACGCTACCACCAACTGATGCCGGATTAACCGTAACCGTGGTAGCTGATGATGTAGCTGATGAACAAGATCCACTTTGAACAATTGCATGAAACATAGTTGTTTGAGCTAATGCACCTGAAGTATATGTTGAAGCAGTATTTGTAATCGAAGTCCATGTTGTGAAAGGACTAACCGAACTTTCCCAACTTGTAACCGAACCTGTATTTCCACTTAAAGTTAAAGAACCACTAGTTGCTCCAGAACAAATTGTTGTTCCTCCTGAAACGCTTCCACCAACTGATGCTGGATTAACAGTTACAGTAGCAGCAGTAGATGTATCAGCAGCACAGCTTCCATTTTGAACCAATACTCTAAATTGAGTAGTTTGAGTTAAAGCTCCAGATGTATATGATGCTGTAGTATTTGAAATTGTTGACCAAGTTGTGAAAGGTGAAACTGAGCTCATCCAATTAACAACAGATCCTGAACTTCCGGTAAGCATAAGTGTACCACTTGTTGAACCTGAACAAATTGTTGATCCGCCAGCTACCGAGCCACCAACTGAACCTGGATTTACCGTAACAGTAGTTGTTGATGAAGTAGCAGCAGTACACGATCCATTTTGAACGATTGCATGGAATCTGGTTGTTTGTGTTAATGCTCCAGAAGTATATGTTGAAGATGTGCTTGAAATAGTTGTCCATGTTGTAAAAGGACTTACCGAACTTTCCCAACTTGTAACCGAACCAGTATTTCCGCTTAAAGTTAAAGTTCCGCTTGTTGCGCCTGAACAAATTGTTGTTCCTCCTGAAACGCTACCTCCAACTGATGCCGAATTAACGGTAACTGTAGTTGCTGATGAAGTTGCTGCAGTACATGAACCATTTTGAACAATTGCATGGAACATGGTAGTTTGTGTTAATGTTCCAGATGTATAAGTTGATGCAGTATTTGAAATCGAAGTCCATGTTGTAAACGGACTTACTGAACTTTCCCAACTTGTTATTGATCCTGTATTTCCACTTAAAGTTAAAGTCCCGCTTGAAGAACCAGTACAAATTGTTGTACCTCCTGAAACGCTTCCTCCAACTGAACCTGAGCTAACAGTCATCGTTATTGTATTTGATGTTGCATTTGGAGTTACAGCACAAGTGATGCTTGAAACAATACTACATGTAATTTGATCACCATTTATAAGGGTGTTGTCATTATAAGTTGAACTGCTTGTTCCCACATTTGATCCGTTTTTCTTCCATTGATATGTTGGAGTAGATCCACCATCTATTGGGGTTGCTGTAAATGTAACAGATGTTCCTGAACAAATTACAGTATCGGTTGCAGCTACAGAAACTGAAACTGAATAAGAAGTAAATTCACCGAGTTGGATATCTCCAGTTGAAGTTAACCCTGATAAAGTTGAAGAAGTTGTAGTTGCTGTTGCTAACAAATTTCCACTCCAAGCCGACCCATTGTAAAATTGTGATTTAATATTCGATAAATTTATTCCTGAAGCAGGGTCTGAAGAATTGTAATTTAAAACAGCATTATAATTTACTGGAGCCACTCCAGCATTTGTGATTGACCAGAATCTTGCAATTGATTTCCCTGAATTAATACAAGATGATGATATTAAAGAGTGGTTGCCTGTAGTTTGAGAAACAGTAATATCTCCTGCAGTTGTTACTGATGGAAAAGTTAATGTAACAGGAAGGTAATTAACAGCAGTTCCAATATCAAAAGTCTTGGCAATTGACGTTCCTAGAGCAAAATTTCTTGATAAGTTTCCTATAACATATCCGGTAGTTCTTGTTAATGCTCCTGTTGAATTGATTTTTATAATATTGTTTCCTGTAGTTATTTTATTAGCAAGAATTGATAGCGTTCCGGAAACACCAAATGTAACCCCTGACGAAGCAAGTGTTAAACCACTATTATTATCAACAGTAAGAGAGGTGAAAGCACCTGTTGGCGTAGTAGTAGAGTTTCTGAATACACCCGAACCACTAATTGTTTGCGCGTTTGTAATCACGTACCCTATTCCACCTAATGTAAATGTTTGAGAAGTAGAAAGTGTTCCATTGTTAATGATATTTCCACCGATTGCTAGTTGGCAGGCAGTGGTATGTCTGAATTCGGAACCGGAATTTATTGTTAAATTACCTTCTATATGTGTTCCGAAAGATCCGGCAGAATATGAAGTTGAAACCCATCTTCCTGTAGTATTTCCTCCATTAACGATTACATTCTGAATAGGAACAACTCCAGTTCTTTTTGTATCTATAGAAAATCCATTTGTATTACCAGCAGTGGTACTTACACCATCTCCAAATTGGAAAGTATGAGTTCCCGAAAAGGCGCTAGTTGAAGCGAGTGCTATAGTGCGTACCGCATTTGTTGTGCTGGTAGCAAATGAGCTATGAGGTGGGTCAACAATTAAGATTGTACCTCCTGAACAATTTAAATTATTTGTACTAAAATTACACAGATGCGTTCCTTGTGGAACACTGGTTGCCGCTGTACCCGAATTTCCATCTATGGTAAGAGTTCCAGAAGATTGTGTAAAACTGGCACCTGAAGCCACATTGAAATTACCATTGATTGTAATGTTTCCGCCTGTGATAGATAAAGCTCCTGCAACATTTAATGTGTTATTGCCTCCACCTGCAGGGCCAATTAACATTGATCCTGAGCTTGCGTTTACTGCACCTCCAGACAAAATCGATAATCCTGTTCCTGTGCCACCGATAATATTAACAGTAGCACCACCTAACCCAAGAGTTCCTGTAACTAAAGCAGCCATATTAACATTTAAAGTTCCGGTGTTTGCAGTTAAAGTTCCTCCCGAAGTGATATTTACATTCTGGCAACTATTTGTGCCTGATGATAAAGTTACAGTATAAGGCGAAGGAATTAGTACATCATTTGTTGATGTTGGAACAGCACCTGCATCCCATGTAGAAGAATTGTTCCAATTACCATTTGTAATTGCTGTAAACATTGGTGAAAGAGGGTTAATCGCAGAATCAGATCCGAAAAATAATGTATCGGAAACAGGGATTTGTGATTGAATAAAATCTCTGTTAATTAAAGGAATTGTATTTGTTCCTGTTCCTGCTGAAGCTGTTCCTGCTTCTATAGAATTTATTTTGGTCATCATCAAATTTGCCACATTTGTAATTGCCCCTAAACCCTGTCCAGTAATTCTAAGAGAAAGTGTATTTGTTCCAATATTAATACCGGTAACACCAATTTGCCAGTTACTATTTGATCTTCTGTTAATATTTGTTGAACCATCAGTAAAGGCAGGAGTTATATTTGTGAAGCCGTTGATGTTATTCATAAGAATTGAAATCTTACCACCGGTTGTAAAATTAGCTGAACTATTTATCAAGACACTTCTTTCATTTGCTCCTGAAATAATTGGGAAACCTGAAGCATATCCATATAAAGGTTGAGTGCCATTTGCATACCATCTTGAAAATGTTCCTCCATTAAATGATACCATTCCTGTTGTTCTATTTAAAGTCCCGGCATTAGCAGCACTTGTTCCAATAGTGAGGTTATTTGCTCCCATCGAAAGATTTCCGCCATTTAAATTTAGGGTAGTAGTTGTAATAGCTCTGTTTGAAATCAAACCGTCAGCATCTGAAATTGTAATACTTGAAAGTGTTTGTGCGCCAACACTCATTTCATTAAATGAACCGGTAGTTAGTACTGAAGATGTTGGAGCGTACAAATAGATAGCATTTCCGAAAGTAGTATTAAATGTGGGTAAAGAAGTAAATGATCCTGTAGTTGTAAATTCATCTATACCACCAATTTGTACTGTTGGTGCTTTTGTTGCAGTTCCAATCGTTAAATTCGATCCAGGTGTAATACTGCCTTGTATTAAATTAACTCTTGGAATACTCCATGACGTTGAATTACTAAATACCACTCCACTTCCAGTATTGTTAAAATTTAATATATTACCGTTTACTATATTTCCAGCACCGAATACTAATTGAGCTCCGGAAATTCCATCTAATGAAATTGTTCCAATTTGCTGAACTCCACCAGGCTCTGTACCGGCAATTGTACCATTGTTTTTAAAATTGCCGAAACATTGCATGGTATAACCCGTTGTTGCGCTTCCGTTAAACAAATAACCACCAGACTTAATTTCTAAAGAATTATCAACCCTTAAATTAGCTAATAATCTTACCATTCTAGTATTTGATGCGCTGATATTATTATTGATAACAACGTTAAATAAATCTACAGTACAATTAATCCCAAATCCAGAAGTGTTTGAAAAAACGCCTCCCGTTTTAACTGAAACCCCGTCACCAATTTGTAGGGTTCCACCAGTAATAGTTCCTCCCGAAATTAAAACAGCACTCCCCCCTGCAACTGAATGTGGATTGACAATAGTTATTATTCCACCACTCCAAATAAAAGTTGTACCACTAGTTAGATTTAATGTTGCTGTTCCAACAGCGAGATTACCAGCTCCCTGTGGGTCAAGATTAAGATTACCACCAGTCATGTTTATTCCACCTGTTCCTGAAATAGTATATATTCCACCGTAGCATGTTAATGTTCCGGCATTCATTCTTAACAAACCATAGCAATAAAATGAATAAGTACCACTACCTATGGTTACTGTTCCATTATCAATTCTAAGTTCAGATCCTGTTAGAAAATATACATACCCACCTGCTGTTGCAGTAGTATTAATAACAGCACCTGCATTATTAACCCAAAGCCTTGCTGTTCCTGTACAGGCTGAGTTAAATGAACCACCATAGTATGGAGTAAGTGTAGAAGCACTTGATAAACGGAAGGTTCCATTTGTAAGGGTTAGTCTTTGTCCTGTGGCAGGTGCCGCCATTGTTATCACACCAGTAACATCAAGCATGGTTGCTGAACTTAATCCTTTATTTACAATAAGTGAGGCAAAGTCAAATGTTGAACCAGTGCCGCTGATAGTTGCATTTTGGTTACCAAAAAAAGTAACTGTAACATTTGCAGAAGTGTTCATGTCAAATGTTCCATTATTGGTAAGATTTCCAGCTGTTGTTGAAGAAGCATTTCCTCCAATTGCTAATGTATGAGTTGTTAATGAACTAGTACCAGCATCAAAAACTCCACCACTATAAACAGTAACATCTGCAGTGACAACAAGAGCACCTAGAGTGGATCCGTAATTTAATGTTCCAGCTACTTCTAGGCTAAAACATGCTGCGGTATTAGTATTTATAACAACGGTATTTCCGGAATTAATCATTACACTGTCTGAAGATGAAGGGACAGTACCAGATGACCAAATTGAAGCAGTATTCCAATTTCCGCTGGTAATAGAATATACTTTTGCAGGAGTTAATGTTACTGCATCTCCATCCAAACTATTACTTATAGATTCCCTTATCGCATATAGCCTCCAAAAGACGTCAGTTGATGCTGGTAAACCTGATTGTGTTGACCAAGTAGTAGTTGAGGGGAAGGTCGATAAATAAGTGTAAGTAACACCTGAATCTAAAGATTTATATAAAGCATAACCTGTAGCATTACTTGAAGCTGTCCAGTTTAAAGTCATACTCGAACCGGTGATAGCAGTAAATATTAAATTTGTAGGGTCGTTTGGAGGATTTGGAATCCATCTGAAACAGCGTCTTGAGCCATTTACAAAGCTATTAAGTTGTGATATTAATCCATTTGAGGTAAATGACGCAGTTGAATTTGCTGAAGAAGAGCTTGTTCGTGAATTAATATTAACACTTTGGTATACAGTAGTAGTAAACTGAAACCCTACATTAAAATTCAGTGGAGAACTTGAAGAAGCTCCAGCAGCTATTCTCATTGGGCCATATACATATTCAATTTCACCTGTTTGTTCGTATAATCTCACTTGAAAAGTGGAAGTATCTGCAGAAACAGATGAATTCATCACCATATTTAAAAATTCAATTACACAAACCCTTGAAGGAGCTGAACCAATTGTTTTCGAGTGAATAACTCCATTTACAGCTGTAGCCATATTTGTTGCTCCAACTGAAAGAAATGGAGCAAGTCTAACGCCAGTGTATTGAAGCCAATTATAAAAAGGATAAGCAGTTGGAAGGCCAACCCATCCATTTGACGAAACATTAAACTGTGTTTGACGAGTTCCATTTACCCAAAAATCAAAACCAATATTGGTTGCAGTTGAATAAGTGTTTACATTACTTCCTCCTAGTAAAATTGTGAGGCCGGTAGTCATGTCAACATCGTCAACTAAACTTCCGTGGGTACGTGAAAGCGATGAAACTGTGTCGGAACCAAATGCATAATTGCTTATACTCTGGCTAAATAAGTTTGCCGATAAAAATAAGCAGAACGTGATGACTAAGGTGGATAGTATTTTCATATATTTTATGATTGTCGCACTATTAAAATTGGCAGGGAAAATAGGCTTTTATTCGTATATTTAAAACATTAATCTCTTAATATTTTCTTAATTGGAATTGATATCCTGAAGTGGGATTACAAGAAATTCATCGTTCAGTTTAGTAAAAAAAGAGTTATTTCGAACCATGAAATTTTTTAAAACAACTTTTTTATTGATCATTTTTTTGTCTCAAATAAGCATAAAACTTTTTGCTTTTACGGATAACAGAAGCGATTCACTGCATATTTTAAACTACGACATTTCTCTTGGAATAAGAAATCTTTCATCGGATTCAATTTATGGTGAAACTAAAATCACTTTCATTCCTAAAGTAAATTCCATTCAATTTATCCGACTTGATTTTTTGAAATTAAATATTTCAGCTATTTCAATTAGTGGTGTTCCCCAGTCGTTTTCTAGAAATGATTCCAATATATTCATTTCATTAAATCAGCTAAAAAACATTGGTGATACTTTTATTTTAAGAATAATTTACAATGGCCATCCTCAAACGGATTCAAAATGGGGAGGATTTTATTTTAGTGGTACTTATGCTTACAATATGGGAGTTGGTTTTGTAGCCGATCCTCATAGTTTTGGAAGATGTTGGTTTCCTTGTTTTGATAATTTTATTGAACGATCAACTTATGATTTTCATATCACAACTGATAGCGGATATAAAGCTGTTTGTGGTGGCCTATTGCTGTCATCTATCGTTAATATCGACAATAGCATTGTTTGGCATTGGAGAATAGCTACACCAATTCCAACATATTTAGCTTCTGTTTCGGTGAGCAATTATGAGTTTATAAATTCTGTGTACCCGAGCGTAATTCAAAATAAAAATATTCCAATCATCATTGCAGCTCATGCAATTGATACTCAAAATGTAAAAAACTCTTTTAGTAATTTACCCCAAACTTTAGGTGTATTTGAGAATAAATTCGGACCTTACAAATTTGAAAGGGTTGGATATAATATTGTTCCTTTTTCAGGTGGAGCAATGGAACATGCTTGCAATATCACTTACCCTCATTTTGCAGTTGATGGGAGCAAAAATTACGAAAACTTATATGCTCACGAACTTTCTCATCATTGGTGGGGAGATTTGGCTACATGCAAAACTGAAGGTGATATGTGGTTAAATGAAGGTTGGGCAGTGTATTCCGAAAAACTTTTTTTTGAAAATATTTATGGCAAACAAGCATACATGGATGCAGTAAAAAGCAATCACCTAAATGTATTAAGATATGCGCATATTATTGATGGCGATTTCAGAGCAGTTGCCGGAATACCACATCAATACACGTATGGCGAACATGTGTATCATAAAGGTGGGGATGTAATTCATACATTGAGAAGTTATATGGGTGACTCTTCTTTTTTCGCTGCTTGTCATTCACATTTAAATAATTTTACTTTCAAAGATGTAACTACAAACGATAGAAAAATAAGCTTTCAAAATGCAACTACTGCTGATCTGAATTCGTTTTTTAACGACTGGATATTGAATAAGGGTTTTTGCGATTTCAGAATTCGTTCTATAGAAACCGATTCAAATTATCATACTACCGTTGTTATTCAGCAAGACCTTCGTGCTGCCAATGGATACTATACTAATGTTCCGCTATCGGTTTCTTTTTATGATAAAAAATGGAGTAAGGTTACTAAAAGTTTCTTGATGAGTGGTTCAAGTAAAACATTGTTGTTTGATTTAGGCTTCACTCCTGTTTTAGCAATTATTGACATCGATGAAGCAATTAGTTTTGCAAGATCAAAATCAACTGCAGTAATAAAGGCAAATGGATTCATACAATTTCCTGATGCATTGATTAGCTTGATGGTTACTTCAATTACTGACTCTGCCTTAATCAATATTGAACATCATTGGACAAGTCCGGATAGAGGAATGTGCAAGATTCCGGGGCTTTATTTATCCAACTATCGTTATTGGAAAGTTGATGGAATTTGGCCAGTAAATTTTAAAACAACAGCTTATTTTTATTATGATGGAACAACACCTGCTGATTTTAATGGCGGCTATTTAGATCATACTTTAATTAGAAATACTGAAGATAGTTTGTTTTTGGTTTGGAGGCTTAATGGTGAAAGTTATTGGCAAATTGTGCCGGATAGCATAGCAGGAAAGCAGATTGGGAATAGTGCTTTTGATAAAACCGGTAGATTTTTATTAAAGGATTTAAAAAAAGGTGAATATGCTTTTGCCATGTATAATAAAGCATTGGCAGGAATCAAGAGTACGAAAAAAGATGAAGATCAACTTCAAATGAACATTTATCCTAATCCTTCAAAAGAACTTTTAAAAATTGAAATAAATTTTTCTCATCAGGATGGAATAATAAATATTATAAACATGCAGGGTAAAATAGTTTCGCAAACTACATGTTCTTCTATGCTTAATACAATTGAAATTGACCTGTCCTCAATTCAAAAAGGACTGTATTTTATTCAGTTTTATGATGGGAAAAACAATCTGACAAAAAAAATCAGCATTCAATAATTTTTTCTACACCTAACATATATCCTTTTGCAAAGTCGTGGGCTTTTATACATTTGCCGCAATTAAAAAAAACAAAGAAATAAAATGAAAAACATAACAGTAATTGGATCAGGTACAATGGGGAATGGTATTGCACACGTTTTTGCACAAAACGGATACAGTGTATCATTAGTTGATGTGAGTGAGAGCGCTTTGCAAAAAGCATTAGCTACAATTGTAAAAAACATCGACAGACAAGTTACCAAAGGTTTAATAAAAGAAGAGGATAAAATCAACACACTTGGGAATATCAAAACATTCACTTCACTGAAAGAAGGCGTTGCAAATGCCGACCTTGCAATAGAAGCTGCTACTGAAAACATGACCATCAAACTTGATATTTTCCGTCAGTTAGATGAGTTAGCCCCTTCAGCTTGTATTTTGGCCAGCAATACTTCATCAATTTCAATTACCAAAATTGCCTCAGTAACTAAAAGACAAGATCAAGTAATTGGAATGCACTTCATGAATCCTGTTCCAATGATGAAGCTTGTTGAAATTATTAATGGTTATAAAACCTCTCGTGAAGTTATTGAAAAAGTTACTTCACTTGCAAAAGCAATTGGTAAAATACCTGCTGAATCAAATGATTACCCTGGTTTTATAGCTAATCGCATATTAATGCCTATGATCAACGAAGCGATTATTGCTTTATACGAAGGTGTTGGTGATGTAGAACAAATTGATACAGTAATGAAATTAGGAATGGCTCATCCAATGGGACCTCTTCAATTAGCTGATTTTATTGGCCTTGACGTATGTCTTGCAATTATGAATGTATTATATGATGGTTTTGGAAATACCAAATACGCACCTTCGCCATTGCTTGTTAATATGGTTACTTCAGGTAATTTGGGAGCAAAATCAGGTGAAGGATTTTATAAATATACTGCCGGAAGTAAAGAATTGGTTGTATCAGAACAATTTTCAAAGTTACCTTCTGGACGACCAGCAACAGTTTAGTTTAAATTTGCTGATAGTTTATCGATTAGTGTTTAATAGATATAACTATTTCCTAGTTTGATCATATTTTAGAAAAGCGAGCCTTATGGTTCGCTTTTTTTATGACAAGTTTACATAGAGCTATTTTTTAATGAAAGGATATTGAAAGCCATTACCACAAAATGTAAGTATTTTATTCACTGCTTATGAGTGAATTATAATATCATATATTATCTGTTTATTTAGATTCTAATTGTGTTTTAATGTTTTCTAATTGAGGATAAATACCTTTTAATTTTAGTGTTGAGGCATCTAATATTTCTCTCATTTCTTCCAGATGTTTGATCTCATCGATCAATATTTTATGATAGCTTTTAATGGTTGATACCACATTTTCTTGCTCAGTTAACTCTGTTTGTATCTTAGTAAGACTGCTGTAAATAGCAGAGTATTCCGTCTTTTCAGGAAGTGTTCTGTATGTTTCACCTTTACCATTAAGTAACCAGTCGGGACTTATATTTTCAAATCTTAAAATAATCTTTTGAATGATGTCTAGTCCGGGTTTGTTTCTGCCTGATGTGATATGAGTTATTAGTGGAAGCGAAACATCCAGATCTTTTGCAAAAGTTGATTTGTTAAGCCCAAGCATTGTCATTACTTCGATGATACGTTTATTCAATTCGTCCATAACTATTTGATTATTAATTAGTACTAATATTTTATTAACAATTGTTTTGTCACGAATTTACATTTGTTTTGTTTAATTACAATTGTTAATAGTGGTATAAACAGATGTAAACTAAATGCAGATTTCCCTATTAAATGTTTTGGTTAATGTATATATCATATATGCTTAATAATTAATTACTTATGTATTATTATTTACTATCTTTAATAGTGTAATTTCTTTTCATAATACCAAACAACAGAAATGTAAAGCGCTTTCACACTGCCAAACTAGCAGTTATGGTTTATGGTGTTTGATGGGAATTTAAATTCATCCTCTCCTCTATTTATTCCATTCTCAGATTATAGAATTTTGAGAAATAACCCCAAAATTGATAAAGCGCTTATACGGAAATGAAAAATACTTCTCAGGTTTTAAGCTATTGGTTCCTATCATGAATAAACATTCTAAATTATCAGGTAATATTTATCATCATGATTTTTTCAATTCAATAATTTACTTTTGACGAATGGTAAAACCCATTTTTGTAGTCATTGATCAAATTTTCAAAAGTATATCTTTTGCATTTGATGCATTGCGCATTAATAAAGTCCGCACCTTCCTTTCTACACTTGGAATTACCATTGGAATATTTTGCATTATCATGGTATTAACGATGGTTGAGTCGCTACAAAAGAATGTAGAGTCGAGCGTTGAATCACTTGGAAAAGATGTAATATTTATTGATAAATGGCCATGGGATTTTAGCGGAGACTATAAATGGTGGAAATATATGAATAGGCCAAATCCACGACTTTCGGAATTACGAAATGTAAAAGAAAAGGTTGGTCTTTCAGATGCTAGTGCAATGGTCGTTACTCTTGGAGGCTCAACTGTAAAATATGGAAGTAATTCGGCTGAAGGAGTTAATATCTTAGGTGTTTCATTCGAATATGATAAGGTAAGAAATTTTGATTTTTATGCAGGAAGATATTTCACAGATGGAGAGTCGAAGAATGGTGCAATGGTTTGTATCGTAGGATTTTCAATTGCTGAAAGTCTTTTCCCAAATTTAAATCCCTTGGATAAAGAAGTGATTTTAAGAGGACGAAAATTCAGAATTATTGGTGTTACTCAAAAGGAAGGAGAAAGTTTGCTCGGAAATAGTTTAGATAATAACATGATCATTCCTGTGCAAACTGTAGCTAATTATGTTCGCATCAATTCCGACAGGGCAAATGCTCAGATACAAGTTAAGGCATCAAACGGAATCCCTCTTGAAATGATGGAAGATGAAGTACGAGGTGTAATGCGATCAGAAAGAAAACTTAAACCCGGACAGGAACAAAATTTTGCACTAAATAAAACCACATTGATATCAGAACCTCTGAAAGCTGTATTTGGTGTTATCACTTTCGCAGGATGGATAATTGGTGGATTTGCAATGCTTGTTGGTGGATTTGGTATTGCAAATATCATGTTTGTTTCTGTTAAAGAAAGAACCAATCAAATAGGCATTCAAAAAGCACTTGGGGCAAAAAAATATTTTATTCTAATTGAATTTTTAGTAGAAGCAATTATCCTTTGCTTAGTTGGAGGAGCAATAGGTATTGGTATGGTTTGGGGAATAAGTTATGTAGTAACTAATTCTATTGATTTCAATATTTCTCTAAGTCTTAAAAATATTATCACGGGGCTTTCTGTTTCTGTAATTATTGGTGTGGTATCTGGATTTATTCCTGCATGGACAGCATCAAGATTAGATCCCGTAAGCGCAATTAGAGCAAAATAAATTTTCATCATTGCATAACTTTTATCCATATTATTTGTTCATATCATTGTAGAAATAATATTTAAGAATACCATTTCATAAAATTAAATTCGCTAAAAATTTAACAACAAAAAAAATGTCAACTGAAAACCAAACTGAACACATAGAATGCCTGATTATTGGCAGCGGACCTGCAGGATATACTGCTGCAATTTATGCTTCTCGTGCTGATATGAAACCTGTTATGTACACAGGAATTCAACCTGGTGGTCAACTTACCATCACTACAGAAGTAGAAAATTACCCTGGTTTTCCTGATGGAATAATGGGACCTGAAATGATGGAATTGTTTAAAAAACAAGCTGAACGTTTGGGTACGGATGTACGTTTTGGAATGGTTACCAGTGTTGATTTTACAGGTAAACCACCCTACAAAGTTATTGTTGACGAAAACAAAGAAATCATTGCTGAAACAATTATCGTTTCAACCGGAGCATCTGCAAAATGGTTAGGTATTCCTTCTGAAGAAAAATTAAATGGAAGAGGTGTTTCAGCCTGTGCTGTTTGTGATGGTTTTTTCTTTAAAGGAAAAGATGTTGCAATTGTTGGTGCCGGTGATACTGCATGTGAAGAGGCTAGTTATCTTTCAAAAATTTGCAGCAAAGTTTATATGATTGTTAGACGTGATCAATTTCGCGCATCAAAAGCAATGCAAAATCGTGTTGCCTCCACTCCTAATATTGAAATTCTTTTTAATTCAGAAACAGACGAAATACTTGGTGAAAATAGTGTAACCGGTGTAAGAGTTTTAAATAATAAAACCAACGAAAAAAAAGAAATTGCCGTTAATGGTTTTTTCGTAGCAATTGGACACCATCCCAATACTGATATATTTAAGCCTTATTTAAAAATGGACGAAGTGGGTTATTTAATTACTGAGCCAGATTCATCACGTACAAATATTGAAGGTGTTTTTGCATGCGGAGATGCTCAAGATAAAGTCTATCGTCAAGCTGTAACTGCTGCAGGTACAGGTTGTATGGCTGCTTTAGATGCTGAACGTTATTTGTCAGAAAAAAAGGCACTATAAATCCACGATAATTTTAAAAGGTAACTCCTATACACTCTTACTTCTTTGTTTTATTAAAGCTATTTCTTGAGCCATTTCTTTGATTTGCTTTTGCTGTTTTGAATTGATAACAGACAGATGTACTAAGAAAATAATGATTGCAAAAGTTGCTGCCAGAAATATGATTGACGGAGCATAAAAAACTCCCAGAACACGAGCGACAATTTCGAGACCGTTACGCCATAATGCAAAAAGCAAAAGGAACAACGTGCAAACCATCCATATGATCGCATACTCTTCGCGAAGTTTTCCTTTTACTATTAATCGGCTGATAAAAAACATGAACAGTAAGCTTCCGGCAATGCTGATAAGCTGAATTTTAAAAGGGAAAATTTCCATACTGAAATATTATTTTTTGAAATAGGTGAAACAAATCGAAAGTGAAACTTTGATCATATAATAAATTGGAGAAAAGCCACCAATAGTTGATTGACCGCCTTGACGTTCTTTCATTTCCACTTGAACTTCCTTGATGTGTAAATTGTTTTTTGCGAAGATCACAATGGCAACAGGCTCCGGGTAATCATCAGGATATTGATGAGCAATGATTGTTAGCGTTTTTTTATTAACAGCTCTAAACCCAGAAGTGCTGTCTGTGATAATATGTCCCGTAATATTTTTTAAAAGCATCTTAAAAAAAACAATCCCAGTTCTTCTCCAAAAGGAAGATTGGAAACCTTCTCCGGTAATAAATCTTGAGCCAATGATGATATCAGCTTCGTTATTTATTAGAGGTAATATTAGTTTCTCGATCTCTTCAGCAGGATGTTGTCCGTCACCATCCATTTGAATTGCAGCATCAAAATTATTTTCATCGGCATATTTAAAACCTGTTTGCACAGCACCTCCAATACCAAGATTTACTGGAAGATCGAGCAATACACAGTTTTCGTTTGAAGCAATACTTGAAGAGCGATCAGTTGATTTATCATTTACAACAATTGGAGTTAATTGATACAACGATGAATGATTAACAGCATGAACTGAACGGATCACATCAGAGATATTTTTCTCTTCATTATAACAAGGTATGATTACAGCAACTTTATACATAATTTTATTGACCACGTTTTGAATAATCCGGAGGGTCAAGTAAAGGTTTTATTTCCAATTTATCTTGATCGCTCATGTGCACTTTAAAAATACCCCACCAAAAAGCTTCTTTTGTCATGCTATCCCAGTGAATAACTGTTGCCATATATCGATAGGTTTGATAAAGGTTATAGAATATAAAAAAAGACATTACTCCTATCAAAAGTTTCTTTCTTTTTTTTTCTAAAACATAACTATAAAATGCTGCCATGGGAAAAGCTAAAAATGCATATAGTTGTATGAGTGCCCTCATTCCGAAACATCCTCCCCACCACCATGCCCACCAAGCACTTATCAAATAAAATGTGATCAGAAAAACAATCAATATTCCCCAAAACAGGTCTGGACATTTTTTCTTAAAAATAAAAAATCCTGCTAAAGAAAAGATCATTATTGGAGTATAAATCAGCCATCCTTTTCTAAATCCTAACAGCACATTATAAAACTGTGGATTTGAAAAATAAAAACCTTCATTTCCATAAGAATAAAACAAAAATTGATCGGTATATATTTTCCAATAAATCATTTGAGGAATCCAGGGGAGCAGGAAAAAAAAAGCAGCTATTAGTAAGTGTAATTTCTTATTCCATAAAAAAATGGTACGTTCTTTTATATCTTTAAAAGTCCTAATCCCATAAAGAAGCGGAACAAATGCAATCACTATTTCAGTAGGCCTAATAAGCACCGATAAACCAAATGCAAGGCTTAGGAGAATTAAATATTTCAGTTTAAATGTATCATACCATCTGAGCGTGAAATACAGAAAGAATACAAACAGCGTAAACAAATATGCATGGGCAAGTGTGTTCCATCCTAGAGTATAGTAAAACAAATTTGTTCCAAAATAAATTGAGGCTATAGTTAAGGTGGAAACTTCTTCGGTAAAATACCTGATCAATATTTTTCTGAGATAAAATAATCCTAAAAAAACAATGAGAATGATGCTGTAATAAATACCAAAAGCATAAGGTGCCGAATAGCCATCGGCAACTTTATTTGTAGTTAAGGCAACAAGATGTGCGATGCCAAAAAACGGTGCCATCAGATAGGCCAGCCCCATCGAAACTTTTGGAACTAATGCCCCGTTTGGCGCTTTGGCTAGCCAATATTGATGCTGAAAAGAGAAACTCAGATCGTGGTAAATAAATGTTGCCACAACATAACTGTAATACTGGTCGGCATCAGAAACAAAAGGTGTACGGTTATCAGATCTCCAATCTCTCCATACATTGTAAGTTGCAAAATTAAAGATGAAAATAAATAGCAGCAGTTTTTTTCCTGAAGTAGGGAAATGGGTATTCATAAAAACTGAAATATTTTTCATCAATAATTATTATTTTATATAATCCAAAATCAAATATGAATATAAAATTTATAGTTCCGTCAAACTTTTATACCCAAACTATTTACATCATTTTTTTACAAAAATAACATACCTTTTAACATCGCCTCCATCGTTTGTAATTTGAAAAACAGTATCTGCTTTCAGGTAATCTCTTAGGGTTTGTTCACTAACATGTTCCTCCACAACAGCACTCCAATTATCCCAAATAGCCACTTCGTTTTGCTTAAGAATATAATCAGGTTTTAAGTGTTTGAACTCTGCGTAAAGGCTACGATTAATCGGGTCAATATTCATATAAAAAGGAAAATCAACTACTGATGAATATATTTTGCAAGAAGGATATTTTGTTTGCAGATAAGGAATAATCTGTTCCTTGATCATTAATTGTCCGTTGTTGTATCCAAAATCATTTTTAAAATTAAACGATGCAGGGTTTTTTAAAAAAGGGAAAATTAAAACAGCAGAAACTAGAAATACGAATACAATTTTTCTTGTCAATTCATTTTTGAATAATTGAGTTATTACATTTAATCCTTCAATAGAAATGATTGCCATAAGCGGCATAACACCAACAAATACACGACTTAAGCCCAATGAATTAAAAATACCTAAAGCCCAAAATGCACTATGAGCAAAAAAGAAACCGATAAAAACTCCATATAATAAAATGAGCTTTTCGATAAAATATTGTTCCTGATAATTCTTTTTTATTGAAACAATAAATCCAATTCCACCTAAAGCTAAAAGTGAATATAAAATTGGCCCAATCATAAATTCCAGTTGAATAATAAAATGCTCCCAGGTTCCCGAACCATAATT
>Ga0194047_10000997_pt1 | contig 18006 bp, 12 predicted proteins | sample JunL225m_MetaG_2_FD_160070 | JGI IMG/M metagenome (GOLD analysis project Ga0194047, IMG submission 160070) | Anoxic zone freshwater microbial communities from boreal shield lake in IISD Experimental Lakes Area, Ontario, Canada - Jun2016-L221-5m | ecosystem: Environmental > Aquatic > Freshwater... | reverse complement strand
CACCTATACGGATGCATCTGGTCAATCAAGAACGGTTAAAACGCTCGAAGAAGAGACCTATCCTCATTACTACAATAAAACCGTAGGTGAACCAGAAGGCTTGGTTCTTCAGGCTGAAAGCATTGATCTTGATTTTCCAAAGGCGACAATCAAAGGGCAGCATCTGACTTTTCAGGAGAATCAGCGTGGAGTTTCTTATGATACCCTCTTTGGTCACTACCTGAGCGGGGCAGGCAGAATAGTTGTCACCGATCCTTATATCCGGCTTTTCTATCAGGTTCGAAATTTCATGGAGTTCCTTGAAACAGTACTGAAGTTTAAACCTATTGAGGATGAGGTCTCGGTTCATTTAATCACAACAGAAGACGATTTCAAGGGTGAACAGCAGAAAGAAAACTTCGAAAAAATCAAGGAGTCCTGCGACACAGCTGGTATTGCTTTTACCTGGGAGTTTGATAAAACCGGCACGATTCACGCACGCCATATCGAGACTGACAATGGATGGAAAATCCTGCTTGATCGCGGACTGGATATTTTTCAGCACTATGAAATGAACGATGCGTTCACGTTTAATAATCGCCTTCAGCAGTTCCGCCCATGCAAAGCGTTTGATGTGACCTATTTGAAAGACAACAACACATGATGGCACTCAAGTTCAAAGCCCCGCCATATCAAACCAGCCCTGCCGAGCCCCAGCGTTCCCTGATGCCCTTATTCATTTAATAGCTGAAAATATCCTCAAGGGTCAGCTCTTTCACAGTTCCGTATTTCCTTAAAGTCTCCATGTCAAGATGTTCTGTTTTGCCAAGCACCAGCATGACATGTTTTTTATTGACAAAATGCTCTTTGTGGAATTTTTTAATATCGCTCAGGCTGATGGTCGCGGCATCACGATAAATATCCTTTCTGATATCATACGGGTGACCGAGTCTCACAGCTTCTTCATAATTGAAAAGAACCTCGGTTCTGGTCAGCCGTTCGGTGGATATTTTTTGCAGAATCCCGTTTTTCGCAGAAGCAAACAGCTCGGGCGACTCTGGCAGTTCATTCATCAGGGTGCTTATTCCATCAAGAGCTTCAGGCAGCTTGTCGGCTTGCGTGCCGATATAACTCACAATATAGTTGTGCTCATTGATCTGTTTTGGCGTTTTGTAGACCGAAAATACGGAATAAGCCAAGGCTTTGGCCTCCCTCAACTCCTGGAACACAACTGACGACATCCCTCCACCGTAATATTCGTTGAAAAGGTTGACTAACGGTGCCCTGGAATAATCGTATACCTCATCTTTTGTCAACAGCAGAACCTCAGCCTGGGTCATATCGTAATCAACCACATAGACAAGATTATCATGCTGATCAAGCTCTTTGTAAGGGGTTGATGTCGGTACCGCTCTGAAGGATTCGGGATACTGTCGGACCGAGTGCAGTTCACCGAGGATCATACTGGAAGGGTCTGGTCCGTAATAAAGCACCCGATGGCGGTAGTGCAACAGATCTTGAATCTCTGCCAGCAGCTCTTGAGAGCTTATTTTTTCAAGTTCCTCATTGCTGAGAACATTGGTGAATGGTGAAACCGGACCGTACTTGCCGTAATTGGCCATCGCTTCCAAAAGTATCTTCTTTTTGGAAAGTTTGTCATCGGCTCGCTCTTTTATTATTCCGGCTTTTAGTTTTTCAAGCGCAACTTCATCCGGTCGAGTGTCAACAAGAAGATTTTCAAGCAGTCGAATCGCTGAAGGGAAGTTTTTTTCAAGTCCCGAAAGCTTCAGGTAGACGTATTGATCCGAGGTGAATGCCGAAAAGCTTGCACCGATTTTATACAGTTCCTTGTTGAATTCTGCCGGGCTGAGGCTTGATGTCCCGAGATAGGAGAGATAGTCAAGTGCAAGCTCTATGTTTTTACTGACATTTTTTCCGATATCAAAGACGTAATAAAGGGAGAAAAGCTCGTTTTCGTGATTATGCAGGTAGTGCAGTCTGATACTCGGATTGATATCAAAAAACTCGATATCCTTTATATAGTCCAGAAAAGATGGTTCGATGGTATTTGATTTCTGAGCCAGAATCTTTTCTGCAAAAGTTGATGAAGTATCCCTGTTCACCTTAAGAGGGGTGATCAGAGGTTTCTGGATTTTTGTTTCGCTTATCGGTGTTCCGTGTTCCTTGTAGACACTGACATAATTAGCCTGGTAGTGAACGCGGGCAAACGTCACAACATCCTCTTTGGTAATGTTCTCCAGACGTTTGAACTGTCTGACAAATGCCGGCCACTCCATCCCCCATACAAACGAATCAACGTATGACTCAACGCGACCCTTGCTTGTTTCGTAGAGTTTAAGCTGTTCGATTTTTAGGTCATTGATGGTTGCTTCCAGAAGCCAATCAGGAAATTTGCCCTCTTTGAGAAGTTCGAGCTGGTCAAGAAGCAGCACCTTCACCTGGTCAAGGCTCTGGCCTTCCCTTGGTTTCCCGCTCAGAATATGCGAGGAGTAATCCTTCATCATCACCAGCATTGAGCCGCCATCCAGGACTGTTTGCTGCTGGTTCAGGTTAAGATCAATAAGGCCGGCAGTCTGGTTATATAAAATCTTGTCAATAAGGGTAAGGTAATCGGCATCTGAACTGTTGATTCCATTGAATCGGAACCCTATGACAACCTCTTCGGATTCCGGTCCTTTCACCTTGATGACGGATGGTTCCGTGATGGGCTCTTCAACAGCGGGTGTAAAGAGAGGAATATCTTTGGCCTGCAGCACAGAAAACTTTTCATCGATAAGTTTTATTGTGGTATCAGGGTCGAAATCACCGGCAATGCAGAGTGCCATGTTGTTCGGCACATAGTAGGTACGGTAGTAATTGAGAACATTTTTTATTGAAGGGTTTTTCAGGTGTTCCGCTTTTCCGATCGTGGTCTGTGTGCCATAGGTGTGTTTTTTAAAGAGCCCTGAAAAAAGACTTTCCCATATTTTTCTGCTGTCGCTGTCCATAGTCATGTTCTTCTCTTCATACACGGTTTCAAGTTCGGTATGAAACAGTCTCATGACTGGGTTGCGGAATCGCTCCGCTTCCATGGTAAGCCACTGGTTGAGTTTGTTGGCCGGAATATCGTTGAGATAGACGGTCTGTTCAACCCAGGTATAGGCATTGGTTCCGTGAGCACCGATGGAGTTCAGAATCTTGTCATATTCGTTGGGTACGGTATAGCTTGCGGCTAAATTAGAAAGAGTGTCGATATCCTTGTATATCGCAGCTCTTTTGTCAGGGTCGGTGGTTGAACGGTATTTCTCATAGAGTTCCGTAATTTTCTCAAGCTCGGAATGTTCCTTGGCATAGTCAAGGGAGCCGATTGAATCCGTCCCCTTGAAAAGCATGTGCTCCAGATAGTGGGCCAGGCCAGTTGTTTCAGCCGGGTCATTTTTACTGCCTGCACGAACGGCAATCGAGGTATATATTCTTGGTTCGTCCCGATGAGAACTCATGTAAACGGTCAGACCGTTGCTGAGTGTATAGATTCTTGTATTGAGAGAGTCTCCCGGAACGGTCGTGTATGGGTATGGCTTGACTTCGTTGGTCATGGGCTTACATGAAATAAAATGTAAAAAGAGTATCCCGATGACGAACATCGGGATGAGCTGTCTCTGAAACTGTGAAAACAATCACGCATAGAAGAATGATAATAATGGGATATAAAGCCCATAATTGCAACCCTCTTCAATAACCTTTTTGAAGAATATACATTCTGGAAGGTCGGAACATCCTGCTTTTTGGCGCTCAAGTTAACGAAGATTGTAGCTGTTGATGTTTGGAACCGATATTGTTTTTATGTTTAGTTATACTCTAACAATCCAGAGAGCGGACGTGGAAGAGCAGAAAGGCACGATGAAATAACAGTCAAGAGAGGAGAGTTGTTTATGAATCAGAGCGGGAATGGAATCTACAACCTTGTGAGTCCTTACAGTCCGGCGGGCGACCAGCCGAAAGCCATTGAAGCGCTCTCCGAAGGAGTTCGTTCAGGAAATCCATACCAGACACTGCTTGGTGTCACTGGTTCCGGAAAAACGTTTACTATATCAAATGTCATAGCCCAGGTAAATAAACCTGTTCTGGTGATGAGCCATAACAAAACCCTTGCAGCACAGCTCTACGGAGAGTTCAAGCAGTTTTTCCCGGATAATGCCGTTGAGTATTTTATCAGCTACTACGATTTTTATCAGCCTGAAGCCTATTTACCCGCCCTTGATAAATATATCGCCAAAGATCTCCGTATCAACGATGAAATAGAACGGTTACGACTGAAGACCACCAGTGCTCTGCTCAGCGGTCGGAAGGATGTGATTGTCGTCAGTTCCGTCAGCTGTATCTATGGTCTTGGCTCACCTGAAGATTGGAAAGCACAGATAATTGAACTGCGTTCCGGAATGGACAAAGACCGTGACGCATTTCTGAAGGAGCTTATAGCCCTTCATTATATCCGCGATGATGTCCAGCCGACCTCAGGAAAGTTTCGGGTAAGAGGAGATATTATTGATCTGGTTCCAGCGCATGAGGAACTTGCGCTGAGAATCGAATTTTTCGGTAACACGATAGAAAGCCTCCAGACCTTTGAAATAAACAGCGGTGAAGTTCTTGGAGTCGAAGACTATGCATTTATCTATCCGGCACGGCAGTTCATCGCCGATGAGGCCAAGCTCAACGATGCCATGCTGGCCATTGAAAATGAGCTTGCAGGGCGCTTAAACGTTTATCGGTCAGAAAACCGCCTTCTTGAGGCACGCAGGATTGAGGAACGCACCCGCTATGATCTTGAAATGATAAAGGAGCTTGGCTACTGTTCCGGGATTGAAAACTATTCGCGCCACCTTTCAGGACGAAGGGAAGGTGAGCGGCCTTACTGTCTGCTTGATTACTTTCCCTCTGATTATCTTGTGGTCATTGATGAATCCCATGTAACCTTGCCTCAGATACGAGGCATGTTCGGGGGCGACCGTTCACGGAAAAACATTCTTGTTGAACATGGTTTCCGGCTCCCTTCAGCGCTCGACAATCGTCCGCTTCGTTTTGAAGAGTTCGAGGAGATGGCCCCGCAGGTTATCTGTGTCAGTGCGACTCCAAGCGACCACGAACTGATGCGTTCAGGTGGGGTGGTGGTTGAACAGCTGGTTCGTCCTACCGGTCTGCTCGATCCTCCGGTAGAGGTGCGTCCTGTAGCGGGACAAATCGATAATCTCCTTGCAGAAATCCGCATCCATACTGCAAAAGGCCACAAAGCGCTTGTCATGACTCTGACCAAAAGAATGGCTGAAGATCTGCACGACTTTTTTAGAAAGACGGGTATTCGCTCGCGCTATCTGCATTCGGAGATAAAAAGTCTTGAGCGCATACAGATTCTCAGAGAGCTGAGAGTCGGTGATATCGATGTGCTTGTAGGGGTTAACCTCCTTCGCGAAGGGCTTGACCTTCCTGAAGTATCCCTTGTGGCAATTCTTGATGCCGATAAGGAGGGCTTTTTGCGCAATACCCGTTCGCTTATGCAGATTGCCGGCAGAGCTGCCCGAAATATTGATGGATTTGTGGTGCTCTATGCCGATGTTTTGACTCGTTCAATACGCGAAGTGCTCGATGAAACGGCAAGGCGTCGCGCCATTCAGCATCGATATAACGAAGAGCATGGCATTACACCACAGTCAATCATAAAATCGGTTGACCAGATTCTCGACACAACCAGTGTCGCTGATGCCGAGGAGCGCTATCGGAGAAAGCGTTTCGGCCTTGAACCCAAACCCGAAAGGCTTCTTGCTGGTCTTATCGAGACACTGACACCTCAGGAGACCTATGCCATGGCCGCAGAACTCCGGCTTGAAATGCAGGAAGCGGCCGTGCAGATGGAGTATGAAAAGGCTGCATATCTGCGCGACGAGATTTCAAAGCTTGAACAGGCAATAAAACATCTGCCGTCCGAATGAAAGATTTTCTCTTCGGTTTGTTTAGTTATCAAGAAATACGTTAGTTATAGAAGAAGCACAAGGAATGCTGCCCCATTATTTATTAACAGGTTGTTTTCGGGAGTTTATGAGCAATGTTAGCCCAGATAGAGAAGGATCATTACAATAAACTCAACGAGATACTTGCGCTTTCCCGTCGGAATCTTAAAAACTTTGATGAATCCCTCATCCAGCGTGCCTTTTTTATGTGTTATCGGGCACACGAAGGAGAAAAAAGAGCTTCCGGAGAACCGTTTTTCTTCCATCCAGTCGAAGTAGCTACCATTCTTCTCAATGAGCTTCCTCTTGATGGTGTATCTGTTGCCGCAGCACTTCTCCATGATGTTATTGAGGACAGCGGCTATACCTTTGAAGACATTGTCGCTGAACTTGGAGTTGAAGTCGCTGAAATTGTTGAAGGGCTTACCAAGATTTCCGGAATCACGATCAACAGGGAGACTACCCAGGCGGAAGGTTTTCGCAAGATGCTGCTCTCGATGGTTAAGGATATCCGGGTTATTCTCATAAAGTTCTGCGATCGGTTGCATAACATGAGAACGCTGCAATCCCTGCCCGAGCACCGCCGTCTGAAGATAGCGCTTGAAACAAGGGATATCTACGCTCCTTTGGCACATCGGTTCGGTCTTGGAAAAATGAGGGTAGAGTTCGAAAACCTTGCACTCAAGTTTATTGATCCGGAAATGTACGACTTTCTGCAGAAGAAGGTCCGTATGAGCAGGGGGGAGCGGGTCAACTATCTTAGCAAGATGATTAACCCCATTAAGGCTGATCTTGAAAAACAAGGCTTCAAGGTGGAGGTGGAAGGACGGGCCAAGCATCTTTTTTCGATCTACAACAAGATGCGCAGCAAGAACAAGAGTTTTGAGGATATTCACGATCTCTATGGCATCAGGGTCATTGTCGATACGGAGCGTATTGCCGACTGCTTTGCGGTTTATGGTTTTATAACACAGAAATATCCTCCTATTCCGCAACATTTTAAGGACTATATCTCGATACCAAAACACAATGGATACCAGTCTCTTCACTCAGCCATTATAGGTCCGAAAGGTCACATGGTTGAACTACAGATCCGTACAAAACGTATGCATGAGTTTGCCGAACTTGGAGTTGCGGCTCACTGGCGGTACAAGGAAAAAATCTCAAGAGATGATGCCAGCATCGACTCGTTTCTTCGCTGGGCAAGAGAGCTGATCAAGGATGCCGATTCAGCCGCTGCTTTTATGGAGGGATTCAAGCTCAATCTCTACCACGATGAAATTTATGTATTTACTCCGAAAGGGGATATGAAAACCATGCCTGCCGGTGCAACCCCGATAGATTTCGCCTATGCCATCCATACAGAGATCGGCAACGGCTGTATCGGTGCAAAGGTTAACGGCAAGATTGTCCGGTTGAATGCACAGCTTAAATCCGGTGACAGGGTAGAGATCATTACCTCAAAAAGTCAGAAACCGAAATCTGACTGGCTTAAAATAGTGGTTACCCAGCGTGCCAAGCTCAAAATTCGATCTGCCATCAATGAGGAACGTCGAATTCAGATTGAGAAAGGACGAGGTATATGGGAAAAAATGCTTACCGGTACAAAAAAGCTTTTTTCCGATAATGAGATTATTCGGCAGGTTAAACGGTACGGCATTAAAACCCCTGCAGATTTTTTCAGCGCCCTGGCCAGTCAGCAGATCAATGGTGAGGAGGTTATTGAGAAGGTTACAGGCGCCCGCAAGGAGGAGCCGGCGCCGAAAACCCCCATGGACGAAGCTCGTGAGGTAGAAGATTATCTTCAGAAAGCCCGTCAGGAGCAGGAGCAGGAAGGTGCCTCGGGGAAAAAAGACGAGGTTGTTATCGCTGGTATGAGCAATATTGCCTATTCTTATGCCAAGTGTTGTCAACCGGTACCCGGTGATGACGTTATTGGATTTGTAACAACAGAAGGGGTTGTCAAGATTCACCGCAAGAACTGCGTCAACGTCAGTAATGAAAATCTGCTGAAAAGCGAGCGAGTAGTTTCAGTATCATGGAACCGTAAGGTTGAAACCGATTTTCTGGCAGGAATAAAGATTGTCGGTGAAGATCGTATCGGCATCATCAATCAGATCACCACAGTCATCTCTAAATTCGATACCAATATCCGCAGTATCTCCCTTCATGCCCGCGACGGAATGTTTGTTGGTACCCTCATGGTCTATGTTCGTAATGCCGACAAACTCACTACTCTTATGGACAAAGTGAAAAAAGTTCAGGGAGTTTTTACGGTTGAGCGTCTTATAAGCTGAAGGCTATAAGCTCATTATACAACCATAGGCCGGCAGAGTAAAAAATGGGTTTACACCTTGTTATGTAAGGAATCAGTATTTATATATCGGTTTTTATCAGCCAGCAGGTGGGGTATATGACTGAAACGTTTTGATTATTCTGTTTAAATGTTTTTTTACAGTCAGTTGTAGCATCCCTCAATTAATTTAGTAGAGAGTAGTTATGAAAAAAACAGCATTGTTCTCCTGGCATCAACAGGCTGGAGCAAAAATTATCGATTTTGGCGGCTATCTTATGCCTGTTCAGTATTCAGGCATTATAGCCGAGCATAAGGCTGTCAGACATGCAGCAGGGCTGTTTGATGTTTCTCACATGGGAAACTTTTATGTTAAAGGCGCTCGCGCCAAAGATTTTCTGCAGTACCTTACAACGAACGACCTTGAAAAATTGGAAGAGGGTTATGCTCAGTACAACCTCATGCTCTATCCCCATGGTGGCATCGTTGATGATCTTATTATCTATCGCATTGATCGAGACACCTATTTTCTTATAGTCAATGCAAGCAATGCTCCAAAAGATTTCGCATGGATGCAGCAGCATATCGCAGCTTTTGAAGGAGTTGAACTTGAAGATCATACCGATCGGCTTTCATTGATAGCACTTCAGGGGCCCAATGCTCTGGATATTCTCAAAACCGTTGTTCCCTCTCTTGACCCTGAAATGCTTGGTTCATTTCAGTTCTGTAACGCTTCTTTTCAGGGCTCAGAACTGATCATAGCTCGAACCGGCTATACAGGCGAAAAAGGTGTGGAAATATGTTTACCGGACGATATCGCTTTGCCTTTATGGGAAGCCCTCATTGAAGCGGGCAAAGAGTATGGTATTAAGCCTGTCGGACTTGGTGCGCGAGACACCCTTCGTCTTGAGAAGGGGTACTCACTCTATGGGCATGAGATTGATGAGGACACAAATCCGCTTGAAGCCAGACTGTCATGGGTGGTAAAAATGAAAAAAGGACGCTTTATAGGTAAAGAAGCATGTGAGCAGGTTGAACTCAATTTGAAGCGAGGAGTGGCAGGCTTCAGTCTTGATGGCCGTGCTCTTCCCCGTCAGGGTTTTAAGGTTTACAATACCGACCATCAGGAGATTGGCTGGGTGTGCAGCGGTACACTTTCCCCGACACTTCAGGAACCTATAGGTACCTGCAATATCGTGCGCGAATATATCAAACCCGGAACTGCCATTCTGGTTGAGGTTCGCGGCACGTTCCATACCGGTGTGATCAGGACTCTGCCTTTTGTTGCAACATCATTCGGCTGACGCTAATAAGGTATCAAGGAGCGATTGCACAAGTGAAAATGAAAAAAGAGAATAAAGAGAATAAAGGATCAAAAGGCAAGACTCATGACAGAGAGTCGCTGAAGAGAGAGTTGTCAGGCATCGTATTCATGCTCGTTTCGTTTTTTTTGATCAGCTTTCTCTTGTGTTTTCATCCCGACGATGAAGCGATTTTTTCGACTCTTGCCTGGCACGATATTTTCAGCAAGGCAGCCAGAGATGCTGCCGAATCGGTTCATAATCCTTTCGGTCCTTTAGGGGTTAAGCTTTCCTCCTTTTTTATAAGGACTTACGGCTATCCGGTTCTTCTTCCATTCACCGCCGTGTTTTTCTGGGGCTGGTCGCTTTTTCGAGCAAAAAGTCTCAAACCCGCCCTGAAATTTTTTCTTTACAGCGCGACGGTTTCAGTTGATGTCGCATCCATGTTTGGCCTCACTGCGGCCCCGTTCAGTGATACTATGGCCGGGACGATCGGAAGAATGCTTGCAGAAAAGCTGAAGGTTGTCGGTGAAGCCGGTGCATGGGTTCTTCTTGGGGTTCTTGCTGTGGTCTTGACCATTTATATGGGACGGGGCATGTTGTCCGATTTCAGGTGGATGGTGATGACGGTAAAGAATATGGTTATGAAGCCGCTTACCGTTATGAAGGCATGGCTCGAAGAGAGAGTTAAAAAAAAAGAGGAAAAGCAGAAACTGAATGAGGAAAAAAAACGGCGGATTAAGGAACGTAAGGAAGAACATAAAGAGGTGAGGCCCAAAGAGCCTCCATTGGAATTTGCAAAGCCGCTTTTGCCGGAACCTGTTGTCCTTTTGATCTCCGAACCGAAACAGCAGCCGAAGCCGCCTGGTGAACCTGAAATGGTCATTCATCATGCCATTCGAGAAAAAGAGGCTGATCTTGATGAGCGGCGACTGAAAGTCCAGACCAAGGACAAGGAGGATTACAGGTTCCCATCAATCGACATACTGGACAAAGTTCCCGATGATGATGACTGCATAGATGAGCAGCATCTGTCGGACAGCAAAAGGAAACTGCTTGAAAAACTCAAAATATTCAATATAGAGGTAGACAGGATTGCCACCACTGTCGGTCCGCGAGTGACGCTGTTTGAATTTGAGCTTGCACCGGATGTCAAGGTCAGTCGAGTCAAATCTCTCGAAAATGACCTTGCCATGGCGCTGTCGGCAAGAGGAATCCGGATTATTGCTCCTATTCCAGGAAAGAACGCTGTCGGAGTTGAAATTCCTAATGCAAAGCCCAAAACGGTATGGCTGCGTTCAGTCCTGCAGGTTGAAAAATTCAAAAACAGCACCATGATGCTGCCGATCGTTCTCGGGAAAACGATAGCGAACGAAGTCTATATTGCAGATCTGGCTGCAATGCCGCACTTGCTTATTGCCGGTGCAACAGGAGCGGGAAAGTCGGTGTGTATCAATGTTATCATATCCAGTCTGCTCTATGCCTGCAGTCCTGACAAAGTCAAGTTTGTGCTGATTGATCCTAAACGGGTCGAGCTTTTTCAGTATCAGCACCTTAAAAACCATTTTCTGGTGCGTTTTCCCGGTATTGACGAGCAGATCATTACTGATCCCCAGAAAGCTGTCTATGCGCTGAAGTGCGTGGTAAAAGAGATGGAGACCCGTTATGAAGCCCTTGAAAAAGCCGAAGTCCGCAATATCAAGGATCACAACCGTCGTTTTCCTCATGAGGCCCTGCCCTACATCGTTGTGGTTATTGATGAACTTGCCGATCTCATGATTACCGCCAGGCGTGAAGTTGAAGAGCCTATCACCAGGATTGCCCAGCTTGCCAGAGCTGTCGGAATTCATCTGATTGTAGCGACCCAGCGCCCGTCGGTGAATGTCATCACTGGCATTATCAAAGCCAACTTTCCCGCACGAGTTGCTTTCCAGGTGGCAAGCGGTGTGGACTCACGCACCATTCTTGACGGTTACGGAGCTGAACAGCTTCTCGGCAGCGGTGATATGCTCTATCAGCCTTCCGACCAGCCGAAAGCGATGCGTCTTCAGGGTCCCTATGTCTCTTCCGGAGAGGTTGAAGAGATTACCTCCTTTATCGGCTCACAGCATGCTCTGAAAAATATGTATGTGCTGCCGGTTCCGGATCAGCAGAAAGGCAATGGGCTTCAATCATCGGGAAATCAGGACAGAGACGATCGTGACGAAATGTTTAATGATGCAGCCCGGCTCGTCGTGCTTCATCAGCAGGCCAGTGTTTCGATGTTGCAGAGACGTTTGCGTCTCGGATTCAGCCGTGCCGGAAGGGTCATGGATCAGCTCGAAATCAACGGAATTGTCAGTGAAGCTGACGGAAGCAGAGCAAGGGAAGTCCTCATCGACAACGAGGACTCCCTGGAGCTGTTATTGAACAATCTTGACTGAAGGTGGGCTTTAAACCGACTCGACGCGGACAATTTCCGGATTTGCTTTTTTAATAGCCTGTTCAACTCCTGCACGCAGCGTAAGAGTGCTCATTGGGCACGATCCGCATGCACCAAGCAGCTTGACATCAACAACAAAATCCTTTGAAATGCCCACAAGCTGACAGTCTCCCCCGTCAACCTGCAGATAAGGGCGTACAGTTTCAAGTGAGGCAATAACCCTGTCGTAAAGCGCATCGCTATTTGGAAGATAATCCTTGCTGCTCATGGTACAATTGGTTTTTCAATGATTGAAAATGATGTTTGCTTCGTTACCGATAGAGCTAATATTAAACCTCTTGTGCAAAAAAACAATATCAAAGTTATGAATGTTTTTCTGAGTATTCCGCATTTGTTATGGAAACCCTGCGGGCAACCTCCTTTGATGCACGAATGATCGCGTTCGATGTTGCAGAATCAGGATGGCCAAGAACATAAGGAGTTCCACTGTCACCTCCTTCACGCACAGCCCTGTCGATCGGAATTTCGCCGAGAAACGGAATACCCTGGGTTCTTGCAAATATTTCCCCGCCATGGTGCCCGAAAATAAAGTCTTTGGTTCCGTCCGGAAGTTCGTAATAGCTCATATTTTCCACCAGACCGAGAACAGGGACATTGAGTTTGCGGAACATGCTCACCGCTTTCGATACATCAGCGAGGGCAACATCTTGCGGTGTCGTAACGATAACCGCACCGCTTAACGGAATGGTCTGAGCAATGGTGATCTGAATATCACCCGTACCCGGCGGAAAGTCAAAAATCAGGTAATCGAGTTCTTTCCAATCCACCTCACTGATAAACTGTTTGATGGCACTCGAAGCCATGGGGCCACGCCAGATAAGCGCGGTTTCACTTTCGATCAGAAAACCGATCGACATGAGCTTCACGCCGTACTTCTCAAGAGGAACAATATTTTTGTCCGCCATTTCCGGTTTTGCATTCTGCATCCCGAACATGGTTGGAATGCTCGGGCCATAAAGGTCAGCATCAATCAGCCCAACTTTTGCCCCTGTTTTGGCAAGAGCGACGGCAAGGTTTACTGCAAAGGTAGATTTTCCTACACCACCCTTTCCTGAGGCTACAGCAATAATGTTTTTCACCTCTTTCAACGGACGCTCATGATTGCAGTGATGACCGCAAGATGAGGTTGTTTTTGCAGTCATGTTCACCTCAATAGCCGCGGCATCAGGCACACGGGTTCTGATGGCATCAATACAGGACTGTTTAATCTGCTCTTTCAAAGGGCAGGCAGGAGTAGTAAGGACCACACTGAACGATACATTGTTCTCGGTATCAACAACAATATCCTCTACCATGGCGAGGGTGACAAGATCTTTTTTGAGGTCAGGATCCTGAACGGTGCTCAGCGCGTCTATGATTTGCGCTTCAGTGACTGTCGACATACGATTTCATTAAGTTGATGTTGCTTTAAAAAAAGGCGCTTTCTTTCGATGACACTCTCTATTTCTGCAGAAAACGCATCGAAATGGGAACGCCGTCCAGACTGAAATGTTCGCGCAGCTTATTTTCAAGAAACTTTCTGAAATTATTCTGCACCAGCAGAGGGTCATTGCAGAAAAAAGCAAATACCGGCCATGCAGCATTGATCTGCGTCATGTACTTGATTTTCAGCTCCTTACCCGATTTTGTTGAAACATGTGTTTGTGACAGCGCTTCCTCAAGAAATTTATTCAGCACACTCGTCGTGATTTTGCGCGAACGGTTGCGGCTGATCTCTTGGGCAGTATCAATTGCCCGATAAAGATTTTTTTTGGTCAGTGCTGAAATAAAGAGCACTGGTACATAAGAGAGGTTTCCCATGTTTAATCGCAGGTTCTCCTCATAAATTTTGCTTGTTTTAGAATCCTTTTCGATCAGGTCCCATTTATTAATGAGCAGCAGTGCCCCTTTTTTCCGCTCAACTGCCATATTGATAATTCTCATATCCTGCTTTTCAATGCCCGGTTCTGCATCAAGCATCACAAGCGCAACTTCGCATCGTTCAATAGCTTTTTCTGTTCTCAGCGAACTGTAATACTCTATACCGGCATCAATTTTTGTTCGTTTTCGCAATCCGGCCGTATCAATCAACGTAAACTCCTGCTGCTTGCGGATAAAACGGCTGTCAATGGCATCTCGTGTCGTACCCGGGATATTCGATACAATCAGACGGTTTGAACCGAGCAGGGCATTCACAAAACTCGATTTCCCCACATTTGGCCTTCCGACCACAGCAAGCTTGATGGCAGGATCTTCTTCGCCAATACTTTTTTCAAGCGAAGGCAACGCATCAAGAATGTCATCAAGCATGTCGGCCACACCGGAGCCATCTTTGGCCGAAATGAAATAGGGCTTTGTGAATCCAGTGCTGATAAATGACTCGGCGTCAAGGGTAAGTTGCGGGGTTTCAACCTTGTTGACCGCAAAAAAAAGTTGTTTATGCTGGAATGTCCGTTGCAGCAGTCTTGCAAGTTCAAGGTCTTCATAGGAAAGTCCGGCACGGGCATCAGTCAGAAAAATAACAATATCAGCTTCACGGATGGCCATCAGCGTCTGCTCAAGCATAGCCATACTGATGACATCGGCATCGGCGTTGTAACCACCGGTGTCCATCAACAGGAACTGTTTACCCTGCCACTCGCCCTCTGAGATATGTCGATCTCTTGTGACACCCGGAGTGCTGTCCACTATGGCGCTTTTCTGGCGCAGGATTCTGTTGAATAAGGTGGATTTGCCGACGTTTGGCCGGCCAACCAAAGCAATTAAAGGCTTCATAAGAACAAAGACAGTCTTGGTAAAAAAAAAGTAGATCCTAACCCTCCTGGAATTCCAGATTAGATATAAGGTATAATTTGTAGAATTAAGTGGAATAATTTACATTGATGAACTTTATTTTTCCGCAAAAGTCCAGTTAATTCTATAGTAAGAGCATGAGCAAGACGATAAGTTTCAAAACATATTCGGCAAAGCCAGCAGAAGTTGATCGCAAGTGGTATGTCATCGATGCCGATGGTCAGGTCTTGGGCAGAATGGCTTCAGAGATTGCAAAAGTCCTCAGAGGCAAACATAAACCGCAGTTTACTCCGCACATCGATACCGGTGATTTTATTGTGGTCACCAATGCCGAAAAAGTCGCCTTGAGCGGTAAAAAAGAAGAACAGAAAAGCTACTTTTCTCACTCTCATTATCCTGGTGGCGTTAAAATTGATCACGTCAAGGATCTTCTGAAGAAAAGACCTGAAAGGGTTATTGAAAATGCAGTCTGGGGAATGTTGCCGCACAACAATCTCGGTCGTCAGCTGTTCAGAAAACTCAAGGTTTATTCAGGTTCAGAGCATCCTCATGCGTCGCAGTCTCCTGCTGAAATGAAAGTCAACTAAACAATAAAGAATTGGGAATGAAAGAGGTTATCGATACAGTAGGTCGCCGTAAAACCTCGGTGGCTCGAGCGATTGTGACTCCGGGAAAAGGCCGGATTGTTATCAATAAGTTGCCGGTAGAAGAGTATTTCAAGGATGAATTCAAGCGTCAGCAGGCTCTCAGACCCCTCGCGATTACCGAAAAATCAGAACAGTTTGATATCAAAATCAATGTTCATGGTGGCGGTGTAAGTGGTCAGTCCGGCGCAGTCAGTCTTGCAATTGCCCGCGCATTAACTGAGTTTGACGAAGCTGCTCGCGCAATCCTGAAAACAGAGAAGCTTCTGACCAGAGATCCCCGTATGGTTGAGCGGAAAAAATTCGGACGCAAAAAAGCCCGTAAACGTTTCCAGTTCTCCAAGCGTTAATCCGTATTATCTCATTGCATTTGTACTTTTCAGAACACAACTTCGCATATCATAGTCAATCTGACAACTGTTCAGATGAAGCTTTCCGGAAGTGTCCGGCGCTCTGCGCCGGATACCGGGCAGTAACGACATGGTAGAGGAACAACTAAAACAACAGGAAGGCAATTATGTCCCATTTTCAGCTCGAAGAGATGCTCCGCGCAGGAGTCCACTTCGGTCACCTTGCACGCCGCTGGTGTCCGAAAATGAAGCCGTACATTTTCATGGAAAAGAACGGTGTTCACATTATTGATCTGCAGAAAACCGTCGTGCTTGCCGATGAAGCGCTTAAGGCACTTGAAGCAATTGCACAGACCGGCAGAGAAATCATGTTTGTCGGTACAAAAAAACAGGCGAAACACATTATTTCAGAAGAAGCAGAACGCGCAGGCATGCCTTACGTCTGCGAACGCTGGCTCGGAGGTATGCTTACCAATTTCCAGACCATTCGTCAGAGCATCAGGCGCATGAACTCCATCGACAGGATGGCGACCGATGGCACCTTTGACATGATCACCAAAAAAGAACGACTCATGCTTGCCCGCGAAAAGGAAAAGCTGATGAGGATTCTCGGTGGTATTGCCACAATGACAAGGCTCCCTGCCGCACTGTTCATCGTTGACATCAAGAAAGAACACATCGCCATCAAGGAAGCCCGTTCACTTGGTATTCCAATTATCGCAATGGTCGACACCAACTGTGATCCTGAACTGGTTGATTTTGTCATTCCTGCAAACGATGATGCTATCCGCTCTATCAAGCTTATGGTTACAGCCGTGGCCGATACCGTCATTAATGCACGGGCTCTGAAAGTCGAACAGGAAGTACTTGCCGACCTCGATGAAGCAGAAGAGGATGGCGGAAAAGAAGAAATCAGCGAATAATCGGCGTTTATAATCAATAAGAGTGAATTTTCAATGAGCCAGATTTCAGCAAAAGACGTAAAAAGTCTTCGAGATATAACAGGTGTAGGTATGATGGACTGCAAAAAAGCCCTTGATGAAACAGGTGGCGATATGCAGCAGGCTATAGACTATCTTCGCAAGAAAGGTGCAGCGCTCGCGGCAAAAAGAGCTGACAAAGAGGCCAGGGAAGGTATGGTCGGCATTAAGATAACTGCTGACCACAAAGCCGGTGTTATTCTTGAACTCAATTGTGAAACAGATTTTGTTGCTCGCGGTGATGTCTTCACAAGTTTTACCGGTGCCATTGGCGACCTTGCCCTTGCACATCGCGTCACCTCTCCCGAAGCACTGTTAAATCTTGCACTCGGTGAAGCCTATGGGGCTGAAACCGTCGATAGTGCCATAAAAACAATGACAGGGAAACTTGGAGAAAAGATAAACCTCAAACGCCTTGTGTTTTTTGATGCTCCCGACGGCCTTGTTGATGCGTATACTCATCCAGGTGCACAACTTGGTGCAATCATTCACATTGCTACCGATCAACCCGAAGTTGTCAGAGAACTTGCCAAAGATCTTGCCATGCAGGTTGCCGCCGCATCACCGATAGTTGTTGACCGTTCAGCTGTTCCCGCGGATTATATTGCATCAGAATCGGAAATTTATAAGCAGCAGGCACTAAGTCAGGGCAAGAAAGAAGAATTTGTAGACAAGATTGTTCAGGGAAGACTCGAAAAGTATTACCAGGAGGTAGTGCTCTCCGAACAGTTCTTTATCAAGGACAACACTATAAAAGTATCTGAAGTGCTCAATGAGTTCCGAAAGAAGCATCAGGCGAAAGTTGATGTGATAGAATTTGTTCGCTATCAGTTAGGAGAGTAAAAAAAAGCCTCGTTATTCGAGGCTTTTTTTTTAATTGGAATTCAGTCGTGATGGTTTTATTAATCCATTATTTCGGAGAAGAAGGATATGCTGCAGTATAAGCGCATCTTGCTGAAGTTAAGCGGTGAAGCACTTGCAGGGCATGATGGCTACGGTATCAATATTGAAATGCTTGAACGTTATGCCGAAGAAATCAGAGAGGCACGTCAATTGGGTGCCGAAATTGCTTTGGTTATTGGAGGTGGCAATATATTCCGCGGTGTGTCAGAAGCTGCAGCCAAGATGGATCGGGTACAGGCCGACTATATGGGAATGCTTGCAACGGTTATCAACGCGATAGCTTTTCAGGATGTTCTTGAA